>Ga0194111_10002382_pt1 | contig 22844 bp, 20 predicted proteins | sample TA2KigC300mmetaG_FD_146194 | JGI IMG/M metagenome (GOLD analysis project Ga0194111, IMG submission 146194) | Freshwater microbial communities from Lake Tanganyika, Tanzania - TA2015033 Kigoma Deep Cast 300m | ecosystem: Environmental > Aquatic > Freshwater > Lake | place: Tanzania: Lake... | reverse complement strand
AGAGATTTTCCTCAATCCCTGATACTGCTTTCGCTTTTGCTTGATATATCTCCGCTCCCGCCACAGCGAAGCGAAGGCGGCAATCTTAGCCCTGATATATGTCTTGCCCTTTATCATACTGTATATCGCTATCATAAGCTCAATCACCAGAAAAACAGGGAGGCAAATTACCAGGGTGAGCGGCTTTAAGCTGGAGAGCAGTAAGGCTTGCCGGTTTTTCTCCAAAAGAAAAAGCTTGTCTGGGTCCGTTTTGGCGATATATTTGTGGAAGACCACTGCTCTGGGGACACAGTACATCTCAAAACCCATTAGATTTAAGAGCCAGGAGATAATCACATCATCATAAGCCATGAAGCTTTCCTCAGGTGCACCTCCCATTTGTTTAAGGACCTCATGCCGAATCAAATAGGAGCAACCGCTGATGCCGGGAACTTTTTCTGGATTAAGCGAGCCATCATCTTGCTGGTACAACCTGCGACAAAAGCCGATGCCGGTAATGTGAACGTCCAGACCTTTAGCGTTAATCCTGTCTCGTTCAGCAAAAATCAAAATCTTCGGCGTGACTGCTCCAGCCAGTGGATTGGCTTCCATGAAGTCGACCATGCTGGACAGCCAACCAGGAGCCACTTCCGTATCTATGTTGAGCGGAGCAATATATTCTCCGGTGGCTCGAGCTAAGCCAGAGTTGATGCCGCCTGTATAGCCTAGATTGCTATCATTGGCGACAAAAATTAACCCAGGGAAAGCTTTTCGCACATACTCAAGGCTGCCATCGGCAGAAGCATTGTCCACGAATATAGTTTCAAAGTTGCTGTAGTCTTGCCGCAGAATAGATGAAATACAGTCATCAACATGAGGCAGACCATTGTAGTTGACTACGATTACCGAGACCTTCGGATTGTGTTTCATAGTGCTTTGAATCGTTTCCACATCCCGATTTGGTCTCAATCCACCATCCACCATCGATGGGGAAACTTGGTTGCCAGTATCCTGTCGCCCTCACCCCTAGGTTCCAAGCCGGCGGCTCGCATATCAGCATCTACCATTATCTTGACCAGGTCGTGCAGCTTAATCTGAGGATTCCACCCTAACTCTCGCCCAGCCTTCGATGCATCGGCAAGCAACTCCATAGGGTCGGTAGGTCTGAAGCAGCCGGGGTCAACTACCACATGCTCCTCCAGGCTGAGACCTGCATAGCGGAAGGCCTCTTCCACAAAATCCTTGACGGAGTAAGCCTGACCAGTACCCACGACGAAGTCGTCTGCCTGCCCTTGCTGAAGCATCCGCCACATGCACTCTACATACTCCGGTGCATACCCCCAATCCCGCTTTGCCTCCAGATTCCCCAGACTTAGCTGCCTTTGCTTGCCAGCAAGAATAGCAGCTATGCCCTTGGTAACCTTTCTGGTAACAAAGGCATCGCCCCTTCTGGGAGACTCATGATTAAACAGTATCCCATTCCAGGCAAGCATGTTATAGCCCTCACGATAATTCCTGACCATCCAGTATGCATACAGTTTGGCACAGGCATAAGGGCTTCGTGGCTGAAACGGTGTCTGCTCGTTCTGCGGCGCTGGCGCAGCGCCAAACATCTCACTGCTTGAAGCCTGGTAAAACCTGGCACTACAGCCACTCCTGCGCACAGCATCCAGCAGTCTGGTTGTCCCCAATGCGGTGACATTGCTCGAATATTCGGCGAGTTCAAAGCTAACGCGCACATGACTCTGAGCACCCAGGTTATATACTTCGTCCGCCTTTATGTTGTAAATGAGATTGGAAACCTGCTCTGAGTCCGATAGGTCACCATAATGCAGAATTAATCTGGAACCATGCTGACCGCCAATGATGTGGTCTATCCGGCTGGTGTTAGGAGTGGATGACCTGCGAATAATGCCATGAACCTCATAACCCTTGCTGAGCAGCAATTCAGCCAGGTAAGAACCATCCTGACCAGTTATCCCTGTTATCAATGCTTTTTTTATAGCCATATCAATCTTCTCAATGCCTCCACGAAATATGCATTCAGCCGGTGCACAGCACCTCGAAGCAGATTATTCACCAGATTTAGAGCCCGCATACTTGAACACCTTCACCTCCGCCACATCCCAGTTCCGTCCAACTGCAACTGTGCTCCTAGAATTGTAAACCAGACTGTAACCCTTTAGTTGTTCCAACGGTACCGGACTGGTGAATGGGTGCGTCCCCACAATTCTGACATTTTCCCCCTTCCTCGCCTGCACGTTAGCCAATGCTTCTTCACAGCTGGCAAAGGTCTTGCTGCTCTCAATCAGCTTGTAGCTGACACCATCAGGAGCAGTCATCTCCCTATATGAAACCACCGTAGCGCTCTCAGGAATAACCCTTTCACCATCGAAATTAAACAACCTGACCACAAAGGAACGGTAATACTCCGGGAACAAAACAATCAGTGGCTCCAGCCTGCCAGCCTTCTGCTCATAGTAAACATCATAGTATTCATCGGTCTTGCCGCCGCCTAGTTTTGGCAGAGCATGAAACTTACCGGTGGGCATGGCCAGGGAAAAGTCAACTACCACGTACTCTGCACCAGCGGAATCCATTGCTTTGCTGGCTGCGGCCTCATCCTGGGCAATAAACAAGAAGGCCTCGCCTCTGTGCCCGGTACCAGGGTTAGAGATAGGTATGCGCCACCCCATGCGGGTTATCCAGTAGCCATAGTCCCACCAGGCGGCAACCCCATAGGCAGTCTCTGGATACACGTAGCGCTCTCCCGGCTGCGGTGAACTATAGCGCTCATAATAGTAGTTTGGATTCCCAAAAGGCTCTGGGGTGTTCTCCCTCATCCAGTCCAACGCCTGACACCAGCCATTGCTGGGGGCAAACGGTGTCTGCCCCGCCAGATCTATCGCTAACTTAGTTCCCGGGGATACCTGCCCTACCCTGGGTAGAGGCCCGATATTGGGATAGAAGACTAGGAAGAAAACGGCTATCGCCGTAAGTACCATAAGACCTCTGGTATCCTGCTTTTTACGCTCTCTCCGGTGTTTTTTCCTGCTTTTCTCCACTACTTCCACAGTCACCGCTGCCCTCTCCCTGAAACCAGCCAACTCCAGCACCAACCAGGATACATATCCCGTCAGCAACGCCACGTTTACTACATAGTAATAGGCAAATCGCCTCTGAGCTAGCATCACCAGCAATATCACCAGGCTCCACACCACCAGCAGAGTTTTCTCGCCTTCTCCACCTTTTATCACCTGGTATATCAATATCCCCAACCCTGCAATACTTAGCAAAAATCCTGTGGTGAAATTGAGCCATACTATCAACCACGAAAATTGTCCGCCCGGATATAATATTGGCTGCATCTCATACAGGGTGGTACCGATAGGCCAGCGGAAAATCCCCAAACTACTCATCATGGAACCAAATAGCTCAGGCGCCACCAACCGCAAGGCTATAAATCCAACCACGCCTGCCACTACCACAACCACGGGATATAACATCAACTTCATCCTGCGCTTGGCCATCAGGTAAGAGAGCCCAGCCAATGCCACAGGCACCACTATTCCTATCACCAGTGACGCCACATACATCTTTTCAGGTCGGACGGGCAAATACATCATCAGCGCAATACCAAACACAACTAGCCCTATGAACCCAAGATGTATCGCACTCCTATTCCTGAGATGGTCAATGATTATCTGCAGCACCAGGAATATAAAGAATATCAATACAAACAGCAGCGCCCCGTGCCACGTCAGCAAATACATCCCCAGGAATATGCCGCCAAATACGCTGTATAGCAGGGGTTTGGCTATCCCCCCCCAGCCAAAGTGCCCCACGCCCCCAGCCATATCTCCAGTTTGCCTCCCACTCTTCACCGCGTATACCAAAAACGCCGCGGCTACACAGGTAAACAACACTTCAGCTACGTGATAGTCCGTGAAACCAAGTACCGACCTGCCCAGAAATTCTCCAGGATATATTCCAACCAACCCGGCCGCTATAACCCCAGCCCATCGGCCAAATAAGCCCCTCCCAATGAAATAAACGGGCACCACCACCAGTGCCCCCAATACTGCCGGAAAATACACCCCCACCACATCAACCAGGTGCTGGCTCGGCGACCCCAAGCCCAAAACCCAGGCAACCGAAGCCAACATGTAATTGAACAGAAAACCCACGCCAGTTGCCGCTCCCTCGGGATACAAAAGATAAGGGTCAAACGAATTCAGGTGCGGAAAATTATGTACCAGGTTATCTACTACCCGCATGAAATAGTAGGTGTCGTTGCCGGTGAACTTAATCCAATCACCAACAAAAACCTTGCCATAAGGAGGAATAACCCGAAGACAAAGAGCTACCAGGAAAAACAGGCCAACCAGGACACCGGCCACAGTCCACGATGGAAACCTCTTCTCGCTCATATCCGTGTAAGCTAGGCTAGATTATAGCTTTGCCCTCAGAAGCAATGCAACAAATTTAATCCCTAACTTTTATCTGTCTCCTTGCCTCTTGAATTGAATTCTAGAATTGACTTCCTCACCCCTTTTCGTATACTCTGTAACCAATCGAATAGACGAAAAGGGGGTACCCCCGGGTAACCAGGGGCTTAATTGGCCAGCAAGCCGGCGAAATTCCGGCACAGTCCCGCCTGCTGTCAAAGTCAGAACACCAACCCCACCGATGTTAAGCTGCCTCCGCGGAGTAAGGGGGCGGGATTTATTGTTTTACCATACCCTTGCTCAGCCGAGCAGGGGTATTTTAGTTCAAGAGAAGTAATGGCACTGGAACTTTTGAAAGACGAGGCAATTCCACAGGCTGCCAGGGGCTACCCCTCGCTGCTGCGCAGCCGACTCTACGCCATAGTAGGGCTGGCAGCGCTATTGATAATCGCCATAACGCTGACCACAGCCATCGGCAGCACCGATATCCCACTATCCACCTTGCGTGATACCTTCTTATCCAAAATCCCGCTCTTCAACATCCAACAAACCTGGGCCAACAGCGTGGAAACCATAATTTTCCAGATTCGCCTGCCTCGTCTCATCCTGGCCGGGCTGGTAGGCGCTGCCCTTGCTGTAGCCGGCGCCACTTATCAAGGACTGTTCCGCAACCCTCTCGCCGACCCTTACCTCATCGGCGTAGCCCAGGGAGCGGCACTAGGAGCCATCATCGGTTTCCTGCTTCCGGTAACATGGCAAACAGCCAGCATACCCTTGCTGGCATTCCTGGGCGCTGTGCTGGCTGTTGCCTTTGTTTACTTCATAGCCAGAGTAGGAAAAACCCTGCCCATGACCACCCTAATCCTGGCCGGCGTAGCTCTGGGTGCCTTCCTCTCAGCCATAAGCTATTACTTGATGATAGCCTCGGCCGATAAGCTGCACGGCATCGTCTCCTGGTTGCTTGGCACCTTCTCCATGGCCAGTTGGTGGCAGGTGGCAATGGTAACGCCCTATATATTTATCGGCACCGCCATCATATGGCTTCATGCTCGTGCTTTGAACGTGATGCAGCTCGACGAAGACCAGGCACAGCAACTGGGTATCAACGTAGAACAGGTCAAGTTGATTTTGCTGGCGGCAGCCACCCTGATAACCGCAGCCGCAGTGTGCTTCTGTGGAATCATCGGCTTTGTCGGCATCATCATTCCCCACGCAGTGAGGTTGGTCTGGGGACCTGACCATCGTTTTCTGCTACCGCTGGCTACACTATCAGGAGCCATCTTCTTGATTCTGGCCGATGCTGCAGCACGCACCCTGCTGGCACCCACCGAGATACCCATAGGCATAATCACTGCGTTCCTCGGCGCTCCGTTCTTCCTTTATCTGCTACGACAGAAAAAGAGGGCGATATTTTGATGTTGACCTTGCGATTACAGCACGTCAGCCTGGGCTATGGTAAGCAGACTGTGCTCCACAATATCAGCTTCCAGACCATACCCGGAGAGATGCTGGGCATCATTGGCCCAAACGGGTCAGGCAAATCAACACTCATCAAGGGTATATCTCATGTCATCACGCCCAGCGCAGGACATATCTTCCTCAACGGACTAAACGTAGCCAGTACCAGCCGGACAGAACTGGCACGCTTGATAGCTGTCGTGCCCCAGAACCCCATTTTGCCAGAACTGTTCACCGCCTTCGATACGGTGCTCATGGGACGCACGCCACACCTGGGAATCTTCAGATATGAGACTGAGAAAGACTACGCCATCGTGTACACGGCAATGCAACTGACCAACACCCTTCAACTGGCACAACGCAGAACAGGCGAGCTCTCCGGCGGCGAGAGGCAACGCATCACTATCGCCCGCGCCCTGGCGCAGGAGCCAATGGCCATACTTCTTGATGAGCCTACTGCACACCTCGATATAAACTACCAGATTGAAACCCTTGACCTGGCACGGAAGCTATGCCGAGAGCAAAAGCTAATAGTGGTAACCACGCTGCACGATTTGAACCTGGCAGCCCAGTATTGTGACCGCCTAGTGATGCTGAGCAATGGCAAAATCCACAGCGAGGGCACCCCCCAGAGCGTAATCAACGCTCAGGCGATAAAAGAAGTCTACGGTGCCGATGTTTATGTCTACCCTCACCCCCTGAACAAGCTGCCGACTACCTTCATTGCCCCCGACAAAAATAAGCACAAACCGGCACCAGAAACAAAGGCATGCTCGCAAAAACTTTAATGCTCCAGGGTACCGCCTCTTCGGTGGGTAAGAGCATCATGGTGGCTGCCCTATGCCGTATCTTCCGACAGGACGGCTACCGTGCGGCCCCGTTCAAAGCTCAGAACATGGCACTAAACTCCTTCGTCACCAAAGAAGGCGGTGAAATCGGGCGCTCTCAGGCCGTTCAAGCCGAGGCAGCAGGCATCGAGCCTTCCATCCACATGAACCCCATACTGCTCAAGCCTGAAGGCAATGGTAGCTCGCAGGTAATAGTCCTGGGGAAAGTAACCCGTAAACTGGACGCTGCCCAGTATCACGATTACACGCTCCAACTGCTGCAAATAATCGAAGACTCGCTGAACCGACTGCGCTCCGCTTACGATATCGTGGTCATAGAGGGAGCTGGCAGCCCTGCTGAGATTAACCTCAAGGAAAAAGAGATAGCCAACATGCGCATCGCCATGATGGCCAATGCCCCGGTGATTCTGGTGGGAGACATCGACCGCGGCGGCGTCTTCGCTTCAATCGTAGGCACTCTGGAGCTACTTGCCCCGGAGGAACGCAACCTTGTCAAGGGCTTCATCATTAACAAATTCCGAGGCGACGTAGCATGCCTGAAGCCTGGCTTGGATATGCTGGAGAAACGCACCGCTAGGCCGGTGCTGGGCACAATCCCCTACTTCAGAGGCATCACCATCGCTCAGGAGGACTCAGTTTACTTAGACGAAAGGCCAAACCACCAGGCTAACGGGAATCTTGACGTGGCCATTATACGCCTGCCCCATATCTCCAACTATGACGATTTCGACCCGCTGGAGGAGCACGGCTGTACCGTACGTTATGCAATCCAGGCAACAGAGCTGGGTGAACCTGACCTCATCATCCTGCCAGGCACCAAGAGCACTGTCGCTGACCTGCTTTACCTGCAGCAGCAATGTCTGGCTGATGCCATATTTAATCTTGCAAAATCAGGTACTCCGCTAATAGGCATCTGCGGCGGCTATCAGATGCTGGGCAAGCACATAAACGACCCCGACAAGGTGGAATCCCAGAACGGTACTATACCCGGTCTGGGCTTGCTGGACACAGAGACCACATTCGGAAAAAAGAAAACCACCATGCAGGTGAAGGCCAGGGTAACCGCCAACAACGGCTTAATGCAGGGACTCGAAGGCTTGGAAATCGCAGGATATGAAATCCACATGGGACAAACCACAAACCAGAACGGGACATTCCCCTTTAAGGTCGTAGAAACCCCCACAGGTAAAGAAGACTACCCCGATGGCGCCATCAACAGCAGCGGATTGATATTCGGTAGCTATATCCATGGACTGTTCCACAACGCCGAATTCACCCGTGCCCTGCTAAATCGCGTAAGAGACCTCAAAGGATTACCTCGAGTCAATAGCAGCCCCATAGACAAGCAACAGCAATATGATAGGCTGGCTGAGATAGTCAGGCAAAACCTGAATATGCCCCACATCTACCAGATAGCCCTGGGGAAAAGCAAATGACCGATACACTGGACAGAATACTCAAGGAAATAAAGCCGCTTGATACCAAGGCTATGGCGGCAGCCCGGCAACGACAGGACAACTTGACAAAGCCACGCGGTAGCCTGGGAAGGTTAGAGGAACTGTCAATACAAATAGCCGGCATCACCGGCCGAATGTTGCCCAGTCTGGAACACAAAGCCATTGTCACCATGGCAGCCGACCACGGCGTAGTGGCAGAAGGAGTAACACTCTACCCGCAGGAAGTCACCAGGCAAATGGTGTTCAATTTTCTCAGCGGCGGCGCTGCCATCAACGTCCTTGCCAAACATGTCGGCGCCAGGGTGATAGTGGTTGACATGGGCATAGTCGGCGGATTCGAACCACTCCCCGGCCTGGTCTGCAAGATGATAGATTTCGGCACCAAAAACATGGCGCAAGAACCAGCAATGACCCGCCAGCAAGCCATAGACGCCTTACAGGCTGGCATCGGAATCGTTTCGTCAGAAAAAAATAATGGGTTAGACATCGTCGGCACCGGCGATATGGGCCTGGGCAATACCACCGCCAGCAGCGCCATCTTCGCCGCCATCAGCGGCTACTCACCAAGCCAGACCACAGGACACGGCACCGGCATCGACGATAAACAGCTAGCACACAAAATCAAAGTAATAGAAAAAGCACTGGCTACCAACCAGCCTAATCCTAAAGACCCCATAGATGTGCTGTCCAAGGTCGGCGGTTTCGAAATCGGCGGCTTAGCAGGCGTCATGATCGCCGGTGCTGCCCATAAAATCCCCGTGGTAATCGATGGTTTCGTCTCCGGAGCTGCGGCGCTTATCGCCACCGCCATTTGCCCACAAACCAGGGACTACCTGATTGCCTCACATGTTTCGGCAGAATCGGGGCATCCCCTCATGCTCAAATTCCTGGGATTAAAGCCACTGCTCAATCTAGACATGCGACTGGGAGAGGGCACTGGCGCTGCCCTGGGCATCTCACTGGCAGAAGCTGCGGTAAAGCTCCTGAGTCACATGGCCACATTCAACGAAGCTGGTGTCTCAGATATAGAAACACCAGAAGGGAAAGGAGCATAACAAATTGGGTTTCTGGACAGCCCTCCAGTTTTTGACCATCTTTCCCACACCGTTACCTCACAAAGTTGACGATAAACTGGCAGGGCAATCACTGACCTACTTCCCGCTGGTAGGCCTAATCCTGGGAGCCATCTTGTTCGGCCTGCAGTATTTCCTGAAATTCATCTTCCCTCCCCCGGTAACAAATACCCTGATTATCGCCGCCCTGGTAATACTCACCGGCGCCCACCACCTCGATGGCCTTATCGATACCTGCGATGGTGTCTTTGCCGGCAAAACCGTTAAGCGCAGACTGGCAATCATGGCAGATACCCGGGTGGGCACCTTCGGCATTGCCGGTGCTATCCTGGTCACTCTGTTGAAATACGCCTCACTGTCGGCAGTGCCGATGCTGCCAGCGCTCCTGCTAATGCCCGCACTGAGCCGATGGGGTATAGTAATTGCCATCTTCACCTTCCCCTATGCCAGGGCATCAGGCATGGGCTCGGCTTTCAAACAGGGAGCTACCTGGCAAAGGCTGGCCATAGCCACCGCCATTGCCCTCGTTGCCGCAGTAACACTTCTAAGTTGGAAAGGAATAGTGCTACTCATTACTGTCTGCGCCTGCGCCCTCGGCGCTGCGGTTTACTTTAATCATCGCTTGCGTGGCCTGACTGGCGATACCTATGGCGCTATCAACGAGCTGACCGAGGTTTCCGTGCTGCTATTGCTCACCATATTCTGGAGGCTATAATAGATATGCTGCTTTGCTCCGCCCACAATGACCCCAGGCTTTTCAGCGACCTCACACTGGAGTTCACTCTTGGCTAAGAAGTGCGTCCTCATCCTCGGTGGTGCCCGCAGTGGCAAAAGCAATTTCGCCCAGGAGCTTGCGAAAAAACTCAGCGGCAAAGTTCTCTTTGTGGCCACCGGCCAGGCATTGGACGAGGAAATGAAAGCCCGCATAGAGCAGCACCAGAAAGACCGCCCCAAAAGCTGGCGAACCGTGGAAATCCCCTCTGACCTCGGCGCACAAATAGAGAAACACGTCGGCAATGCCCGAGTGGTGCTCATAGACTGCCTCACCCTGTTGGTGTCCAACCTGCTTGGCGACGATTCTGACTACCCCAGGGCAGAATCGAAGGTAATCGCTGAAATTAACGGGCTTATCGCCTGCATGGGTAAGCTCGATGCCAGTTTTATCATCGTCTCCAACGAAGTCGGCCTGGGCATCGTGCCTGAAAACAGGACCGCCCGGCTCTACCGCGACCTACTGGGCAAAGCCAACCAACTCCTCGCCCAGCACGCCAGCCAAGCATACTTTATGGTATCGGGCATACCGATGAAAATAAAGTAGCGCGGGGCTTTATCCTTCCGTGGCTACCACCTGCCCTCAGGTGGCACTAAAAATGATTCACGTAGGGCGGGTTTTCAAACCCGCCAGAATCCTCTCTCCCCCGGTTCTTCTCGGAAGAAAGAGAACAAAAATGTAGGGGCGCACATTCAGGCACACCCAATCAAGACAGAGACTCCACCCACAAAAAGCAGGAACGTGTTGACAAACAATGCTGGATAATCTAACATACTATGTACGCATAACTTTATTATGATAATTATTTATTAACAATCATAAGAGGTGAATTATGGCAATGCGAGTAGAAAGGTTGACTATAAGCCTGCCCAGTGATTTGGTAGAACTCGCTGACAAGATTGCGCATGAAAAGAAGGTAAGCCGTAGCAAAGTTGTTTCCTTATGCTTACAGGAATACGCTGACAGGCGACTGCAGAAGGCAATGGAAGAGGGCTATAAAGCCATGGCAGAGGAAAACCTCAAATGTGCGGAGTCTGCAATGCGCTCAGTACACGAAGTCCTGCCTGAATGGAAGTAACCTGGAATGGCACAGGAAATCAAGCGTGGCGAAATATACTGGGTCGATTGGAACCCCCATAGAGGAAGTGAGCAAGCTGGCAAAAGGCCGGCTGTCATAATTCAAAACAATATCGGGAACAAATACAGCCCCACCACAATTGTAGCCTGTTGCAGTACTGCAACATACCAGAAATCATATCCCTTCATTATTTCTCTCACAGCCCAGGAGAGCGGATTACCAAAGGATTGTAGTGTAAATTTGTCAGCAATACTAACAATCGACAAATCGCGCTTAGGCGATAAATGTGGGGAGTTGGGTGAGAAAAAGATGCTTGAAATCGACAAGGCAATCAGGCTAAGCCTGGCATTATAAGCTCTTTCAAGATAAGCGCGGAAGAACAGTATTAATTTTTCATCCGCAAAGTTCCACGTGCGGGAGTATTTGCCGGAATGTGGTCCAAGTAATGCATGCGCAAAGGATAACTACCGAATCTCGGATTAGGCCCCAATATTGAAGCAGCTAGTTGGATGCGGAGGATCCTGATATGAATAATTATGGTTGCTGCATTTTTGATTTTTTGTTAGGCTTGGCTCTACTTTTGCCCCCACGTGTTGCGGCTGACGTGCAGTCGGAAACAATAGGCGATATAGTCATTTGCAGAGTCGCTCCCAGCCAAGCACCCACCGGGCAGAAGATTTTGGTAGTTTTTGTCCTGGAGAATGGTGCCCATGTTGGCAGAAGCATCACCATAACGGAAAGGATTGGGAACGCCGATTTTGATCAAAGCGAGGCAAAGAATATCAACACACCGTATGGAGAACAGTTCTGGTATTACGAGTGGAAGATAAAATTGCCGGCAAAAGGGAATACCACAGTTGGCTACCGGCTAGTCCCCAAATAGATCGGCTCTTATGTCATCTCCCTGGCACGAGTCGATATTGATGGCAAGACCTTTTATTTGAAAAGCTAGAAATATCGAGAGCAGATGCCTAGCTGATGGCAGATGCGACACTCAATCCGGTGAGAACTACCTTAACCGCCTTGAAGAATGTACTACCAGGTTAGCCGATGGGATATACGATTCCGACACGGATGGCAGATGCCACCCGGACCGTGAAAAGGCCTTTGACCCTGACTGCAAAGCGGGGAAATTGCCGATTCCGGTGAGCAGGAGCCTAATTGCCTACCTGATTGGTGGTGCTATCTTATCTACCATTGTCATAGTTGTTGTCGTGTCTTTGTTAGTACGGCGAAAACCATAGTCGGCAGATAAAGCACAACCTTCGACTGATGCAGACCACCTCGCCTATCGACGCCTCGCCACATTTCTGGCGCCCAGCGCCTCACGTTTTAGCACTAACCCTATTGACATTTTATCAGGCGATGTTTATTATTATTGAATAACGTAGTGTTTACCAAGGTAAACAACGCTGGTAACCTTTTCCGTCTATTCATGTGGGCAGGGGTGGCTCAGAAGGGAGTATGCACAACAGCATAGGCAGATGTGGCCTTAGTTATTGGCCTACAATCTTTCTTTAATTAAAGGGCTATAGGCAATGGCTACTATGAGTTAGTAATCATAAGGGAGGAATAATGTCTGAATTAGCTGATGCCCTGGCCAATCTGGAGGAAGACAAGGTCAGGCAACTGGTGCAACAGAGAGTGAATTTCAACGCTGACGCCATGTCTGTAGTTGAAGAGTTAAGGAAAGGGATGGACATCGTTGGCGAGCGATATAAAAGCAAGGAATACTTTCTCAGCGAGTTGATTATATCAGGTGAGATGTTCAAAGAGGCCATGGCGATGATAGAGCCCGGGCTGAAGGCTGGGAAGAAAGGTAAGCCGCTGGGCAGGATGGTATTGGGGACGGTGAAGGGCGATATACACAATATCGGCAAAGATATTGTGGCTACGCTGTTGACGGCGGCGGGCTTTGAGGTCTATGACCTGGGGATAGACGTGCCGCCGGAGAAGTTTGTGGAGAAGCTGAGCCAGACGGATTCAACCATCCTGGGCATGTCTGGCCTGTTGACGCCTGCCTTCGAGTCTATGAAGGAAACGGTCAAGGCAGTGGAAGCAGCAGGATTGCGCGATAAGGTGAAGGTAATTATCGGCGGTGGCATTGTCACTGAACAGGTGGGCAGGTATGTGGGTGCTGATGCCTTTACCGATGATGCCTCTGAGGGAGTGGAGATGTGTCGGGGATTCGTCAAAGGGAAATAATGATCAAAGAGACCATGACCCCTGAAGAACGAGTCTGGGCTGCTATCAATTTGCAGCCAGTTGACCGCGTGCCTGTCATGCCAATGGTAACAGCTTTTCCCGCTATTCATAAGGGGATGACTTACGCGGAGGTTAACAAAAACAAAGATCGGGCGAGACAATGCTCTATGGAAGTCTTCGATGAAGTCCGTGGCTGGGATGGAATCCTATACCCCGGCTATTCTGTAAGAGCAGCACCAACGCTCTCTGCTATCATCGATCAAGTACCACCCTTACTGCAACCAGGGAGAGAGCTTCCTGCAAATTCTCCGCCCCAATCTGCCGAGCACTGCCTGCTAACGCTAGAGGACTATGATGTAATTATTAAACAAGGGTGGAGGGGTTTTGCTGAGAAGCATTACTCAAGGATTCTGCCCGTTCCAGAGGATAAGCTGATCGCCTGGGCGGAGCGACAGTTGGAGCAGTTCAAAAAGGATGTAATCGCATGGGAGGAAAAGGGGGTACCTTGTGTACTAGGGGGAGGCATACCGACGCCATTGATGTTCTTCTCCACGACGAGAAGCCTGACAGATTTCACGCTAGACCTGCATCGCCGCCCTGATAAGGTTGCCGAAGTCTTCGATGCGGTAGTGGATGACTTCATTCAGGATGCCTTCGATACCATCAAGCTGACTGGTTTGCCCTGGATAATGTTGGGGCTGGAGAGGGGTGGTTGTACCTACTACTCGCTGAAGATATTCGAACGCTTTGAGCTCCCGTACATAAAAAGGATGGTGAAGGCCTTTACGGAAGGTGGTCTCATCACACTGCTTCACTTCGATGGCGACTGGACAGCGAATCTGCCTTATCTTAAGGACCTGCCTAAGGCAAAGTGCATTTGCGAGTTGGATGGAACTAGCGATATTTTCAAGGCTAAGGAACTTCTCCGCGGCCACATGTGCATCATGGGCGATGTGCCCGCTTCCCTTTCTTCGCTTGGGACACCTGACGAGATGGAGGCGTACTGTTCCAGATTGATAGATACTATCGGAGAAGGAGGTGGATTCATCCTGAGCAGTGGCTGTGAACTTCCCGCTGATACCAAGTTTGAGAACTTCAAAGCTATGATAGATACTGCCAAAATGCACCGGCCGGCCAATTTATAGCTGTGCCAAGCCAGGTGGATTTAGGAGGAACATGTATACAAGCAATTGGAGCAACAGCCTGATGTCAGTATCTGTACCAGAGTTACTCCTCACGAGGTACAGCTATGCCTAAGGTCGGCGAGGCAGTTCAGGCAGTACCCGAGGAAACGATGACTCCCAAAGAACGGGTGCTGGCAGCCATCAACCTGCAACCTGTTGATCGTGTCCCTGTCCTACCGCTAGTAACCCTTTTCCCTGCCCGATACAAGGGGATGACCAATGCGGAGGCTATCAGAAACCCAGACTCGGCGACTCGGGCCATCATGGAGGTTTTCGATGAGGTGGGTGGCTGGGATGGTATGGTCTTCTCAGGATATCGCGCGTTTCTAGTGCCACCCAAGGTTTCTGCCGTGGCCATGGTGCCGCAAATCCTGCAGCCAGGTCGAGAACTCCCCGAGAACGCTGCACCCCAATTTGACGAACGTGAGGCAATTGCTTTTGAAGACTATGACCTCATCATCAAAATGGGATGGAGTCGTTTTGCCGAGAAACACTATCAAAGATTTCTGCCATTTCCGGAGGACAAAATCATCGCTTGGACGGAGCGGCAGTTTCATTACTACATCAGAGATATGAAAGCCTGGGAGCAAAAAGGTGTGCCTTGCCTTGCAGGGGCGATGACACTCTCGCCATTGATGTTTTTCTCTCTAAAGAGAACTCTGGTGAACTTTACCCTGGACTTGCACCGTCACCCAGACAAGGTTGCCGCTGCGCTTGATGCTGTGATAGGAGACTTGATAGATGATGCTCTTTATGCTGCCAGATTAACAGGGCTGCCTTGTATCCTGTTAGCTCTGGAAAGAGGTGGAGGGTTTTATTACCCGCTGAAAATCTTTGAGCGTTTTGAGTTCCCCTATATTAAAAAAATGGTCGAAACCTTTGCCTCCGAGGGCTTTGTCACCATACTTCATTTTGACAACGATTGGACATTAAATCTACCTTATCTTAAGGAATTGCCACGCGCAAAGTGCATCTGCGAACTGGACAGCACCACTGACATCTTGAAGGCTAAAGATACCCTTCGTGGCCACATGTGCATCATGGGCGATGTGCCAGCTTCCCTCTCAGCGCTGGGGACGCCCGAAGAAATGGAGGCCTACTGCAAGAAGCGAATAGATGTGATAGGCAAGGGGAGTGGCTATATCTTAAGCAGCGGTTGCGAGTTGCCGCCCGATACCAAGTTCCAGAACTTCAAGGCCATGATAGATACCGCCAAGAAATATCGACCACCTGCATAACAGGACTTTGAGGGGACCAAGGCAGTGAAAGTGAAGGGTGAAAAAAAGCTGAAAAGGGACAAGGCCAGCACTCCAGAGGTAAAACTGAGGGTGGGATCGGTTTCGCTTTCATTTGGTGGTGTGCAGGCACTGGTGGATGTTAGCTTCGAAGTGAGGAATCCGGAAATCCTGGCTATCATCGGGCCTAATGGTGCTGGCAAGACCTGCCTTCTCAACTGCATCAGCGGCTTCTATAAGCCGCAAGAAGGAGCGATCTACTACGGCGACAAGAAAATCGTGGGCCTGCCTCCCTACAGAATCGCCTCCATTGGCATCTCCCGTACCTTCCAGAACATCCAGCTCTATTCCGGCATGACCACGGTGGACAACCTGATGGCTGCCAGGCACATGCATATCAAGCCTAATTTGTTCAGTAGCTCCATATATTTTGGCCCAACCCACAGGCGCGAAATCGAACACCGCAGAGCTGTGGAACGCATCATCGATTTTCTGGAGCTTGAGCCAATACGGAAAAAGGTGGTGGGCATGCTCCCCTACGGACAGCGCAAGAAGATAGACCTGGCGCGGGCCTTAGCGCAGGAACCACAGCTTCTTCTGCTGGATGAGCCTATGGCAGGCATGAATTATGAGGAAAAAGAGGACATGGCGCGCTACATCCTGGACATTGCCGACCTGCGCAAGATACCTATCGTCTTGGTGGAGCACGACATGGGCGTGGTCATGGACATCTCAGACCGCGTGGTAGTGCTGGACTTCGGCCAGAAGATAGCCGAGGGTACACCTGATGTGATTAAGGTAAACCCAAAGGTGATAAGCGCCTATCTAGGCGATGCTGCTATCTAAAGATATGGAACTGGATACGATACCCAAGTTACTATTTGACAACTACCGTAAACATCCGGGTGAGGTGGCGCTGCGGGAGAAGCGCTACGGCGTCTGGAACGAATTCACCTGGAAAGACTATTTCGAGAAGGTGAAGTACTTCGCCCTGGGGCTGCTAACCTTAGGCCTGAAGCGGGGAGATAGGGTCTCCATCATCGGAGAGAACAAACCTGAATGGTTCTGTGCTGAACTGGCAGCTCAGACAATCGGCGGGATCGTAGTGGGCATATACACGGATGCTGGCCCTTTGGAGGTAGCACACTTTGCCGGCCATTCTGGCTCGCGCATCGTGGTGGCACACGACCAGGAGCAAGTTGATAAATTGCTGCAAATCCAGGACAAGCTGCCTCAATTGGAGAGGGTTATCTACTGGGACGATAGAGGTCTGTGGAACTACGATGACCCGCTGCTCATCAGCTATGACCAGGTACTGGAGTTGGGCAGGAAGTACGAGAAGGAGCATCGGGGCGTCTTCGAAGAGGAGATGAAGAAAGGAAGCGGAAATGACCTGGCCGTCATCAGCTACACTTCTGGTACTACAGGGCTGCCCAAAGGGGCTATGATAAGCCATCGACAGCTTGTAAGCCTAGCTAAGCTGGGACGAGATTTGGACGACTGGACCGACAGCGACGAGTATGTCTCCTTCGTGCCACCCGCCTGGATTACCGAGCAGGTCGTCGGCATCACCGGCTGCATTCTCAGCCGCATGAAAGCCAGCTTCGCCGAAAGTCCCGAGAGCATCCAGGAGAACATCAGGGAGATAGGCGCCAGCGTGCTATTTTACGGCCCGCGCAACTGGGAGAGTGTGGTACGGATGGTGCAGGCCAGAATTAGTGATGCGCATCCATTTAAGCGCCTTCTATACAACACATTCCTATCAGTGGGCTACAAGGTGGCGGACATTAACCTCGCCGGGAAAAGGCCGGGGCCGTTGTGGCGCCCCCTTTATTGGGTAGCCCGTGTAGCGCTGTTCCGACAATTGCTGGACAAGCTTGGCTTCTCAAAGGTCAGGACTGCCTACACCGCTGGCTCCGCTATCAGCCCGGACATTGTCCGCTTCTTCCACGCCATTGGCGTTGACCTGAAGAACATGTACGGCGCTTCGGAAATTGGCACAGTTAGCGCACCATATTCGAGCGGCGACATCAGGCCCGAAACCGCGGGTGTCCCGCTTGAAGGAATAGAGGTCAGGATCTCAGACGAAAGTGAGATTTTGGTAAGTAGCAACACTCTCTTCGACGGCTACTACAAAGATGACGAAGGGACTCGTAAGAAGCTTAGGGGTGGCTGGTACTGCACTGGTGACTTTGGGTACATCGATGAGAGCGGGCATGTCATTGTAATGGACCGAATGGACGATTTGAGGAGTTTGGCAAGCGGCCAAAAGTTCTCTCCTCAGTATACGGAGATCAGGCTCAGGTTTAGCCCCTATATCAAGGAGGCCATCATCTTAGGTGGAGAGGAGAGGGATTATGTGACTGCAATAATCAATATTGAGCTTAATAACGTCGGCAAGTGGGCTGAGAGGAAACGAATTCCTTATACCACGTTCAGTGACCTGTCACAGAGGGAACAAGTCTTAGAGCTTATCGCTGGAGAGGTAATGAAAGTCAATCGCACTTTGCCCGAGTGGGCGCGAATCAAGAAATTCACCAATCTCAACAAAGAGCTTGATGCGGATGAAGCAGAGATGACCAGAACCCGCAAGCTGCGCCGTACCTTCGTTGAAGAGAAGTATAGTGACCTTATTCAAGCCTTATACAGCGGCAAATCAGAACTGCCGATGGAGAGCGAGGTCGTTTACCGGGATGGCAGAAGGGCCAAAATAACGACCAGTATCAAGATAAACGCGGTGGTAACCGGATGACTGATTTACTGCAGATAATAGTGTCAGGACTTTTGGTGGGTGGTATATATGCCTTCATGGCACTGGGCATGGTGCTTATCTTTAAGGCTACCGGAGTGTTTAACTTCGCCTCCGGACACCTCATGGCATTAGGTGCCTTTGTTGCTATCCTCATCATTGTGCAACTTGGGCTGCCTATTTGGCTGGGCATAATCGGCGCTTTGGTAATAGCGGCGATAAGCGGCATACTTGCCGAAAGGTTAGCCTTGCGCCGTCTGATAGGCCAACCCCATATGTCGGCACTCATGGCCACGCTGGCCTTAGCCTATTTAACCCAGGGGGTGATACTTGCTGCCTGGCAGGGTAAGATCTATGTGTTGCCCGAGTTTCTGCCTACTGGCCCCATCAACCTCGGCGCAATAGTCATAGATTCTGAATTGCTCTGGCCTTTCATCATCGTGGTCTTTCTCTTTGGTGGGTTTGCCATCTTCTTTGCCAGGACTAAGATAGGTCTGGGCATGAGGGCTACCGCAGAGGACCATCAACTGGCACAGCTCAAGGGCATCAATGTTAAGTTCGTTTTCGCCCTGACATGGGCAATCGCTGGCGTGCTGGGCACTGTGGCTGGCATCCTTATGGGTCATCGTATGGGCGTCAGCCTTACACTGGCATTTGTGGGATTCAGAGTTATCCCTGTGGTGCTGCTTGGTGGGCTGGACTCCATTAACGGTGCCATTGTTGGAGGCCTCATTATAGGCATAGTGGAACGACTGGTCGCTGGCTATTTCGATCCCTGGCTGACAAATATAGCACCCTTCATAGTGCTGCTTATTATCATGATAATTCGCCCTGAGGGTTTGTTCGGGCAGGAAAGGATTGAGAGGGTATAAGGATGCAGCCCTGTGGCACTTTTAGTTCAGATTACGCTCAGGATATGGCTATTATCCGCACTCGTACACAGTGGGTGCTGGCCATCGCTGGGCTGATAGTGCTGTTCACATTGCCCCTGTACTGCAACGACCCCATTCTCAGCAGGATAAATAGCCTAGCTATTATGATTGTAGCAGTACTGGGGCTGATGATACTCACTGGTTATGCCGGCCAGATCAACTTGGGGCAGGCGGCCTTCGTCTGTGTGGGGGCTTATTCTTCGGCACTCATGGTAACCAGGCTGGGCCTGTCCTTCTGGGTAGCGATGCCACTCTCGGGGGTGAGCGCTGGCGTAGTAGGACTCATCTTCGGTCTGCCATCGCTTAGAGTCAAGGGCTTCTACTTAGCCATGACCACACTGGCAGCCCAGTTCATCATACCGACACTTATCGCTCACGTCCGTACCGATATCACAGGGGGCGGCAACGGTCTTATTGTGCCTCCGCCATATCTGGGGAAGGAACCGCTCAACACGCAGACGGAGATGTTCTTTGTCATCATACCTGTGGTGGTAATCCTCACCTTTGTAGCTAAGAGCTTGGTAAGAGGCCCTATCGGACGTTCTTTTGTAGCCATACGAGATAATGAGCTGGCTGCCGAGTCCATGGGCATCAATGTGTTTCGCTATAAGCTGCTGGCATTTTTTATCTGCTCCTTCTTTGCCGGCATTTCAGGCTCGCTCTGGGCACACTGGCTCCGATTGGTACACTACGATTTACTCACCATCATGGAGTCAGTCTGGTACTTAGGTATGATGATTATCGGCGGTATGGGCAGCATTACCGGTGCCATTATCGGCCCTATCTTTGTCTACGGCCTTGACCAGGTTCTAACCTGGGTAGCTCATGCAGCGGGAGATATGTTCGCCGGCGTGCCGGCCACTTTGCCTGCGGCAATTCGTCTCGTGGTGTTCGGCATCATCATCATCTTGTTCCTCGCCTTCGAACCGCGGGGATTAAACCACAGATGGGAGGTATTCAAAGCAGCCTATCGTTTAACACCGTTTTCTTATTGATGGAGAAAGGAGGAGGCTTGAAATGTAGTTTGATAGCTTGTGTAAGCGAAAAGCCAATCGAGATAAGAGGAGGTGAATTAGATGAATCTCAGAAAAGCTAAGTTGTCAGTCGCTCTAACAGTCCTAGTCACGGTCATCGCTATTGTTGGCGTTTCCTGTGCCAAGACCGAAGCGCCCCCAACCCCGGCCAAATGGGATAAGATCCTTATACCGGTCGCTGCCAACCTAAGTGGGCCTTACGGGGCACAGAGCCAAGTGGTCATCAACGGGCTGACCGACTGCCTGGGCTATGTCAATGAGCAGGGCGGTGTCAAAGGCGTGCCACTGGAATTCGTCATCAGGGACACGGCAGGTAAACCGGATAATGCCATGACCCTTCTCACCGAATTTCTGGCCATGAAGCCACGGCCGGCGCTGGTATCATTCCTTGACTCACAAGACGGAGTATCATTGAAACAACGGTTCATCGAGGAGAAGACCATCAATATGATGGGTATCGGCAGCGGCCCTGGTCTTTATCCTGCTGGCTATACCTTTGCCATTTCTACCGAAAATGGCGACCTCTTCGGTGCTTTCTGTGAATATATCGTGGAAAAGGAAGCGCCTAAGAAACCCAAGCTGGGCATCCTTACCTGGGACAATGTCTTCGGCAAGGTTATTCTGGAGCAGAGATGCTTGGACTATGCCAAGTCCAAGGGTGTCGACATCGTGTCAACACAATTGTTCAATGTTATGGACACCACTGTTGCCGACCAACTTAAGAAGCTGAAGGATTCTGGCGCAGAATGGGTGTATACCAACACGTTACTTATCGGTCCGGCGCGCATCAACAACGATGCTATAACCTTGGGTATCCAGGACAAGATGAAATGGGGTCTGGTCGGCACAGGCATTAGCTACAACACGATGGGTCTGGGCAAAGGCATGGAAGGCTGGATAGGTCCCAGCCCCTGGGCTTCATGGGACGAAACCAACAACCAGGGCATCCAGGTGATGCGGCAGCAGTTTGAGAAGAACAAACGAGAAGACTTCGACAAGCAGAATGTCTACTGCGGCGCCTTCATCGCTGCCTTGCTGATGAAACAGACTTTCGAGAAAGTGGTTGACAAATATGGCTGGGACGGTATCACCGGGCCAAACGTGCTGGCGGTGCTGGAGGAGACCAAGGACTTTGACGCTATGGGTATGACCAAGATTAGTTTCTCCAAAGAGATGAGACATGGCCTTTTTTACAAGATGTACGAAATGAAGCAGGGCAAGATACTGCCCCTCACTGACTGGAGGCAAGCGACCCACCTCAAGTAATTTTTTGGCCATCGAGGAGAAACAGTGCTCAGGTTGGATAACGCCGAAGTCAAATGCAGCAATTTGATACTGGTGCTCAAGGGAGTATCGTTGAAAGTGGAATCAGGGAGTGTGTGGTGGCACTTCCTGGTAAGAGGAGGTGAAATAGATGAATCCCACAAAAGCTAAATTGTCAGTCGTTCTAACAGTCCTGGTCACGATCATTGCCATTGTTGGCGTCTCCTGCGCCAAGACCCCCCAGGCTCCGCCGGCTGCGGCCAAATGGGATAAGATCCTTATACCGGTCGCTGCCAACCTAAGTGGGCCTTACGGGGCACAGAGCCAAGTGGTCATCAACGGGCTGACCGACTGCCTGGGCTATGTCAATGAGCAGGGCGGTGTCAAAGGCGTGCCACTGGAATTCGTCATCAGGGACACGGCAGGTAAACCGGATAATGCCATGACCCTTCTCACCGAATTTCTGGCCATGAAGCCACGGCCGGCGCTGGTATCATTCCTTGACTCACAAGACGGAGTATCATTGAAACAACGGTTCATCGAGGAGAAGACCATCAATATGATGGGTATCGGCAGCGGCCCTGGTCTTTATCCTGCTGGCTATACCTTTGCCATTTCTACCGAAAATGGCGACCTCTTCGGTGCTTTCTGTGAATATATCGTGGAAAAGGAAGCGCCTAAGAAACCCAAGCTGGGCATCCTTACCTGGGACAATGTCTTCGGCAAGGTTATTCTGGAGCAGAGATGCTTGGACTATGCCAAGTCCAAGGGTGTCGACATCGTGTCAACACAATTGTTCAATGTTATGGACACCACTGTTGCCGACCAACTTAAGAAGCTGAAGGATTCTGGCGCAGAATGGGTGTATACCAACACGTTACTTATCGGTCCGGCGCGCATCAACAACGATGCTATAACCTTGGGTATCCAGGACAAGATGAAATGGGGTCTGGTCGGCACAGGCATTAGCTACAACACGATGGGTCTGGGCAAAGGCATGGAAGGCTGGATAGGTCCCAGCCCCTGGGCTTCATGGGACGAAACCAACAACCAGGGCATCCAGGTGATGCGGCAGCAGTTTGAGAAGAACAAACGAGAAGACTTCGACAAGCAGAATGTCTACTGCGGC
>Ga0194111_10002381_pt1 | contig 22846 bp, 23 predicted proteins | sample TA2KigC300mmetaG_FD_146194 | JGI IMG/M metagenome (GOLD analysis project Ga0194111, IMG submission 146194) | Freshwater microbial communities from Lake Tanganyika, Tanzania - TA2015033 Kigoma Deep Cast 300m | ecosystem: Environmental > Aquatic > Freshwater > Lake | place: Tanzania: Lake... | reverse complement strand
TGAAAAAATGCGCCTGCTGCGGTTCGGCCATGCCGTGGGACTAGATGACCGGGAAATACGACACTTGAAGGACTATCAACTGCCCTTTGCAAAGCTGGACAACCTCATCGCCCGGGTCTACAACTCCGGTCAGGTCGCGGTGATCAATGACGTGGATCAGAGCAATTTAAATAAGAATAATCCTCTGTTGCAGTTGTTGCAGCCGAAGATCATAATTGTGGCCCCCCTCACCTCCCGGGGGACGGTCACCGGCGTTTTACTGGCCGACAGAACACCCAAAGAGGGTCCATTTTCCAACAGTGACAAGGACTTTATCGTCAGTTTCGCCAACCAGATCGCCATAGCCCTGGACAACGCCGATCTGATCAAGCAGAAAGAGGAATCCGAACTCCATCTGCGCAAAATGTTCGAGAACGCCCAGGTGGGCATCCTGAAAGTTGACGAGGCCAACGTTATCCGGGAGGCCAACCCGCGCCTGAAGGTCATGTGCGGAGTCGAGGACTTGCTGGGAAAACATATTTATGACTTTCTGGACACGGCCAATCAGCGTAAATTTCAGGAAATCATTGCTAAGAATAAAGCCGGCCAGCCCAGCCAGGAAGAATTGGAAATCTCCTCCAAAAACAAGCATCCGGTCATCGTCCTGATGAGCTCCGTGCCCTCCTTCGACGAAAACGGTCAATACACCGGGTCCGAGGCCATTATCAGCGACATCAGCGACAACAAGAGGATGCAGCGGCAGCTTCTCCAATCCCAGAAAATGGAAGCCCTGGGCACCATGGCCGGCGGCTTCGCCCACGAATTCAAGAATATTCTCCAGGCCATCAAATTCTGGACCGAAGGGGCGTTGCAGGATTTGCCGGAACAGTCCGACCTGCAGAATAACCTCAACCGGGTCCTCCAGTCCATCAACAAAGGCACCGACATCGTTCATCGCATCTTGTTATTCAGCCGGGATCAGAAATCCGAACTGAAGCCCATCAAATTGAGCGATATCATTGACGAAGGTCTCAAAATGGTGCGAGCCGCCCTGCCTTCCTCTATTATCATCCAGCCGGACATAGACCCCCAGGCCGGCTTCATCCTCGGGGATGCCGTGCGCGTGCACCAGGTGCTCCTTAACCTGTGCACCAATGCGGCCCACGCCATGCGGGACAAGGTCGGCCGACTCGATGTGACAGTGAAAAAGATCTATCTCGCCCCCGAGGCCGCCGCCTCCTGGCGCAATGTCAGGCCCGGAATTTATGTGCAGCTCTCCATAAAAGACAACGGCATCGGGATGGACAGCCAGACCAGAGAACGCATTTTTGAGCCCTTTTTTACCACCAAGGAGCCCGGGGAAGGCACCGGCATAGGTCTGTCCACAGTCCATGGCATCGTGGAAGACCATGGCGGTATCATCGACGTGGAGAGCACTCCGGGGCAGGGGACCATTTTTCGCATTATTTTTCCGAGTCATACCGCCCAGGCGGAAGAACCCGCGCCGGTGGAGAGCAAGCCCTTCATTATGCCCACGGGCCGGGAACGCATCCTGTTCGTGGACGACGAGCTCACCCTCACCGAGATCGTCAAAAAAATGCTGGAGCGCCTGGGATATACCGTGGTAGCCAAATCCAGCAGTGTGGAAGCCCTGGAAATCTTCCGGGCCAACCCGGAAACCTTCGACCTGCTCATTGCCGACCAGACCATGCCTCATATCACCGGCATCGCCCTGGCTCACGAGGTCAACCGTATCCGGCCTGATCTGCCCATAATCCTGTGCACCGGCATGGTGGACACTCAAAAGCTGGATAAAAAGGCCACCGGCATTCGGGAGGTCCTCACCAAACCGGTGACCATCAGCAGACTCGCCCAAGCGGTGCGCCAGACGCTCGATAAAAATTCCCTTTCTCCGGATAAGAAAGCCGTATCCCTGCATTAATCCGGACCACCAGGAATCCCGCCGCAGCCGGTGCCAGAAACCAAGCCGGCCGCCCCCCGATATCCTCTCTCCTGCAATCGGCAAATCATATTGACAGTTACTCGAAAAAACGGTAAAAATCCACCTTAATCTGTATGAGGGAGCGACCCATGGTTGAGAAAGCGCAGTACATCTGGCTGGACGGAAAATTCGTGTCTTGGGACCAGGCTCAGGTTCATATCCTGACTCACACCCTGCACTATGGTCTGGGAGTTTTTGAGGGCATCAGGGCCTATCGATGCGCAGATGGGCGCACGGCCATTTTCCGGCTGCCGGAACATATCCACCGCCTGTTCGATTCGGCTCACATCATGCAAATGGATATTCCCTTCAGCGAAGCCGAGATTAATCAGGCCTGCATCGACACCATGAAAAAGAACCACCAAACCGAGGCCTACCTCCGACCCCTGGTCTTCCTGGGCGACGGGTCCATGGGCTTGTATCCCAAGGACAATCCCATCCGGGTGGCCGTCATCACCTGGCTCTGGGGGGCCTATCTGGGAGATGAAGGCCTGCGCCTGGGCATTCGCCTGAAAACTTCGTCATTCACCCGCCACCACGTCAATGTCATGATGACCAAAGCCAAGGTGGTGGGCAACTATGTCAACTCCATCCTGGCCAAACGCGAGGTTATCAGATCCGGGTATGATGAAGCCCTTCTCCTGGATTCCGCCGGTTACGTGGCGGAAGCCTCCGGGGAAAATATCTTTCTGGTGAAAAATGGCGTCATCAAGACCCCGCCCTTAACCGCCATCCTGCCGGGCATCACCCGGGATTGCGTTCTCACCCTGGCCCGGGACCTGGGTATTTCCTATCAGGAAGATCGTTTTACCCGGGACGAACTGTATATCGCCGACGAGGTTTTCTTATCCGGCACTGCGGCGGAACTCACCCCGGTGCGGCAATTAGACGACCGCAGCATCGGCTCCGGCAGACCTGGTCCCGTCACCCAAAAGATCCAGGAGGCCTATTTTGCCGCGGTTAAGGGGGAAAATCCCCGCTATGCCGCCTGGCTGACCTATATTTAGGTGTGATCAGTGACCTGTGGGCAGTTTTGATCTCGATCCCGAGTCATACTGGGGAACGCATCCTGGCCTGTCCTCGTTCCCACGTTATACTTGGTAACGCATAGACCGCCATGACCCAGGGCCGGGTGGTGGAAGACAGGTTTTGGGCGCAATGCCGGGAGTGCGGCACGTGGCGCGAGGTTTTTCCGGAGTCCTGCCAGGCGGATGCGTACTTCGAATACTGGCGGGCCGACTTCGCCTGTTGCGGCCGGGAGCAGATCGGCTGGTTCACCATCGAAAAGGTGGATGACGACGTCCACTGAGGCGCCTGCACTTCAGGGTAATCGGGTCACGCTTTTAAAAAGAGCAGCAGAATGTCGGTTTCCGTCACCAGGCCCACCAGCTCCCCTCCCTGAACCACGGGGACGCAGCCGATTTTATGCGTCAGCATGAGTTGCACCGCATCCTTGACATCGGCCTCCGGCGAGGTGGTGACGACCTTTGTGATCATGATGTCCTTGATGCGGATGGCCTTCATGACCGCCCGGGTCTCACCGGGTTCATGCCCCAGGGCCTCCACCAGGGAACTCCGGAAAAGGTCCCGTTCTGAAAGAATTCCCACGAGATTTCTGCCTTCCACCACGGGCATGTGCCTGATCCGGCCTAATTTCATGATATCGTTGGCTAAACTTAGTTCATCGTCGACGTCCAGGGTAGCCACGTCCCGAACCATGATTTCTTTGACTTTCATGGGAGCTCCTGCTACGGTCCAACGTTAAAAACTGAGCTTGCCGGAAATGTTACAGGGAAGCCAGCCAATCCCTGGCCCGGCGGCTCAATGAGGCCAAAACCGCCAGGGCCTCTCGGGCCTTCTCAGGCGAAAGATACCCTAAGCCGCAGGCCGGGGTGAGTAAACTCTGATTCAGGAGAAAAGGCAGGTCAAGGCCGAGACGCCCCAGTTCTTCCACCTGTGACTGGAAGCGGGCCCAAAGGGCCTCTTCCGTCTCCGGCGGGGCCGTGGGACTGGTGGGGACCAACCCCCAGGCCAGATACCCGCCCCGGTCCAGGAATTTTTTTAAGGCCTGGTCGTACAGCTTCAGGTTTTCGAAAAATTCATAGGAATCGAAGCTGAGGATATCGATGGGGCTTTCCATGAGCATGGACCAATCGGTGTTGCCGCAGCAATGAATGCCGAAAAAGGCGCTGCCGGTCTCCCGGGCCGCAGTGATGGTCTCAGTGAGAGTAGTGATCACCTCTTCCCGGGAAATCTGCATAAAAGCGGAACCGAAGCCGGTGAGGGAAGGTTCGTCAAAAAAAATAACGGCCTGGCGGCCCGTTTCCCGGATTTTGGCGGCCTGCCAGGCGGCTTTGAGGGCCAGGCCCCGGATCACGGCCTGGTTCAGTTCATAATCGAATAAAACGGCTTTGCCGTCCGTCCCCTTAACCACCGTGGCGAAGGTCACCGGGCCCACCACCTGGCCTTTGATGAAGGCGGGGGCATCGGCGGGCCGGGAGGACAGCTCCTTCAACAGGCCGTAAAACCCCACTGCCTCTTCGGGGGACAGGGAGAAGACATCCAGATCTTCCTGGAGCGCGGCTTCATAAAATTCCGTCAGGGCCGCATCCCGGTCAAGGGCATCGTTTACCAGCACCAGGCGCCTTTCCCTGTCCCGGTGTATCAGAGGCAGGCCCCCCACCCCCTGGGACACCATGTCTTCTTGAAAACCCTTTTGGGCCAATTGCGGCCAGAAAGGGATTTCCGGCAGATTTTCCAGGATCAGATGCACGGCCTCCTGATCATCGGTAAAGGGCACCGAACCGATGCCGGTGGCCGCTAAAGCGGGCAGAGCCTTCATGTCATCCTCCCGAAACAGCATATGGATAGGTTAAACAGTAGTATTTTTCCGCAGGCCTGTCAATGTGTAGCATTTCTAGACTGCAGGCCGACCTTGTGAAACTCATCTTTGTGGGGTCGAACCTGTTGAACTGCAAGGGCTGATAAAATTTAGTGAGATTGTCCTTGGGATCACATGATATATTAACATATCATGCCGGAAATTAAGCTGCCAGCCGTAATGAAACACGGAGAGGAGGAAGAGATCATGTCCGAAACTAAATATCCACCCTGGTACGCTCATCTCAAGGCCAAACACGGCGCCTATGTCCAGGCCCTGGAACAACTGGGGGAGGCAGTCCGGCGGGAAGGGCCGTTGCCGGAAAAAATCGCTAATCTTATCCAGTTAGCCGCCGCTGCCGCGATCCGCTCCGAGGGTTCGGTGCACAGCCACACCCGCCGGGCCCTGCAGGCCGGGGCCACCCCGGAGGAAATCACCCATGCCCTGATTCTGTTGACCAGCACCATCGGCTTTCCCACAGTGTCGGCGGCATTGAGTTGGGCCTATGAAGTTATCGACAAAGAAAAGGCCTGATGAAGGATGGCGGAGAGAGAGGGATTCGAACCCTCGGTGGAGGTTTCCCCCCACACTCGCTTAGCAGGCGAGCACCTTCGGCCGACTCGGTCATCTCTCCGGATGGGTGGGACGCTCTTTCTGCGGAGGGAGTAGGCTTCGCAACCGCCTCGACTCCCTCTAACTTATTAATATTAATCTCTTTTAATCTTCTAAATTTTTCCCACGTCCGTCATGCGGACACGATGATTATCTGACAAGCTGTCAAGGGCAATGTTAGCATACCTTTGAGTTATTTTCAAGCTGGTATGGCCAAATTGTTTTTTCAATTAGTTATATCCTGTGGCAAGCAAATGACTTTAGAAGATGAGGCTAACGCGGCGTGTAGGGGTTCACATACCAGGGATCGTACCAGTGCTTATACGCCGGGTCATAATCATACCAGGAGGGCGGGATGGTGCCAAAACCCGTAGGCCATTCCTGTTCCATGGCGTGCTGGTCCACCCGGTAGCCGGCCGTGCCACAGCCTCCCAATCCTAAAGATATGATGACTGAGCAAATCAAGAAACATGCTTTCATCTGGCAAACCCTCTTTTTATGACTAGAAGTTATACCTATCCGGGTTAATCCGGAAAACACGATGCATTGTGTCGTTACTTCTTTCAGGCGACCTCCTGCCTGGTGAAATTGTTATCTTGTTAAGATCGTTCTGAGTTGCTGCGCCAGGTTAGGGTCCAGTCCGGCCAGGAGGCGATATTCTGCCCAGGCCTCGGTTCGTTGACCTGCGGCGTAATACGCCACCCCCAGATGATAATGAAAATAAGGAACCTTTGATTTAAGACTGATCGCCTGGCGGAAATTTTCAATGGCCTGATCATGTCTGCCCATGGCGCCATAGGACATGCCGATGCCGTGATAGGCCTCGGCGAAATCCGGCTTGGCCTTAAGGGCCTCCTGGAATGCCTGAATCGCCTTGGAATATTCCTTGCGGGCGTGGAAAGTGCGCCCTCTCTGGAACATTTCCAGGGCGGCGCCCGGCATTTCCATGGAGAAGTCCCGGAAGCTGTGGCCTTGCCCCCCGCGCAGCTCCAGGACCTTTTGGCCCGGCACCGCAAAGTTCAAATTCTGGCCGGCCCGGAACGTAGCCCTGGCCACCCCGATGACCTGGCCCTGGGCGTTGAAGACCGGACCGCCGCTGGAGCCCTGGGAGATGGGCGCGGTTATTTGAATGATATCGCCGAGTCTGGGTAATTTGCGGATGGCCGAAACGATCCCTTCGGAGACCGTCTTTTCCAGCCCCATGGGGTGACCGATGGCATAGATCTTTTCCCCCACTTCGGGCAATTGTCCCGTGACCTCCAGATACGTGATGTTACCGGTGGGAATGTCGGCGGCCAGCAGGACGAGATCGGCTTCTTTATCCTCGGCCAATATTCTTTTTACCGGGTAGCGGCGCCCCTCATGCGTTCTCACCACCGCCCGATCGGCGCCGAAGACGACGTGATAATTGGTGACAATATGACCCTGGGGATTGATAAAAAACCCTGTCCCCAAGCCCTTGGATCTGCCTCTCTGGGTTTCCACTACCACCACCGCCGGGGAAATGCGCTTAATTATGGCGGGGAGATCGTCCTGGGCAAAGGCCGCCGGAGAGCCCGACCACACCGCCAGGCAGAGCCAGAGTAGCATGATTTTTTTTACTGTTTTCATGATAAACCTTACTATCTAACGGCGGTTCGAGCTGCGAGGTGGTGGAACAATGCCTTCATATAAAAATAATAATACCCATCGGCACTTAATTCCAATAAAATTAATGGACCTAATGAGCTAACCCTCATAAAGAAATTCTTGGGGGAATCTTCTTTCAGCTCCGGTAATCGGCATTGATGCGGACGTAGTCGGCGGTCAGGTCGCAGGTGAGGTAGGAGTCCGAGGCTGTTCCCAGATTGAGATGTATGCGCAGGTCGAACCTCCCGGCGGCCATCACTTGTCGGGCCGTTTCTTCGGCAGCCGGACCCAGGCCGAGTCCGGCTTTGACCACCTGCTGGGGGCCGAAAAAGATATTTACCCGGTTGGGGTTTAGCTTCACTCTAGCCCTGCCCAAGGCTGCCATAATGCGCCCCCAGTTGGCGTCCTCGCCGGCCACGGCGGTTTTTACCAGGGGGGAGAGGGCCACGGTCCGAGCCGCCTTAAGGGCATCGGCGGGGCTGGCGGCACCCTCGACGACAACCTGAAAGACGTGGGCGGCGCCCTCGCCGTCCCGGACGACCTGGACGGCCAGGTCCGCCATAACCGTGTGCAGGGAGGCAGCCAGGATTTCCCCCGCCGGGGAGTGCAGGTTTTCTATGGGCCGGTGACCCGCGGCACCGCTGGCCAGGGCCAGGACACAGTCGTTGGTGCTGGTGTCGCCGTCCACGGTGATGCGGTTAAAGCTGCCTGTCAATCCCTGTTTGACGGCGGCTTTCAGGGCCTTGGGGCTGACGGCCGCGTCGGTGAGCAAAAACACCAGCATGGTGGCCATATCAGGATGAATCATGCCGGCCCCTTTGGCCAGGCCGGCCACAGTCACCCTAACGCCGTCGATGTCGGTGTGCACCAGGGAGGTTTTCGGGAAGGTGTCCGTGGTCATGATGGCTTCGGCCACCTGGGGCAGGCCTCCAGGGTGTAAGCTGGCTGTCAGGGAGGGGAGGACGTCAAGGATGCGGTCCACCGGCAGGGGCTGGCCGATGACCCCGGTGGAGGCCGGCAGAATCAGTTGTTCCGGACATCCGAGAAGTTCGGTCACGGCCCGGCAGGCGGCCGAGGCGGCTTCAAGACCAGCCTCGCCGGTGCAGGCGTTGGCGTTGCCGCTGTTCACCAGGATAGCCTGGGCTTTGCCGGCCCGCAATCTCTGTTGGCAGAGGAGAACCGGGGCGGCCTTGACCTTGTTGGTGGTCAAGACCCCGGCGGCGGCCACGGGTTGATCGGCCACGATGACGGCCAGGTCCAGGCGGCCGGGTTTTTTGATGGCCGCCTCGACGGCCGCAGCCCGAAAGCCGGGAACGATCAACTTATTTTCGTGCTCCATGTTTTTGTCCTGATAAACAGATCAGCAAAGTTCAAGGTTCAAAGACCTTATGAGCAATAGGGGCGCGCCGAAGCCGGGCCCACTTTCTGTCCATTGCCCACCGCTCACTTCTTATTGGCGCAGCACTTTTTGAATTTTTTACCGCTGCCGCAGGGGCAGGGTTCATTGCGCCCCACTTTTTTGGTTTCTTGGCGCACCGGCTGGCTCCCCCCGCCCCCGCCGTGGCTGTAATTCATGGCTGCCCGGCGCTCTTCCCATACGGGGATCTCCTCCGGTTGGCGTACCCGGATGAGGAAGAGGGTCCGGACCGTGTCTTCCTGAATCCGCTGGATCATGTTCAGGAACATGTCGTAGCCCTCTTTTTGATAAGCCCTCAAAGGATCTACCTGGGCGTAGCCCCTGAGGCCGATACCGTCCCGCAAGTGATCCATGGCCAGGAGATGGTCTTTCCATTGGGTGTCCACTATCTGCAGCATAATCTGGCGTTGCAGGGGTTCGACAACTTCCGATCCGAGTGCCTGGTATTTCTCCTTGTAAGCCAACAATACCTTATAGTGAACCAGTTCCCGCAGTTCCGCATGGCCTAGGTCATCAATATTCAGGTGGTCCAAGCCCAGACGCACCCCGAAGCGGTGCAGGACTGCCTCTTCCAGGCCTTCGAGATCCCAGTCATCGGGCATGGATTGGGCATCGGTGAACTGATCCAGGAGGCTGTCGATGAGTTCCTGGGCCATTTCCTGGATTTCCTCGGACAAGTCGGCCCCGCCCAGGATTTCCCGGCGCTGGCTGTAGATAACCTCCCGTTGTTTATTCATGACGTTGTCATATTCCAGGAGGTGTTTCCGGATGTCGAAATTGTGGGCTTCCACCCGTCTCTGGGCCCGTTCGATGGCATTGCTGACCATCCGGTGTTCGATGGGCTGGCCATCCTCCATGCCCAGGCGTCCCATGAGGCTTTTCATCCGGTCTGAGCCGAAAATCCGGAGGAGATCGTCCTCCAGGGAGAGATAGAACCGGGACGACCCCGGATCGCCCTGGCGTCCGGAGCGGCCCCGCAACTGGTTGTCGATGCGCCGGCTTTCATGGCGTTCGGTGCCGATGATGTGCAGGCCGCCGGTGGCCACCACCCCGGGTCCCAGGACGATGTCGGTACCCCGCCCGGCCATGTTAGTGGCGATGGTCACCGTTCCCAACTGTCCGGCATGGGCCACGATCTGCGCCTCTTTTTCATGATGTTTGGCATTAAGCACCTCATGCTTGATTCCCTGTAATTTCAGCATGCGGCTGAGGCGCTCGGACTTTTCAATGGAGGTGGTGCCCACCAGCACCGGTTGCCCCTGCTGGTGGCATTCCTTGATTTCCTCCACCACCGCCTGGAACTTTTCCGCCTCGCTTTTATAGATGGCGTCGGGATAATCCAGCCGGATCATTTTCTTGTGGGTGGGAATCACCATTACGTCGAGTTTATAAATCTTTTTAAATTCTTCAGCCTCGGTGTCCGCAGTCCCGGTCATGCCAGCCAATTTTTTGTACATGCGGAAGTAATTCTGGAAGGTAATGGATGCCAGGGTCTGGTTCTCGTTTTCGATGCGCACCCCTTCCTTGGCCTCCAGGGCCTGGTGCAGCCCGTCGGAGTAGCGGCGGCCCGGCATCAATCGCCCGGTAAATTCATCCACAATGATCACCTGACCGTCTTTGACGATGTAGTCCACATCCTTTTTAAACAGGGAATGGGCCTTCAAGGCCTGATTGAGATGGTGCAGGGCCTCGATGTTGCGGGGGTCGTAGAGATTTTCCAGGTTCATGATCTTTTCCGCCTGGGCCACCCCCGCCTCAGTCATCAGCACGGCCCGGGATTTTTCATCCACCGTGAAATCGCGTTCTTTGTGGAGCATGGTGGCCACCCGGTTGATGCGGTGGTACAGTTCGGTGGACTCCTCCGCCGGACCCGAAATGATGAGGGGCGTCCTGGCCTCGTCAATGAGGATGGAATCCACCTCGTCCACGATGCCGTAGTTAAATTCCCGCTGGACATAGTCCTCCAGGGAGAATTTCATGTTGTCCCGGAGATAATCAAAACCGAACTCGTTATTAGTGCCATAGGTGACGTCGGCATTATAGGCCCGGCGCCGTTGGCTGTCATCGAGCCCGTGCACGATGGTGCCCACCGACAGACCCAGAAAGCGGTAAACGCTGCCCATCCAGTCGCTGTCGCGTCTGGCCAGGTAGTCGTTGACGGTGACCACGTGCACCCCCCTTCCGGTGAGGGCGTTGAGGTAGACCGGCAGCACCGCCACCAGGGTTTTGCCTTCCCCGGTCTTCATCTCGGCGATCTTGCCTTCATGGAGCACCATGCCGCCGATGAGCTGGACATCAAAGGGACGCATGCGCAAAACCCGGAGGGAGGCCTCCCGGGCCACGGCAAAGGCCTCGGGCAGCAGATCCTCCAGACTTTCCCCCCGCGCGAGTCTTTCTTTGAAGACGGCCGTCTGGGCTTGCAGTTGTGCATCCGTGAGGGAACGGATTTCCGGTTCCAGGCCGTTGATCCGGTCCACGAGGGGTGCCAACCGGCGGATTTCCCGCTCATTCTGGCTGCCGAAAATTCTTTTCAAGATATATCCAAGCATATCAATCCTCGCTGGGGCAGTGCCAGGAAACTAAACCTCCCCCAGGGTTGATCTCTCCAGGTATAAGAAAGTTCATGGTAAGAGTGAGAAGGGACGACTGGAAGTACTCATTCCGCCTGGCTGCTGGCTGTTGCTGACAAGCTCTGGCACATCCTCCTCAATTAAATGTAGCTTGCCGGGTAAGGCTTGTCAAGATTGCCGCACAGTGAAGCTATAGGGACAGTCAGAGGATTCGGCCTGGGCTAAAATTTCAGGAGCATGGCGATTTCGTCGCATTCGGGAAACTTGGTGCAACGGACACAATCCGCCCAGACAATGTGCGGCAGGATATTCTTATCCACCAGCTCGAAGCCGAACCGGGCAAAAAACTGAGGCCGGTAGGTCAGGACAAAGACCTGCTCCAATCCCAGGGTAATGGCCTCGGAAAGGCAGGTCTCCACCAGACGGGTGCCCACACCTTTTCCCTGGTGCGGCTCCAGGACGGCCACCGAACGCAGTTCCCCCAGGGCCTCCCAGGAGACGTGCAGGGCTGAGATGCCGATGATGGTGTCCGGATCATTTTCCTGGTACACATAGTAATCCCGCACCTGGCCGTAAAGCTCCGCCATGGTGCGGGCCAGCAGCTCTCCCTGGTTGGCGAAGCGTTGCAGAATCCTCCGGATTTCCACCACGTCGGCGACCCGCGCCTTCCGAATCAATCCCGTTGCCATGAAGTAACTATCTCATAAAAAATATTTCGCTGCATCCTTAATATTACCCTGCCATTTCCCTGCCCGGAACGGCAGCGGGGCGCCGCCCCGAACCAGAATAATTCCTCATTGCCGCCAGACTCCGGGTATGGCGAGAACTTTCGTGTTCAGACCTGGAGGTCTGACCTACCATTTTCGGATGGCTGCGGCCTTAAGTCCTCGCGACGGGCACGGGTAATTGGAGATTTTTCAGCTCCCGGCCATTGCCGGAAAGCTTTTTTTCAGATAACATAAAATATTAAAAACTTCAGGCACAGAACAGAGTCATTTTCAAACCGCAGGATGGGGATGATTATGAGATAGGCGGCCGGGCTTTTTCGCCGGGGCCACTGCTGCTGAGGTTAATTTCGAGGAGTAGTTGACGTGATCATTCATCGTGATTGTTTTGTCAGATTGGCTTATCGTCTGCAGCTTGCATCCGGGGAGTACATCCGGGGCTCGGAGAACGGACCGGAGCCCCTGAGTTTTATCGCTGGCTACAAAGAACTCATGCCGGCCTTGGAGAATAAACTCTTGGGGATGAGGCCGGGTGAGGAAAGACGGTTTACCATACCCGCGGCCGAGGCCTTCGGCTTGCGGGACCCCTGGCTGGTGCAGGAGTGGCACAAGAAACGGTTCCCTGCGGATGTGGAGCTGCGGCCGGGGCAGTCTGTGGTGCCTCATCCCTGCGCCATTCCCATTGATTATCCTTATAAGGTGGTGGCGGTCAAGGATGATATGGTGGTCATTGATCAGAATCACCCTCTGGCCGGAGAGGATCTGCATTATGAGGTGCAGATTTTGGAGGTGAGGTCGGCCACCCCCGAGGAACTGGAGCCCCTGCAGGACTGTGAGAGCTGTGGCAGCGAGGCCCTGAGTTGCGGCAGATGAGTTTAACCCGCCAGGAAGCCTTTTGAACCGCTGGCTAGGAGTGCCCTGGTGAGAGCCTTCCCAAAAAAACGCTGGTTCCCCGCAGGTAGCCAGCGTTTTTTCCGGTAATAACGAGGGAATTAGGTTTCGGTTAGAGTGATGGCTTCCGCGGTGCAGACCTCGACGCAACTCTCGCAGCCAAGGCATTCCTCGATATTGACCACGGTGGCTTTACCGTCCTGCATTTCGAGAACGCCAGAGGGACAGACGTTGACGCATTCTTCGTCGCCATTGCATTTTTCCGTATCGATGTCGACAATCCAACCCATTAGAGAATGAACCTCCTTGAATAAGTTGACTAAGCGTAATATGTTCATAAATTATCCTTCACAAGCAGATATGTCAAGAAATTCTTGCTCCTGAAAAAATATCGGGAAACCCTGGAAATATTCTCGAAAAAAGGACATTTCTCTATAAAAAGAGACAGGTGAGATGAGAAAAAAATATTTTATTCACATAAAATGCTTTCCCAGTTTTTTCGGGATGTGTTATCTTGTCAGCTATTGCGATGTAGATAAGGTCTGAATCGAGGAGGTTATGTTATGGAAGTGAAAACCATTCTGTGGCCCACCGACCTGTCCAAGAATTCCATTAAAGCCGCAAAACACGTGATGTCGCTGGCGGATAAATATCAGGCCCGGGTCATCATGATGTACGTCGGCACTGATTTGACGTCCATGGATAAGGCCTACGGCTACCCCAGCGCCCAGCACCTGCGGCATTTCCAGGATTGGGAACTGGAGCAGGCCAAACAACAGATGGAGGGGGTCTGCGATAAAGATCTCAAAGCCTGTCCGCTCCTCCAGATAAAACTGGTGCAGGGCGACCCTGCCGGGGAAATCTTAAAAGCTATCCAGGAGGAAAAGGTGGATATGGTGGTGTTGACCACTCATGGCAAGGGCCATGATGACCTGGACCGGAAAAGCAGCGAGTTCGGCAGCGTGGCGCGCAAGGTCCTGGCGCAATCCCCGGCCCCGGTGCATCTAGTCAATCCTTTTGTGTAATTCCGGGAAAAATGCTACCCCGGAGTCGTCACCCGGGACGGAAAAAAATATCATGATTTTCGGTTTTTTCCTCAGATTTTTTGCGAGTTTTGTGGCCGCCAAGATCCTCTTGCGGGCTCTGGAGGCCGACAGCATGGGTTATCTCCTGGGGCTGAGTTTCCTTTTCACCCTCAACCTCTATTGGTTTGATTTTTCCAAGTATGGGGCCAGGTTCTGTCAGGATTGGCAGAAGGAGGTTTGTGAAGAAAAGGACAAAGCCGATGGCCGCCCCCTGCTCCTGCCGCCTTCCAAGGCTGATAGCTGACAGGCCCTTCCCGGCTCTGATCTCTCAGCTTTGCAAAGGCCATGGGGGGGAGGAGGCGACAGGGCTTCGCGGGTGGCCGGATACCGGACAGGAGACAGCCTTATCGAGCAATATTTATTGTATAACCAGAGGGTTGATGCCTCGGGGCGACGCTGCATTTTTCCCTTGAAACCTGGTGGCGAATGTTGTATCTTTCACAAATACAATTCCTGGATTATTGTGGCTATGTCTCTATATAATCTGCTCTCCCAAAAAAAGTCTGACATCCTGGAGCGGTGGCGCGAGGTGCTGTTCGATGGGTATGCTCCTGAAACCGCCCGCTTCCTGAAATCCCAAAAAGACCGTTTTGCCAACCCCATAGCATATCAACTGACCCGAGGTCTCTCAGGCATCATCGAGGTTTTTCTCCAGGGGGCTGAAACCGACAAGGTTATGGCCCAACTCGATGAGGTCATAAAACTCAAAGCCATTCAGGAGGCGCCCCCGTCCCAGGCCATGGCTTTCATTTTTATCTTAAAAACCATAATCCGGGAAGAGCTGGCCCAGGAGTTACAGGACCCCGCCTGCGCCGCTGAATTCGTGGACCTGGAGTCCCGCCTGGACGGCTTGGCCTTATTGGGTTTTGATGTCTACATGCAGCGCCGGGAAAAACTCTGTGACGTTAAGGTCGGCGAAATAAAACGCAAAGTCAGCACCCTATTGCGCCGCCTGGGTCTGGGGGACGATTATCTGGAGGAGCAGTCCGGTGGTTAAGTGAAGGATAGGCATGGTTATCAATTCAAAGATGAGGTGACTGTAGATGGATTTTTTTAAACGGCATTTCCTGGTGCCCTTGATTGCGGTCCTCGGCCTCGTGGCCCTAGCCTATATCGGGGTCAAGGCCGATTTGACGTTCGTTTTTGGGGTGGTGATTCCCTACCTGGCCGTGCTCATCTTTTTCGAAGGTCTGATTTTTCGAATAATTAGTTGGGCCAGGTCTCCCGTTCCTTTTAAAATTCCCAGTACCTGCGCCCAGGGCAAGAGCCTTCCCTGGATCAAACGCTCTCTGGCGGACAAGCTGGACAATCCGGAAAACCGGCTCCAGGTTTTCGGTCGGATGGCCCTGGAAATTCTGACTTTCCGCAGCCTTTTCCGCAACACCCGTTCCGAGCTCCAGCCGAATCAGGAAAAACCGGAAGACTCCCGGTTGATTCACTGGTCCTACAAATGGCTCTGGCTGGGAGCCATAGCCTTTCATTATGCCTTTCTCATTGTTATTCTGAGGCATATCAGGTTCTTTACCCAACCCGTGCCGCACTTTGTCACGGCCCTGGCGGAAGCCGATGGTTTCGTGCAGTTTTATATTCCCACTGTCTATCTGACCGGGGTGTTGCTGGTAGTGGCCGTGACCTATCTGTTGGCCCGCCGCCTTTATACGCCGACTTTGCGATACATTTCCCTGGCCGCGGATTACTTCCCGCTGCTGCTCATCATGGCCATCGGCCTCAGCGGCATCCTGATGCGCTACTTTTATAAAGTCGATATCGCCGCGGTGAAACAGCTGGCCGTGGGTTTGGCCACCCTGAGACCCGTGGTGCCGGATGGCATCGGGGTAATTTTTTATATCCATCTCTTCCTCGTCTGCGTGCTTTTTGCTTATTTTCCCTTCAGCAAGCTGATGCACGCGCCGGGAGTGTTCTTCAGCCCCTCCCGGAATACAGCCGGCGACAACCGCTGGAAACTGCATGTCAATCCCTGGAACTACCCGGTGAAGTTCCATGACTACATGCATCAGGAAGACGATTACCGTGAAGCTATGATCGAGGCTGGACTTCCAGTTGAAAAGGAGAAGTAATGGCTAAGCTTCCTACCCCCGCAGAATTAATACAAGTTAACTATAAACCGCCCGCCCAGGGGTGGATGGACCTGAAGACGGAACTCCGGCCCGGATACTATGTCAACGCCGCCGCGCCCAAATGGATGAATATGATCGATTATCCTTTTCCCCGGGCCTGGAGTGTGGCGGATGAAGACTGGAAACTCCCGGAAGACTGGAAGGAACGGGTCTTGCAGGGCATCCAGGATCGTCTGGAACGCTTCCGCTCCTTGAAGGTTTTTTTTGATATCTGCGTGCGTTGCGGTGCCTGCGCCGACAAGTGTCATTTCTTCCTGGGAACCGGCGATCCCAAGAATATGCCGGTGCTCCGGGCCGAACTGATGCGGTCGGTGTATCGCCGGTATTTTAAAACCGCCGGCAAGCTCCTGGGAGAGCTGGCCGGGGCCCGGGACCTCACCGAGGACGTCATCAAGGAATGGTTTTACTATCTGCACCAGTGCACCATCTGCCGGCGGTGTTCCGTTTTCTGCCCCTACGGCATCGACATGGCCGAAATGACCCTGCTGGGCCGGGAGCTCCTGGCCTCGGTGGGCCTCAACATCGACTGGGCCCTGGCCTCCGTGGCCCAGTGCTACGACAAAGGCAGTCACATCGGCGCTACTCCTCAGGCCTTCAAAGACATGATCGACTTCATGGCCGAAGAGAACGAACGCATTACCGGAATTTCCACCCCGGTCTCCATCAACCGGAAGGGGGCGGAAATTCTGTTCGTGGTGCCTTCCGGGGACTACTTCGCCGATCCCGGGTCCTTCAATTTCATGGGCTACCTGCTCTTGTTGAAGTATCTGGACCTGGACTATACCATGAGCACCTATGCGGCGGAGGGCGGCAATTTCGGGTGGTTTATTTCCCATGAGATGGGCAAACGCCTCAACGCCAAAATGTATGAAGAGGCCAAGCGTCTGAAAGTGAAATGGATTTTGGGGGGCGAATGCGGCCACATGTGGCGGGTGTGCAACCAGTACATGCCCACCTGGTGGGGGCCCATTGACTTCCTGGAAGAACCCGTTTCCCCCATCACTGGCACCAAGTTCGAGAACGCCACGGTGCACAAAATGGTGCACATTTCCGAGTTCACGGCCGACCTCTTCAGACACGGCAAACTGAAAGTCGATCCGCAACGGAACGCCCATATCAAACTGACCTACCATGACTCCTGTAATACCGCCCGGGGTATGGGCATCTTCGAAGAGCCGCGCTACATCATCAATCAGGTCTTGCCCGAAGGTCATTTCTTTGAGATGCCTCCCAACACCATCCGGGAAAAGACCTTCTGCTGCGGCAGCAGTTCCGGCATCAACGCCAACGAAAATATGGATATCCGGATGCTGGGCGGTCTGCCCCGGGCCAATGCGGTTAAGTATGTGGCGGAAAAATATGGCGTCAACCATCTCGGCTGCATCTGCGCCCTGGACCGGGCCACGCTGCCCACCTTGATGCAGTACTGGGTGCCCCAGATGGAAGTCACCGGCATCACCGAAATGGTGGGCAACGCCCTGGTGTTTGACGATGAGCTGGAACGCACCACCGACCTGCGGGACCGGGACCTGGTTGGCTTCGGAGAGGCCGCCGAAGAGGAGGAAGCGGAATAAATGGACCACAACGGCAATTATAAGAACGAGTTCGGGTGGTTTGCAGACAAACCCAAGGTGCCTAAAAAGCTTTTCAACTTTAAAGCTGTATTCATCGGCGTTGTCATCTTCGTTGTCCTGGTGACTTCTCCCCTCTGGAAAAACCTGGGCCAGATCATACCAGGGCCGGATCCTCAACTGAACACCGCGGCTATTATGAAACTGCCCGAAAAGGACCGCACCTGTGTGGAGAGCAAGGAATACATGCGCGCCAACCACATGTTGTTACTGGGTGAGTGGCGGGACGAGGTCGTCCGCGACGCCAACCGCGACTATGTCAACAGCAAGGGGAAAAAATATCTCGCCAGCTTGTCCAATAACTGTATGGAATGCCACTCCAACAAAAGCCAGTTCTGCGACCAATGCCATAACTATGTGGCCGTGGTGCCCAATTGTTGGGGTTGTCATTGGGAAAAAGAGAAAGAGAAAAAGCAAGTGGCCCAGTCGGAGGCGAAGTGATGGGTATAAACAGAAGAGAATTTTTACGATTAGCCGGTCTGTCCACGCTCCTGGGATTGGGTGGCAAAACAGCCTTTGAACTGCTGGCCCCCGGCCAATTGGAAGCCCAACAATACGTCCCGGAGCCCGGTGCTTTTAAAGCCAAACGGTGGGCCATGGTGGTGGATATGCGCAAACTGGACGAAAAAACTGCGCACAAATGCATCAATGCCTGCCACCTGACCCATAATGTGCCGGATATCGCCAACCCCGTGAACCCTGCGGCGGCAGTCTCGCCGGAAGAGCAGGTCCGTTTCCGCATCAAGTGGCTCTGGAAGGAGGATTTCCACAATGCCTTCCCCGGGGATGAGCACGACAACCTCCAGGAAAAACTGCATCACATGAAGTTCCTGGTGCTCTGTAACCATTGCGACAATCCCCCGTGTGTGCGGGTCTGCCCCACCAAGGCCACCTTCCGCCGTCCCGACGGCATGGTCATGATGGACATGCATCGCTGCATCGGCTGCCGCTACTGTATGGCCGCCTGTCCCTTCGGGGCCCGCAGCTTCAACTGGCGGGACCCCCGGCCCTACATTAAAGAGGTAAACCTGAACTATCCCACCCGGGAGATCGGCGTCGTGGAAAAGTGCACCTTCTGCGACGAACGTTTGTCCAAGGGCCAGATGCCGGCCTGCGTCGAGGCCTCGGGCGGGGCTTTGATCTTCGGGGACCTGGGTGATCCCAAGTCCAAGGTGCGGGATCAGTTGCGGACTTACTTCACCCTGCGCCGTAAAGCACATCTGGGCACTTACCCCCAGGTCTATTACATCGTGTGAGGTGTCTATGCTCGAACAAGCCTTTGTTGGAACTAGAAAATATTATGGGCTGCTGGCCGGTTTAGGCTTTCTCATCGCCTTGGGAGCCTTGGGTTACTACCAACAGCTCACCACCGGTTTAGGCATTACCGGCATGGGCCGGGACGTCTCCTGGGGGTTTTACATTGCCCAGTTCACCTACCTGGTCGGCGTCGCCGCCTCCGCCGTCATGGTGGTGCTGCCCCTTTACCTGCACAATTATAAGGCCTTCGCCCGCATCGCCATCCTGGGTGAATTTCTCGCCGTGGCCGCCGTCACCATGTGTCTGCTGTTCATCGTCGCCGACCTGGGGCGTCCCGACCGGCTCTTTAACATTATCAAATATCCCACCCCCGGTTCCGTCCTGTTCTGGGATATGGTGGTGCTCAACGGCTACCTGATCCTCAATATCGTCATCGGCTGGAACGTGCTGGAGGCGGAGCGCAACGACACCAAATATAAGCCCTGGGTGAAATATTTGATTTATGTCTCCATCCCCTGGGCTGTCTCCATCCACACGGTTACGGCATTTTTGTATGCCGGTCTCCCCGGACGGGGCTTTTGGTTGACTGCCGTCATGGCGCCCCGGTTTTTGGCTTCGGCCTTTGCCGCCGGTCCGTCCCTGCTGATTCTGCTGTGCCTGCTGGTCCGAGCCTTTACTAAATTCGATCCCGGCCGGGAGCAGATCCAAACCCTGGCCAAGGTGGTCACCTATGCCATCCTGGTAAATATTTTCTTGTTCTTTTGCGAGATTTTCACTGTTTTTTACAGTCAGATCCCCGAACACATGATGCATTTCAAATATCTGTTCGTGGGCCTGGAAGGCAAGGGCCAACTCGTACCCTTCATGTGGTTCTCCATGGTGGGCATGATTGTCGCCGCCCTGGCCATGGTGGTCCCCAAGGTGAGGGAGAATGAAAATACCCTGGCCTGGGCCTGTGGGTTGATTATCCTGACTACTTATATCGATAAAGGCCTGGGACTGATCTCCGCCGGTTTCATCCCCAACCCTCTGGAACACATCACCGAGTACTGGCCCACCGGCCTGGAAGCCATGATAACCCTGGGCATTTGGGCTACCGGCTTCTTCATCCTCACGGTGCTGTATAAGATCGCTGTGTCCATCAAGGAAGAGGTCAGGGCCTAAGAGGGTTTCCGGTTTTCGGATAATTCGGATAATAAGGTTAATTGCTGCTATGAGCCAGAAGGGCGGGGTTGCACCCGCCCTTTTTCTTGGGGAAGAAAGTTTTTAGCCAATCATTATTTCCCTTGGGTTATCATCAGCTCCAAGTCTTCCAGCAAAGACTGCAAATCTTCTTCATGCTCCACTTCCTGCTCCAGGATGGTGGTGACCATGTTGAAGGTGACGATGTCGGTGTCCCGAGTCTTTTTCATCAGCTGGTCGTAGTAGGAAATGGCGCACTGTTCGCCATGAATGTTCTGCTCCAGAATCTTTTTGACGTAGTCCTCGTCCGGGGGCAGGTAGCCGCAACCGGACCATTCATACCACTTTTTGGGCTCGGTGATGGGTTTGCCCCCCAACTGGATGATGCGGTTGGCCACCATATCGGCATGCATCAGTTCTTCGGTGGCATGCTGCAGGAGTTCCGCGGCCACGGCATCCTTCATGGGCCCGCGCACTACCTTGGCCCCCAGCCAATACTGATAATAAGCAAACCATTCATCGGCAAAGGCCTTGTTTAAAAGGTTGAGAAGTTCACTTACATCCATTCCGACGATTGAAGTTCCTCTTGTTCCCATAGGCTACAATCCTTTCTTAAAATAATGGTGGCAGCAGTTGTTTTATGCCGGGGCTTAAGGGTTTTCCCCCGAGTAATAAGACCCTCAAATAATTCTTTAACTAACCTATGGTAATACGCCTCGGGGGATTTGTAAAGGCCGGGCAGATTTTTTGCATCCACCATCAGGGCCAGGGACGGCCGAATTTCCATAATACCTTGGGCTTGAATCAGTTGTATGTAACCTATAATAATTCCTGGGATAAGGCCCTGGTGCGCCAGGGACAGAATATCGCCCTGCTCACGGGAGGAGATCCCACAGTGTATAGCCGGACTTTCTGGCTCAGGGTAGTTAAAAAGATGTTCCACCAGCCCCGGATTTATGGCGAACCCGACGTTTCTGGGGCAATGAACAGCTTGGTGGTTTTTTTTGTTGACTAATATCCGGTTATCCGGTTATATAGATAATATGAAGCAAGAAGCCCGATTCTTCAAATCCCTGGCGGACGAAACCCGGCTGCAGATACTCTGGCTGCTGATGGTCAAAGAGGAACTCTGTGTCTGCGACATTATGGGAGTCATCGGCATTACCCAGTCCAAAGCTTCCCGCCATCTTCGCTACCTTTATAACCTCGGCCTGGTGACCGACCGCCGGGAAGGGCTCTGGATGTATTACCGGATTGCCGTTACCCCCGGCAGCTGGCAGGAAAAGCAACTGCAGCTCCTGGCCGAAATGGTGCAGAACCAACCCGGAGCTTTGGAGTTAAGGGAGCGACTGCGGCAATGGCTCCAGAACAAGTATAAAAAGTCTCGGCCGCAGACTGACGGCGTCAGCAGACCGGCGCCGCCATTATAATAGGTTCAGTATACCAATAATGTCCCATCCTCCCTGCCTTAGCCCTCTTTCTGCTAGGGAAAAGGGTTCGTTAAAGAGCTTTTTCTGGGCAGCGTGGCCCAGACGATTTCCAGGTTGGCGCCGTGCCCGGTGTTATTGATCCCGGCGGCGCGGCAGTAAACCGGAGGTTGGCAATTCCTAAAGTGACACCTTTGTGACTCATACCTGCTAGCCTAAAAAATCTCCGAAGGAATTAAAATGTTCAAATCGAAGGTGTTAATTTTTATTCTGTTAGCCTTGGCAGCCCTGGGGGCCCAGCTCCTGGTCAGTTAAGCGAGACAGGGTGGGCTGCAGTGTTGCCCGCCCAGCATTCTCATGGTGGCGCCCCCTGGCAGCGCCGGCGGTCAATGAAATGCCATAGCGGTATATCCATATTTTTAACCGCCTGCTTATACCACCGGCGTTGCTGTTTTCAGACAAGAACGGCAATCTCCTCTGGCACTTCGACGGCGAACTTTACCTGGAACTTTTAACGGAGAAGATAAAACATGAATTTGGCGATTTGTAGCCGCAACCTTTAGGTTGCGCTTAGTTGCCGGGCACCAATCAGGTCGTTCCTTTCGCAGGCTAAAGCCTGCGGCTACCAATGCATCGCCTTAATTATCGCTCAATTGAGGTAAAAGCATCCGGGGCTGTATCGACCCTGAGATCTTAAAGGGAACCGGACGCCCCATCCCGGCCATACTCACTGCCCTGAACACCCTGGACATATCGCTCATAGTAATGGGAACCCAGGGAAAAGGGTTTATTAAAGAGCTTTTTCTGGGCAGCGTGGCCCAGACGATTTCCAGGTTGGCGCCGTGCCCGGTGTTATTGATCCCGGCGGCGCGGCAGTAAACCGGAGGATGGCAATTCCTAAAGTGACACCTTTGTGACTCATACCTGCTAGCCTAAAAAATCTCCGAAGGAATTAAAATGTTCAAATCGAAGGTGTTAATTTTTATTCTGTTAGCCTTGGCAGCCCTGGGGGCCCAGCTCCTGGTCAGTTAAGCGAGACAGGGTGGGCTGCAGTGTTGCCCGCCCAGCATTCTCATGGTGGCGCCCCCTGGCAGCGCCGGCGGTCAATGAAATGCCATAGCGGTATATCCATATTTTTAACCGCCTGCTTATACCACCGGCGTTGCTGTTTTCAGACAAGAACGGCAATCTCCTCTGGCACTTCGACGGCGAACTTTACCTGGAACTTTTAACGGAGAAGATAAAACATGAATTTGGCGATTTGTAGCCGCAACCTTTAGGTTGCGCTTAGTTGCCGGGCACCAATCAGGTCGTTCCTTTCGCAGGCTAAAGCCTGCGGCTACCAATGCATCGCCTTAATTATCGCTCAATTGAGGTAAAAGCATCCGGGGCTGTATCGACCCTGAGATCTTAAAGGGAA
>Ga0194111_10002378_pt1 | contig 22852 bp, 18 predicted proteins | sample TA2KigC300mmetaG_FD_146194 | JGI IMG/M metagenome (GOLD analysis project Ga0194111, IMG submission 146194) | Freshwater microbial communities from Lake Tanganyika, Tanzania - TA2015033 Kigoma Deep Cast 300m | ecosystem: Environmental > Aquatic > Freshwater > Lake | place: Tanzania: Lake... | reverse complement strand
CAAAAACGGGGGGGCGTTTTGCTGATTTGGCCCACTCAAGTACGATATTCTCATCATAAGCGATTATCTTATCATCATGAGCACTTATTTTGCCGTGCTGACCAAAATTCTTGCCATGCTGAGGAATTATCTTGTCATGCTGAGCGCAGCGAAGCATCTAGACCCTTCGCCTGCGGCTCAGGGTGACAAAAACGGGGGGGCGTTTTGCTGATTTGGCCCACTCAAGTACGATATTGTCATCATAAGCGATTATCTTATCATCATGAGCAATTATCTTGCCGTGCTGACCAAAATTCTTGCCATGCTGACCAAAATTCTTGTCATGCTGAGGAATTATCTTGTCATGCTGAGCGCAGCGAAGCATCTAGACCCTTCGCCTGCGGCTCAGGGTGACAAAAACGGGGGGGCGTTTTGCTGATTTGGCCCACTCAAGTACGATATTCTCATCATAAGCGATTATCTTATCATCATGAGCAATTATCTTGCCATGCTGACCAAAATTCTTGCCATGCTGAGGAATTATCTTGTCATGCTGAGCGCAGCGAAGCATCTAGACCCTTCGCCTGCGCCTCAGGGTGACAAAAACGGGGGGGCGTTTTGCTGATTTGGCCCCCTCAAGTACGATATTGTCATCATAAGCGATTATCTTATCATCATGAGCAATTATCTTGCCATGCTGACCAAAATTCTTGCCATGCTGAGGAATTATCTTGTCATGCTGAGCGCAGCGAAGCATCTAGACCCTTCGCCTGCGGCTCAGGGTGACAAAAACGGGAGAACGTTTTGCTGATTTGGACCCCTCAAGTACGATATTGTCATCATAAGCGATTATCTTATCATCATGAGCACTTATTTTGCCGTGCTGACCAAAATTCTTGCCATGCTGAGGAATTATCTTGTCATGCTGAGCGCAGCGAAGCATCTAGACCCTTCGCCTGCGGCTCAGGGTGACAGAAGGGAATGGTTCAAGTTAACGTTACCTCTACTCTCCCGCCAGCAGGATGCGCAAGGCCCGCTGGGCCCGACCCCGGAACTTGGGATCGGCGCACTTGCTGAACCAGTAATAGGCCTCCTCCACCGGCATGGTTTTGAGACCCTGGGAAATGCCGGTAATACGCTCGCCCTTTGTCAAGGGCTTCACCATCATGAAGAGTAGCCCCAGACGGACGCCGTTTTCCTCGGCCAGTTCCAAAGGAGTGCGCCGCTCCCGGTTCAGGTCGCCGGGACGGTAGCCCCCCTGTTTCAAGATGGCGAAAATATCTTCAGCCACGGCCTGCAACTGCATCCCGTAAAGCCGCACCAGCCGCCGCCAGCCGGTGCTGCCGCCGTTGCCGTTGGGATTGCTTTTCACTCGCTTTTGGCTCAGGGTCAGGCCGTAGGCGCCCTGGAGACGGGGGTAAACATACAGGCGGAAGGGTTTTTCGCTCATACCGCCTCCTCAGCCTCGGCCTGTTCCGCCTCCACGGTCATTCTGCCCAGGCCCATGGCCGTGAACACATCCCGCATGGTCTGGAACTGATCGGAGTCCGGCGCCAGACCCTCGCCAAATTCCGCCGTCACTTCCGTCTTCACGGTCATTTTGTCGGCTTCCTGGGCAAAGGCATCGGTAATCTGTTTCAGGCGTTTGTAACGCTCCCAGGGACCGGCGAAATCTACTTTGCAGGAGGACCCGGTGCCAAACTCCATGGTCAAGGCCTGCCGCAGGGCAAACGACCCTTTCCCCAACTGGGGGATGGCGAGCCCCAGCGCCCGGGTGTCCTGGGCCGCTTCCTTGCCGCTGCCTTCAATCACCAGGCGTAGATTTTTCAGGGCGGCAATGTTCTGGTCGGCGCATTGGTCGGCCAACGCCTGAAAAGCCTGGGCCGGGGAGCCTTCGGCCCGCAGGTGGCCCGCCTTTTTGCAGGTGCAGGGATACTGCTGGCACACCGGACAGACCTGGTCACAGGTACACTCTGCCGCCGGGTTGCCGCACACCGGACAGGTTACCTCGCCTGACGTCTCCGGGGGGCGTTCTCCCTTCAACTTCAGGCCCAGCCGTTTGGCCTCTTCCGGGAGATAGAGCAGGGTGTCATCATCGAGCTGGACCAGCGGGCTGGGGGAGTCGGGGCCGTAGCCAATGTCTTCCCGAGGGTCATAGTAGACCCAGACCCCATGTTTGACGCCTTCCTTAATGGTGCGTTTCAGTTGGCCCACGTCCAGGAGCAGGGGCAGCCCCAGGCGTTGGGCGAAAGAGCGGCGCAACTCTTCCGTAGACAGAGATTCCTGGTTGACCGGCCACCCCTTGGATTTCAGATAGTGGGGCGCCAGGGGTTGGTCATCAGCCGTCTTGACTTTACCCAGGTCCTTGAGGATTTTCAGCAGCACCTGGCTCTGGTCTTTCTCCGTTTCCCCCTGATCCTGGGCCGGTAAAGTCTCCCGGTTCAGGTTATGCTGCTTCATGGGAGCATCGGCGCTGGGAAAGTAAAGGTAGCGGTAGGCCTTGGTAATGGCAATGCGCACCTCCAATTCCGCCGCCTGGCCCATTTTCTTCAGCTTCGTGCGGGTCTCTTCGGGAAAATCCTTCATCCGTTCCGAATCGCCCACAATGCGGTTAATGGCCAGATAACGCTGCGTCGTCGTCACCATAGGGTCGACCTGGGTTTTATCAGCCACCAGAAACAGGACGTTATTTTTATAGGTGCGGTAGCCTTCCTGGGTCCCGGCATGATCGAAGATTTTCGCCACCAGATCGGGCGGGCCTTGGTAGTGAGCTTCATCCGTGGCGGCGTCGTAATGAATGAGGGTCAGCTTGGGCGCCTTGGCGTCATCGTCCACGTCCGAGGCTTCCGCCGGGAAAAAGATGGGGCTGAAAATGCCCTTGGTCCAGATTTTCCTGATCCGCTGGTCCACTTCGGTCTTGGCCTTGACCTTGCCCACCAGGGCCATTTCATCAGCTATTATCTTGGCCGGAGCCGGTTCAGTGCTAAAGCGGTAGCGCTGGCCGTCGAAATTTAAAAACCAGGAAGTCTCCTCCAAACGTTTGAGGGCCTGGTCCACCAGCAAAGGGTCATCGCCGGGGGTGAAAACGCTTAGATTAAGTTCCGCCGGATCAACCCCGGCGGCCACCCCCTGGGTCAGGCTATGGAGGAAAACGGTGGTGGCCAGTCTCTGGGCGAAGGGCGGTTTGCCTGCCTCCACCCAGGACCGGTCCAGGTTCTGGGCATGGGCCAAAGAGCCGTGCTTGGGGCTGACAATGTCCGCTTCCACAATAGCTTTAAACAGATGCCGATCCAGACGGCTGGTCAGCTCCTCCACCACATCGGCTGAGCCCAGGTCCAGGTGGTGGGGATGAATGAGATAAGCGTCGCCGGAGCGGTTTTCCCACAACCGCCGGATGGCCAGGGCCAACAGCCGCAAAGCCCCCCGGGTGCGCTGAAAATTTGGGATAGTTGATGTCTTGGTGTTCAGGGTTTTCAGCAGGACCGGATGAAAGGGATAGTCTGCGACAATCTCCTGAGTATATTCACCCCGGGTGGCCAGGCCGGGGAGATTGGCCTTCTGATCCTGCAGGCGCTGATAATAGGCCTGAAAGCTTTCAGCGGTGTTGTGGGCGGCAGTATGGTCCACGGACTGAAACAGCCGATGACTGACGATGGCTGAAATCTCCGTCTCTGCCGTGGGCGTCAAGACCCGTTCCTGGCGGGCGGCGATACTCCTGGCCTCGGCCAGTCGTTGGCGTAGTTCTTCTGTTTCCTTACTATAGGCATCCATCATTTCTGCCATGGTCAACACCACCACCACTTTGGCCTTGCTGGCGGCCAGTTGAAACAGGGACATGAGGAAAGCAATGGTCATATCGGCGAGATTGGTGGTGCCCACGCCTTTGGCCACCCTAAGGAAATGGGCCACTTCATCCAGCATGATCAGAGCCGGACGGTCCCCCACCAGTTCCTCCAAAGTAGCGGCGCCGGGGGCCACCCCCTGCTGATCGCTTTTGGCCACAATCTGATACCCGGCAGGCCCGCCAAGCTGATAGGCAATCTCACCCCAGGGGGTGAAGGTGCGTAAGTCGCCATGGTCAACGCCGTTCACCGGGTCAAGTTCCGAACCCACCACCCCGGCAATGGCCACGGTTTCCTGAGGAATCAGGGCAGGATCGACGAAGCGGCTATTATCCTTACTCCGAAACCCTTTAGCCAGGTGTTGCAGGGCAATGAGGTTGTGGGTCTTGCCGCCGCCAAAGGAGGTCTCCAGGCGGATAATTGAGCTATGGCCAGGCTTGAGACCGGAAAGGCGGCCCAGGGTTTCGTTCAAAAGGACCTTGAGGCCTTCCGTGGGGTAGGTGTTGGCGAAGAATACGGCGGGGTTTTGGTAGACCTCTTCCGCACTGCCCTCCATGACCGCCTTCAACCGGGCCGCAAAGATATCTTCCTTCAGTTCCCCGGCGAGCACCTCGGGTCGAGGGGTGCAGGTTTCGTAAATCAGTTTCATGACACCACCCTCGGGTTGGCAGCGGGCAAGTGGCCGCTGAATGCTAAAATTAATTCATACCAGCAGCTTAACGAATAGGAAATTCAACCAAGATGGGTCCCATTATATTCCCATTGCCGAGAAAAAAGCAAGCACAAGGCGAGGTTGGACGAAAACCCTATTTCCCGCCCTATCTTTATTAGAGGAAATAAACTAATGGCAGAGCTCAGGAAGTTAACGAACAAGGATGGGACGGTCTGGCAGGTTGACTATGATGCCCCTGATGGTATGCGGGTGAGGAAATGTTTCAACCTGAGAAAAGACGCTGAGGCTTACGCAGGGAAAGCCGTATCAGCTAAACGTGAAGGCCGGTATGACGATGTCTTCAAAGTGAAGAAGAAAACTCAGGTTACTTCTGCTGAATTATCAAACCGATATGTTGAAAATTTTCAAACGCAAAAGGCTTTTTACTCCAGTAAAAAGATGCAGTGGCGGCGCTGAATAATTTAGGAAATGGTCAAAAAATGGTCAAAAATGGCTCCCCAAAAAAAGGAGTCAACAACGTACCCGCTGCTAACTCCTTCTGATTCTTACCATTTAATGGTGGAGCTGATCGGAGTCGAACCGACGACCTCTTGAATGCCATTCAAGCGCTCTCCCAACTGAGCTACAGCCCCGTTCAAATCGATTCTTTTTCTTAACAGATCACATATAGTCTGTCAAGCCATTGTGCCTTAAAAAAAAAGCTGAAAGCTGATTGCTGACAGCTGAACGCCTACAAAAAATCAATGGCAGAAAAAATGGCCGGCTCAGACTTCGGCGCTGCCCAGGTCCAGCACCAGGAGTTCCGGGTGATTGCAATTCTGATACAGATTCAGCCGGGGATTGAAGGCCACATCATACGAGCCCCGGAGGGGGTGGAGGCTGGCCTGGTCAAAGGCAATGGCGGTCATGACGCGACCCTCCTGGGCCAGTTTTAGTTTCAGATGATTATTGCCCACCACCCAGGAGTCGATGATCCGGGCCTGCAGACAGGCCAGTACGGGAGGAGGGTTGCCCTGCCCGAAAGGCCGCAGTCGATTGAGGTGGAAAAAAAAATTTCCGTCCAACTGGGGTAGGGTTATCTCGGCATCCACGGTCAGGGCCGGCGGCTGCGGCTCCCGCCCCAGACGTGCCAAGGCCACAGCCTCGAAAGCTTCTCGAAAGGCTGCGAGATCGGCCAGGTCCAGGGTAAAACCGGCCGCGGCGGGGTGGCCGCCATACTGCACCAGGTGTTCGGTGCAGGCGGTAAGGCCGGCATAGAGGTCAAAAGCCTCTACAGATCGGGCCGAGCCGCGCCCCAGGCCATCCACCCGGCTGAGCAGGGCCACCGGGCGGTGGTAGAGCTCCACGAGCTTGGCCGCCACAATACCGATGATGCCGGGATGCCAGTCCTCCCCGGCCAATACCAGGGCCGGGCGGTCCTGGAGCCCCTCCACCTGCACCTGGGCAACTGCTGCTTTGAGGATGGCCTCGCCCAAGGCCTGGCGCTCCTGGTTGAGCCGGTTCAGCTCCTGGGCCAGGCGCCGGGCCCGGTCCCGGTCCTCCGTCAGCAGCAGCTCCAGTGCAGCCCGGCTGTGGCCCAGGCGGCCGGCCGCATTGAGACGGGGCGCCAGCCGGAAGACCACATCCCGCAGAGACATCATGCCCGTCGGCAGTCCGGCTACTTCCCGCAGGGCCTGGATCCCCAGGCGGCGGTTGTCCCCCAAAACCTGCAAGCCGCGACTTACCAGGATGCGGTTGACCCCGGTGAGGGGAGCCACGTCGGCGGCCGTGCCCAGGGCCACCAGATCCAGATAGTCCCTGATGTCGGGCTCAGGCCGGTTGACAAACCACCCCTGATCTCTCAGGCAGGCCCGCAGCCCCAACGCCAGGTTGAGGGCTACCCCCACCCCGGCCAGCTCCTTAAAAGCATAGCCGCAATCCCGCCGCTTGGGGTTGACCACGGCCAGCGCCGGGGGCAGTTCCTCCGGAGGCTCGTGGTGATCGGTGACGATGACCGCCATACCCAGTTTCCGGGCCAGGGCAACTTCCGCGGCATTGCTGATGCCGCAGTCAACGGTCACCAGCACCTTGGCCTTTTTGGCCAGTTCCGTTACCGCGCCGGGGTGCAGCCCGTAGCCCTGGGTCAACCGGTTGGGGATATAACTGACTACCCTGGCCCCCAGGCTTTCCAGGAAATGCCGCAGCAGGGCGGTGGCGGTGAGGCCGTCCACATCATAATCGCCGTACACGGCCACCGGGTCCCTTCGGGCCAGGGCCCGGGCGAGACAATCCGCCGCCTCCGGGAGGTCCCGCATATCCGCCGGGGGCAGCAACTGGCCCAGGGCCGGGTCCAAAAACGAGGCCACCTCCTGGGACCGGGCCAGCCCCCGATTGAGCAGGATGCGGGCTATCAACTCCGGCACCTGGTGGCGTTGGCTCAGTTGCTGAACTAAATCAGGCTGTTCCGGAGAAGTGACCCACCGTTGTCGTCTTCTCATGGGGACCTGTCGTCGGTGGAGAACATCATTCCACCGATTCTCCGGGCTGCAGGGTAATGACCCGCATCTGGGGCTGATCCTTGAGATGAGACGCCAGTTCCTCGGGGGTGCCGGTGAGCACCGGGAAGGTGCCGTAATGAATGGGAATGACAAACTCCGGCTGCAGCATCCGGCAGGCCAGGGCCGCCTCCGCCGGGCTCATGACATAATGGCTGCCGATGGGCAGGATAGCCACCTGGGGGTGATACAACTCCCGGATGAGTTCCATGTCCTTAAAGACCGCGGTATCCCCGGCGTGGTAGGCCACAAAACCATTGGGAAAGGAAACCACGAAGCCCGCCGGGTCGCCGGTGGGTATAAGCTGGCCGCCCTCTTCCGCAGTGGAAGAGTGCACCGCCTGGGTCATGGTGACCTGGACCCCGCCGGCGCTCATGCCCCCGCCCTTATTCATGCCGATGACGTTGGTTACGCCTTTACCCAGGAGATATTGGGATAATTCGTGGATGGCAGCCACGGGGGCGCCGGTGGCCTGGGCGATCTCCAGCGTATCCCCCACATGGTCGGCGTGGCCATGGGTCACCAGGATAAGGCTCACCCTGCCTAAGGAATCAAGGGGGGTTTGCCGCACCGGGTTGTTGAGCCACGGATCGATGAGCACCCCTGCCTCGGGGCTTTCCAGCTTGATGGCGGCGTGGCCGTAAAAGGTGATTTTAACGCCTCTGCCGATGACCGTCTTACTCATGATGCCCTCCTTTCAGGCCGCCAGGATGCGCATCAGCTTATCCAGGTTGGCCTTGGAACCCAGGGCGATTAAGGTATCGCCCTGGAGAATGCGCGTGTCCGATTGCGGGTTGAACAACATGGACCCGTCCAACCTTTTGATGGCTACAATAATCAGGTCCAGGCGCTGCCGTAGCCCCGATTCTTTCAAAGGTTGCCCGATGATGTCGCCACTGCTGCCCACGGGAATTTCTTCCAGACTTAGATCTATGGCCTCGCCGAAGGCTACGTCCATGAAATCCACCACCGTGGGCCGCAGAATGGTCTGGGCCATGCGCTGTCCCCCCAGTTCATAGGGGGAGATCACCACGTTGGCCCCCGCCCGCCTGAGCTTCTGCTGCGACCCGGTTTCCCCGGCCCGGGCCACGATATTCAAGTCGGGCTTCATACTCCGGGCGGTGAGCACGATATAGACATTATCGGCATCCGAGGACACCACGGAAATGAGCCCCCGGGCTTGCTCAATACCTGCCGCCAGCAGCACCTCCTCCTGGGTGGCGTTGCCGATGACGTGCAGATAGCCGGACCGCTCCAGAAACGGGGTGTGTTGCGGCCGGTTGTCCACCATAACAATGGGAATATTGTTGTGGCTCAGTTCCCGGGCAATGACCTCGCCGATGCGGCCAAAACCGCAAATAATGAAGTGATCCTTTAAGTTGCGAATTTTCTTTTCCAAACGCCGCCTGCCAAAAACATCCTGAAGTTGCCCTTCCACCACGGCCTGGGCAATGGCCGTCGCCACATAAAACATAAAACCAACGCCCAAAAAGATCAACAGGATTGTGAAGGTCCGGCCGGGCTGGGACAGGGGCCGGACCTCTCCATAGCCCACGGTGGTCAGGGTTATGACCGTCATATAGAGTCCGTCAAATAAGCTCCATCCCTCCACGACCATATAGCCCAGGGTGCCGATGCCAAAGGTGGCGAGGAGCCACACCACCCCGATAATAATGCGTTTGAGATTCACCATGCGGTTCTTTTGTCGTAAGCGTTCAGCGTTCAGCGGTCAGCTTGCAGCCATCAGCTAATGCTTTAAATTCAAATAGTTATTCTAAGGTGGCGGATCATTGGTTTTTCGCTTAGTTTTCCTAACCCATTGTTTTTGCTGAAAGCTGATTGCTGATAGCTGAACGCCTACCTTTTGTCAGCCGGAGGTATCGATTTTCTCAGAAGCACAAAGCTTCCCTCAAGGCATATCATAACCGATAACAGGATAATTCTGCCAGCATCGAGAGAGGATACTCCCAACTTTTACCAAACTCCCCTTTTTTAAAGGGGGATTGAGGGGTACTTTCAGGAAACTGGAATAAACTCAGAAAAAATCTGGGGGATAAACCAGGGGCGCATGGGGCTAACGGGTTGTCACCGGGGCAGTTGGTATGATATGAAAGGAACATGCTCAAGAGAATTTTCTGCCGGCTGGTTTTCGTTCTCTGTGGCGCCCTCGTGTGGGCCGGTTGCGCCAAGGCCTGGCAACCCTCGGATTTTGCCGGTCTCGAGCTGCAGCCGGGACGGTACCTGCACAACTACTACCGCAGCCCTGGGCTCGACCCGGCAGCCGCAGTCTACGAGGTGGGGCCCTTTGCCATGGAAAGGGTTGCCGGTCTGTCCCAGGAACAGGCCAGCCGCCTGTTTAACGAAGAATTGGTGCAGGCCATGGAGGCCAACGGGCTCAGGGTGAGGGGGGAAAAGCCGGAACTCATCATAAACGGCCGGGTGGCCCGTTTTGCGGTAGCCTCCCCCTTCTGGCGATTTTTCTCCGGGCGGGGCCATGCCGACCTGAGGGTGGAGGGAGAAGTCCGCCAGGGCCAGGAGGTGGTTTTCGCCTTCCAGGATCAGGTGAGCATTGCACCGCCAGTTAACCCCCGGCACCGGCCAGCCCTGGAGCCGGAACTCATCGCCCGTCAGGCGGCCCGCCGCTTTGCCAAGAATTTTCTCAACGAACTCCTGCTCCCGCCGGACTCGGGACCGGGAGAAAACCCGCCGACGATCTCACCACCTGCTCACTAGGGGCTTTTTGCCGGAGCGGGAACAATATCGGCAAAAACCCTCAAAATCAGGCGGGGGCGTTTGTCGCTGGAGGTCTGGAGCTCAATCTTGCCCTTATATGCCCCTGGTTCGTTCATCCGGTTGGCCACCTCCACCTCAAACACCTGACCCGGCTTTTCCTCTGTGATGGTCACCCCCACCCGGTCCCCCAGGTCAGTGGTAAACCCATTGATGGCCAGGGGGGCTTTCTGGTGAGATATCAAACGCACCCGGGCCGGTTGGAGCTCCTGGAGCCGGCCGTCGAAACGGATGATGTGGGACGGCTGGATTTCAATGAAGGGTCTGGCATGGGCGCACAGTTGAATGGTAACCACCGGGTTTTCGGGGTCATTACTGAAAATATCCCCCTTTTTACAGAACTTATGGAGCCCCGAATAGGGTTCCACCCGGAAAACGATCTTGCCGGTGCCTCCCGGGGGCACCAGGCGATGGTAGTCCACGGCACTGCAGGCGCAATCCAGTTCGATCTTTCTTATCTGCAGGGGGGCGTCCCCGGCGTTAGTAAAAATGAAAACGTGTTCCAGGGGCTGGTCCTCAAAGATGACGCCGATATCATGCACCGGCTGCGGGATTACCAGGCGGGGGGCGGCGGCTGCCGCGGTCACCGGGGCCAGAAAGGCCGCGTTGGCCAGTAGCCCCGCGGCCATCAGGTACAATAAATCAGTCCGCCATCTGGCCATTCACATATTCCTCATCTCTGCCAGGCAGGAAAAAAGCCATTACATGGCGCAATCAGTTATTCGAAACCTGAAAACCTTCTTTTGTGCCTTCCCAGGCATTTTAAGCTATGCCGTTGCCGAAAAATATGCCACTAATTATAGCATCAGAAAAAAATCAGCCAAGCCTGAAAAACCGTTCTCGAAAGGAGATTGCGCCCATGTCCCCCAGCGGCCGCGTGGCCCGGAAAACCCGGGAAACCGATATTGTTTTGGAGATAGAGATAGATGGCTGCGGCAGAGTTGATATCGACTCAGGTATCCCTTTCCTGGACCACATGCTGCACCTGTTTGCAGCCCACGGCTTTTTCGACTTACACCTGAGGGCTAAGGGGGATCTGGAGATCGACGATCACCACACCGTGGAGGACATCGGCATCTGTCTGGGGCAGGCCTTTCGCCAGGCCTTGGAGCAGCGGCCGGAATTCAGGCGCTACGGTTCTGCCCGGACGCCCATGGATGAGGCCCTGGCCCAGGTAACGGTGGATCTGAGCAACCGCCCCTTCCTGGTTTTTAAGGTAACCTTCCCTCCCGGCAGCAGCCGCTTCGACCCCCAACTGGTGCCAGAGTTCTGGCGCGCCTTTGCCCAACACGGAGGTATGACCCTGCATATCGAGGCCCCGTACGGCGACAACACCCATCACCTCATCGAGGCCATTTTTAAGGCTGCGGGGCGGGCTCTGGACCAGGCCTCAAGCCCGGAACCCCGGCTTTCCGGGGCGCCTTCCACTAAGGGAGTGTTGTGAGAGAAGAACTACGTCGGGGGCAACCGGGAGCTGGATTTTTCTATCTTCCCCTTTTGTGTCAAAATATTGACAGGATGGTTTGGCCGGCAGGGAAGAGGAATTCACCCGGCAAGGTATAGGCAGGCTGCTTCCAGCCTTTATCACTCCCGGGGTTGTGCCCCTGCTCTGGCCGCACCTCAGCGTACCGTCTCACAGCCGGGGGGGGGATAGTTCCACAAGGCACCATACACGTGCACCCGGGAAGTTTCCCCGAAATCATCGAAGGCTTTTCCCCCGGCGTGCAACCAGCCCAGCATGCCCCCCTGCAGATTGACCAGGGGAAGCCCCTTGGCCCGCTGTTTCTGGACCACCAGGCCGCTGCGGTAACCGATGGTATCGTAGGCAATGATGGTCTTGCCTTGATAGGACCCGATATCATGTAAATATTCTGTTAAAGAAATGGCTCCAGGCAGCCTGGACACCTGCCGTTCAGCCAGGGGGCGCACGTCCACCAAGACCGCCTGGCCTTCCTGGTGCAGTCGTATGGCCTCGACTGGTGAAATATCCGGGATTTCAGGGAAACATTTCTTATAACTGGCGTATAACTGCTGCACCGCCTCCTTTTTGTGATCAGCGCTAAAGGGCGTCATGGCCCAGCCCAGCCCGGCAAGCATCGTGAGCCCGGCCAGCATTATCCCTAACCTCCACCCCACTTTCCTTGAGTTCGCCGCATCCCCCATGATTAAACCTTTCACTTATTACTTTCTGGCTTGCGTCAATACTTTGACGAAACATATCGCCTTCTTGACGCGGTTAATGTATCGCCCCTGATTTATTGTACCCTAAAAGCATGGTTATCTAAAGAGTTTCCATGAGATAATATTTTCCTGAGATTGGCATATGGATTGCATCTAAGTTAATTACCCAGGGAAATTTAGATAGTTTAAAACATTTCACTAATCTGAATAAAAGCAGGACTTCAGATGTCAGCTTGATAATTAATCCTGGGAAGAGGAAACTTATGACTCCCATGATACCAGCTTCAGGGACGCTCACAACCGAGCAGTTATATGGGCAGGTCAATCTGAAGGCCAGGACAGCCCCCAGGGTCATTGCGGTCACCAGTGGCAAAGATGGGGTGGGTAAATCCAGCATTGTCATCAACTTAGGCCTGGCGTTGGCTCGTTTGGGCCAAAAGGTCATGCTGCTGGATGGTGACCTCAGGCAACCCAGCATCCATTCTCTTTTGGGCTTAACCCCCCGCCACACCATTGCCGATGTCTTTTCCGAGGCCAAAACCCTGGACCAAGTCCTGGTGGCCGGCCCCGAAGGGCTCATGGTTCTTCCGGCTGCGGCTGGCATGGCTGATGTATTCGAGTTAAACCAGGCGCAGAAGATATTTCTCCTGGAGGAATTGGATGCCTTTGCGGGAGAGTTTGATTTTCTGCTGGTGGATACCGGCGCCGGCACCTCGAATGATGTTCTTTACTTCAATCTAGGAGCGCAAGAAAGAATCATGGTGGCTGACCACAAACCGGACTCGGTCATCGAAGCCTATGCCCTGATCAAAGTCCTGGCCACCCGGTTCGGAGAAAAACGCTTTAAACTCCTCTTCAACAAGATTACCCGGTCCGCAGAGGCCCAGCGAGCCTACGAACAATTAACTAAAATAGCCGACCGGTTTTTGAGTGGCTCCATTTCTTTGGAATTTTTAGGCTCCATTCCCAGAGATGCCGCCGTGCCCCAGTCCGCCGGTATGAGCAAGGCCGTGCTGGAAGTCGCATCCCGCTCTCCTGCCAGTGAGGCTTTCAGCGCCATCGCCCGCACCCTGAACTTCCAGGAACCTGATCCCGCCATGGACGGCAACATAAAATTTTTCTGGCAGAGTTTAAACCGACAAGCCCGCGCCAACCTGAACCCCGGAGTTTGCCATGAAGGTCGGCAACGTTGAAAGGAATCTGAATCACATCCAGCTGCAGGATTGGCCGGACAAAATCGACAGCGCCTCCCAGGAACGCCTCGTGCTGCACTATGCGCCTCTGATCAAGTACATCGCCTCACGGTTGGCCATGCGTCTGCCGCCCCATATTTCCCTGGATGATCTGATCAGTTCCGGTATGATCGGACTATTGGACGCCATAAAAAAATTTGATCCCCGAAAGAATATCAACTTCAAGACTTATGCCGAATTCCGCATCAAAGGGGCCATGCTGGACGAACTGCGTTCGCTGGACTGGATACCCCGCTCCATCCGGAAGAAATCCAGCCAGCTGGAAAAGGTCTATACCAGGCTGCAGAAAGAATTGGGAAGACCCGCCGAACCCGAGGAAATGGCCCAAAGTCTGGGTTTAACGATGGAGGAATACTTTCATCTCCTGGACGAAACCAAGGGGATTTCTTTGCTGGACGTGGACACCCTGCGGCGAAGCCTGCCTGAACTGGCCGAAGAAGATCTGTTCGAGATACTGCAAGATGAGTCATCCCGAGATCCCTTTATCTCGGTGCACTTCGCCGAACTGCGGCAGATTCTCATGGAAGCCTTGGATGGGCTCCCCGATAAAGAAAAGCTGTTGATATCCTTGTACTATTACGAGGAGCTGACCATGAAGGAGATCGGTGAGATCATGGGCTACACCGAATCCCGCATCTCCCAAATGCACACCCAGGCTATTTTGCACCTCTTCACCAACCTTACAGAATATTTCCAGAATTCCTAATCCTTGCGCCGGCGGGAAATTCCTGTTATTATCCTCCGGGCCGTCATTCCTCCCTGACCGCGCTCTTTTAAGCCCCCCGGCATTTCCCTTGACTTGGCGGAGTAGTTCAGGAATGATAAATATAAAACCCTAATCGGCCATGATCGTTTAGTTGAGAGGGGCTTACGGATACGCATAAGGCGATAAAGGATGAATCTCGAAACCCTGCGGCGTAGAATTATGGCCGCCCGGAATAAGGCTCCGGTGGACCTGGTGCTCCGGGGCGGCCAGGTAGCGGATGTTTTCCGGGGCTGTTTGGAGCGGGTGGACGTGGCCATGGCTGACGGCATTATCGTCGGTCTCGGTGATTACGACGGGCCCGGACTGGACGTCAGCGGCAAGGTCGTCTGCCCCGGTCTAATTGACGGACACCTGCACCTGGAAAGCACGATGCTGTCGCCCCCGGAGTTTGCCCGGGCCGTGGTTCCCCGGGGTACCACCTCAGTCATTATCGACCCCCACGAAATCGTCAATGTCCTGGGCGTCACCGGCCTGGAGTACATTCTCTCCTTTCATGACCGTTTACCCCTGGACTTATTTGTGATGTTGCCTTCCTGCGTTCCGGCTTCCCCCCTGGAGACCAGCGGCGCCCAGTTCGGCCTGGAAGAACTGTCCCGCTACCGTTCGCACCCCGCAGTCCTGGGCCTGGCCGAGGTCATGAATTTTCCCGGGGTAATAGCCGGGGACGCCGAGATAATGGCAAAACTTTCCCTGTTCCGTCACCGGGTGGTGGACGGTCATGCCCCGCTGCTCAGCGGCAAGGACTTAAACGCCTACCGGGTGGCCGGCATCGGCTCGGATCACGAGTGTACCCTGCTCACCGAGGCCCAGGAAAAGTTGGCCCGGGGCTTCTACCTGATGCTCCGGGAGGGCAGCGCGGCTAAAAATCTGGCCGACCTGTGGCCGGCGGTCACTCCCGCCTCCCTCCGCCGAACGCTGCTGGTCACCGACGACTGCCACCCGGATGATATTTTGCATCAGGGGCATATGGATCGGCTCATCAGGCGAGTTCAGTTTCTGGGAGGAGACCCCCTCGCCGCCCTGACCATGGCCACCTTGAATCCGGCGGAATATTTCCGGCTGCCGCACCTGGGCGCGGTGGCGCCGGGGTATCAGGCCGATCTGGTGGTGCTGAATAATCTGGAGGAATTCGGCGTTGAGAAGGTCTTCAAGCGAGGCCGGCTGGTGGCCGCGGCCGGCAGCCTCGTGGACGAGGTCGGGGCGGCTGCCGAGGCGACCCCGCCCCTGGCCATGCAGGTGAAAGACCTTTCCCTGGCCTCCTTCACCATTCCGGCGGCCGGGGACACCGTGAAGGTCATGAAACTCCTGCCGGACCAGCTCCTCACCGCTCAAGTCCTTGTTTCTACCCCGGCGGTGGACGGGCTGGTGCAGGCCGACCTCGGGCGCGATATCCTGAAACTGGCGGTGGTGGAACGCCACCACGGCACCGGCAACGTGGGGCTGGGGCTGATCCAGGGTTTCGGACTGAGGCGGGGCGCCCTGGCATCTACGGTGGCCCACGATTCCCACAACATCATCGTGGTGGGCACCAATGATGCGGACATGTTGGTTGCCGTAAAACACCTGGTTGATTCAGGCGGCGGGCTGGCGGTGGCGGCCGGGGGTGAGATCGTGGCGGCTTTACCTTTGCCCATCGCCGGGCTGATGAGTCCGGAGCCCCTGGCCCAGGTGGCGGGACGCTACGAAGCGGTGACCCAGGCAAGCCGGGCTTTGGGGGCAGCCATGGCAAGCCCCTTCATGACCTTATCTTTCCTGGCGCTGCCGGTTATTCCGGCCTTGAAATTGACCGACCGGGGTCTGGTGGACGTCAATCGCTTCACCTTTGTCCCCCTTTTCGGCCCGGATTGATTATCTGTCATGAAAAGTTCAAGGTTCAAAGTTCAGTGTAGGGTGGGCACTGCCCACCCTACATTCTGAAACTCCCCCGCCATGGCCGCTAAGCTGGTTTACGCCGATTCCCAGGGCCGCATTTACGATCACCCCTACCTGCACCTGGCCGGACGCAGCGGTTGGGACTTTCACCGCGTCCCGGAAAAAGAACTGATGCCCTTACCGCCGGGGAGCGATCTGTTTGTCCTGCCCGGCCGTCAGGCGGTGGGCTATGACCCCCGCCGGCGGCGTTTTGTGACTGCGGGGGAGGTTCCCGGCCAGGCCGGGGAAGCTCAGGCCGTGGCGGCTTTCATGGCTCCGGCCCACACCATGAATTACCTGGCCGCGTACAAAACCACTCCAGGCTCCCCGGTCCTGCCCCTCTTTGCCTATACTGCCGTGGGGTGGAAAGACGGCCGCTTCTGGGTGGCCGGCTGGCGCAGCGATCCTGACCGGCGCCAGGATCTGGGCCAGTTCGACTGTGCCGCCATCGAACAGGGAGTTAAGTCCAGGCTGGCCCGGTATCCCGGTAACCGGCTGCTGCAACACCTGTCCGGGTGTGCCCTGACTACCGGATGCCCCGCAGCCAGAAATCTCTTCCTGGGCCGCTGGGAGGCCCCTTTGCCCTCCTCCCCGGTCTGCAATGCCAGGTGTCTGGGATGCCTGTCGGAGCAGGAAAACAGCCCTTTCCCAGCTCCCATGAGGCGTCTGACTTTTGTGCCCCGCCCGGAAGAGATCGCCGAAGTGGCCGTACCTCACCTGCAGCAAGCGCAACACCCGGTGGCCAGCTTCGGACAGGGGTGCGAAGGCGAGCCCCTCCTCCAGGCGGGGACCCTCGTGGAGGCCGTGAAATTGATCCGCCGACAGGTTTCCCGGGGCACACTTAATCTGAATACCAACGCCAGCCGGCCGGAAGCAGTAGTCGGGCTGGTGGAGGCCGGCCTGGATAGTATGCGGGTGAGTCTCAACAGTGCCCGCCCCCATTATTATGCCGCCTATTTTCGGCCGCACGGCTATGGCTTGCAAGAAGTCAGAACCGCCATCCAGGCGGCCAAGTCCGGTGGGGCCCGGGTGGCCCTGAACTATCTCATTTTTCCCGGCGTCAGCGATGTGCCCCCGGAAGTGGCAGCCCTGGAAGAACTTATTGCCAGCACCGGCATCGACCTCCTGCAACTGCGCAATCTCAACATTGACCCGGATTACTACCTGCACGGGATGAAATTTCCCCCTAACCAGAAACCCATGGGGGTCAGGAACATGATCAATCGTTTGCACAAAGCCTTTCCCTCCCTCCGTTTCGGGTATTTCAACCCACCCTGGCGGGACGAGAAAGCTGTCGATCCAGCCCTTGTTTAAAGGAAAAGTTTGTCTTTTCAGGTTTTTTGGCATAAAATAAATACATAGGCGTTCAGCTACCAGTTTCTTGCCATAAAGGCAGCCACCATGAGCCTGATTTTAACCGGAGCCGAAATCCTCCAGATTCTTGACATGGACCTGGCCCTCAAAGCCGCGGAAGATGCCTTCCGGGCCCATGGCGAGGGGCGGGTCAACATGCCCCCCAAATCCTACCTGCAAGTGGCTCGAGGCGATTTTCGGGCCATGTATGGCTCTCTGACCTTGGAAAAAGAAATCTGCGGCCTCAAATGGGTCAATGTGCATCCTGACAATCCCCAGCGCGGCCTGCCCACGGTCATGGCCAAGATTATCCTCAACGACCCGGAGACCGCCCTGGAGCTGACCGACATGGACGGGACTTATATCACCAACTACCGTACCGGTGCGGCCGGAGGGCTGGCCGCCCGTTATCTGTCCCGGCCCGAATCCTCCTCTCTGGGCCTCATCGGCGCCGGGGTCCAGGCCCGGATGCAGATGGCGGCCATTATGAAAGTACGACCAATCCGCCAGATTGTCATTTATAACCGCACGCTGGCCCGGGCCCAGGCCCTGCGGGAGGAGCTATCCTCCAGGTATGACGCCACGGTGACCGTGGCGGACAATCCCCAGGAGGCCGTGGCCGGAAAGGACATTGTCATCACCGCTACGGCCAGCACCGCACCGTTGATAAAAGCTGAGTGGATCATTCCCGGGACCCATATCACCGCCATCGGGGCCGACGCGGCCGGCAAGCAGGAACTCGACCCCGACCTGGTCTCAAAGGCCAAGGTTTTTGTGGACGACTGGGCCCAGGCACAGCATTCCGGGGAAATCAATGTGGCAGTGGCGGTAGGACGCTTTCGGCTGGACCACCTCAGCGCCACTTTAGGAGAAGTGGTGGCGGGCAAGAAACCCGGCCGGGTAGATTCCCAGGAGATCACCCTGTTTGATTCCACCGGCCTGGTGATTCAGGATTTGGCCCTGGGGACAGCCGTTTATCAGTTGGCCCAGGAGCGGGGTCTGGGAGAATATAAGGAATTTATTCCGGGTTTGCCGCCCAAATAGCCGGTTATTATTCGACATCTTTGTGCTGGTGGCTCCCGGCACAGCGCTGGCAGAGATGCCCCGTGGGGGTGACTTTATGCAGGCCCTCCACCACTATGGCCCCGCAGCTTTCACAAATTCCCAAAATATTCGGGACGCCCCGGCCGCCTAGATGATTGGGTGCCTGGGGCGTTGCTTTGGAGCGTTGCCAGAGACGTTGTATCTGTCGCCAGAAAAAAAGCATAAGCATACTATGCCCCAGGTTGCCCCAAGATGCAACCACCCCCAACGGCTGCACCCCGACGATCTCGGATACGAGGTTATTATAATGACACTGCTGGCATATTCAATGTAAACTGCAACTAACCGCTTTCGCACCCATTGTAAGCTTAGTTGCCTTATAGATCTGATAACTGGTAACAGAAAACCGAAATCGATAGAACAGAATCCGAGGAGACGGCATGAAACGACACTCGCACCGAGGTCACCACGAGCACCGGGAAAAAAGAGACTTCGCCAAGATGGCCATTTCACTGGACCATAATTATGCCATGGCTGAATTTATCGGTGACCTAAAAGGCATTACCTCGGAGGAGTTGGAAGCATTAGCCCCGGATATGGCCCAGGTGGACCAGCAGCTCAAGGCCTGGCGGTCCCAGGGCAGCACCGGTTTTTTTGATCTGCCCTATGACGACACCACGGTCCAGGAGATCAAAGGACTGGCCAAACAGCTCAAAGAATGGCACCATGACCTGCTGGTCCTGGGGATCGGCGGTTCAGTCCTGGGGGCCCGGGCCCTGCACCAGGCTCTCCGCCCCCCGGCCCATAACCTGTTTTCCCTGGGGGAGAGGCATTACCATACCCGCTTCTTTGTGGCCGACACCATCGAACCGGACAGTTTCTACGGCCTGCTGCATGGCCTGGAGTTGCAGCGCACCTGCGTTAATGTTATATCCAAATCAGGGGAGACGCCTGAGACTACAGCCCAATTCCTTTTTGTTTACAACCTGCTGAAGGGTCGCCTGGGAGCCGATAAGATGCGGTCGCGCTTTATTGTCACCACCGATCCGGAACAGGGCCATTTATGCCGCCTGGCCAAACAGGAGGGCCTCCACATCCTAAGCGTGCCTCCCAACGTGACTGGCCGCTTTGCGGTGTTCTCGCCCGTAGGTCTCTTCCCCGCGGCCATGGTGGGGATCGATATCGAGGATTTATTGGCCGGGGCCCGGTGCATGGACCAACGCCTGCAGGAGACTCCGCTGGCCGATAACCTGGCCTATCGCCTGGCAGCCCTGTACTTTCTGGCCTTTCGGCGTAAAGGATGCGATATTCAGGTATTCATGCCCTATGCCGCCAGTCTGGCCGGGATAGCAGACTGGATCTGCCAGCTGTGGGCTGAAAGCCTGGGTAAAAAAAATGCCGTGGACGGCAGCCCGGCCTCGGCCGGACCGACCCCGGTGCGGGCCGTAGGGACCACGGATCAGCATTCGCAACTCCAACTTTACCTGGAGGGTCCGGCGAATAAGCTCATCACCTTCCTGGAAGTGGAGAAATTTCAACATGCCATGACTATTCCGTCCTGCGGCGTCGAGGAAATGAATTATCTGGAGGGCCGCTCGCTGGCCGAACTGCTGGCCGTCGAAAAGCAGGCCACGGCTTTGCAGCTCATGAAGCATGGCCGCCCCAGCCTGACCCTCAAGCTCCCGGAAATCAACCCCTTTACCATCGGTCAGGTGCTGTATCTGTTGCAAGTCACCGTTGCGGCCCTGGGGGTCTTGTTAAACATCAACCCCTTGGATCAACCGGGGGTGGAAAGTGGGAAACAGGCAACTTATGGCCTGCTGGGGCGGCCTGGATATGAAGCCTGGGGTCAGGAAATCGCCGACACCCCCCTACCCCTGGGAAAGTATATGATCTAACCCTTCGCCCTCGGGTAATTTTCCCAGGGCGGACCGGATCGCAGGAACAATGTTTCGCAGCCTCAAATATACCTGGCGGCCGGATCGCCAGGACCTGGAAACCTTCCGGTTGGTAAAGTTTTTTACCTTGACCGGATTCATCGTCATCGCCCTGTTCACGGCCTTTCTGACCCTGTTCGTGGCGGACCGCCTCCAGGAAATGGCTCTCAAGAAAAGCGAAGATTATGCCTCCCTGTTGGCGGCCAATCTTAATCACCAGGTTTTTCAGCAATTTGTCTTACCCGCGGCCATCCGCTTTCAGGGGCGCATCCAGATCAGCGAGCCCACCCAGTACGAGTTGCTGGATACGGTGGTACGCAATACTATTCACGGCTTTCATGTCCAACAGGTAAACATCTACGACCAGCGGGGGGACCTGGCCTACAGCACCGATCCCATTGAACTGGGCAGAAATTATCTCAGCGTCCCCGAAGTAAAAATGTCCCTGGAAAACGGCGAACGGAACGTCCGTCTGGTCGTCCCCAAGTATATGCTCCTCAATTTATTCTTCCAATTCCATAAGGAGAAATTTCTTAAAACCTTTAACCCGCTGCGGCTGGAGAGCCTGGAGATCAGGCTCACCCCGGAACTGGGTCCGGTAATCGGCGTCTTTGAAATTACCCAGGATATTTCCCATGACATGATCGAGATCGGCAAGTTCCAGCTCATGCTCATCGCCACCCTGGTGGCGCTCATGGGCCTGCTCTTCATGGTGTTGCGCCAGATCGTCAAAAAAGCCGAGTCGATTCTGGAACGCCGCCAGGAAGAACAGAAAGAGCTTCAGGCCCAGTTGGAGCTGGCGGAAAGGCTGGCGGCCCTGGGGGAGATGGTGGCCGGGGTGGCCCACGAGATCCGCAACCCCCTGGGAATCATCAGCTCCACCGCCGAACTCCTGCGCAAACGGCTGGAACACAGCGAAGGCGACAGCCGCCTGGCCCAGATCATCGAAGAGGAAGTCAACCGCCTGAATCAGACGGTGACCGAATTCCTGGATTTTGCCCGACCCCGGGAGCCCAATTTGCAGACCTGCGACGTGGAGGGCGTTCTGGAGCGCAGCCTGGAATTTTTACGACCGGAGATCGACCGGCATAATATTTTTCTTAACCGCCAGTATAATCGCAACGGCCATCCCCTGCTGGTGGACCCCGACCTCCTGTACCGGGCTTTTCTCAATATTTTGATTAACGCCATCCAGGCCATGCCCCAGGGGGGCCAGCTGACGGTGACCACGGATCCGGGGCCCCAGGGCAAGGGCGCCAGGATAGTCATTCAAGACACCGGCGAGGGCATAACCTCGGAAAATGCCAAAAAGATATTTAACCCCTTCTTCACCACCAAGGACCAGGGGAGCGGTCTGGGTCTTTCCATTGTTAAAGGGATCATTGAAAGCCACCAGGGCCAGATTACCATTGAAAGCAATTTTGGAAAAGGAGCCAAGGTAAGCATCGTGCTGCCCGAAATGGAGGCGTAACTTTCCCAGTACCGCTCAGATCGGCTGGCCACCGGGCCAGCCCCTGGAACTGAATCCTATGGATGCAATTTTAGTTGTTGACGACGAAAAAAACTATCTCCTGGTCATGGAGGCCTTGTTTGCCGGGGCCGGCTATGAGGTGTTCACCGCCTACAGCGGCGAGGAAGCCCTGGAAATAACCCGGCGAAACGACCTGGATTTAGTCATCACGGACATGAAAATGCCCCGCCTGAGCGGCATCGAACTCCTGGAACAGCTCAGACAGGTGTATCCGGATCTGCCGGTGGTTATGATGACCGCTTACGGCACGGTGGAAAAGGCCGTGGAGGCCATGAAAAAGGGGGCCTTTGATTATATTTTAAAGCCCTTTAAAAATGAGGAAATCCTCCTCACCGTGGCCAAGGCCCTGGACCTGCGGCGCCTGCTCACCGAAAACCGCCGGCTCCGCCAGGACCTGGAGCAGCGCTACCGGTTCGAGAATATCGTGGGCAACAGCAAGGCCATGCAGAGCATCTTCGCTATGGTGGAAAAAGTGGCCCAGACCCGGGCCACTGTCCTCCTTTCAGGGGAAAGCGGCACCGGCAAGGAACTCATCGCCCGAGCCATCCACCATCGCAGCCCGAGAAGCCAGGGGCCGTTTATCTCCGTCAATTGCGGCGCCCTGACGGAAACTCTGCTGGAAAGCGAACTTTTCGGCCATGAAAAAGGGGCGTTCACCCACGCCGTGGCCATGCGTAAAGGCCGCTTCGAACTGGCGGAAGGCGGCACCCTGTTCCTGGACGAAGTGGCGGAAATGTCCCCTTCCCTGCAGGTCAAACTCCTGCGGGTGCTCCAGGAAATGGAATTTGAACGGGTGGGCGGCGCCAAAACCATCCGGGTGGACGTTCGGGTGGTGGCCGCCTCCAACCGGGAGCTAAAAACCGAAGTGGAGGCCGGCAATTTCCGGGAGGACCTGTTTTATCGGCTCAACGTGGTGCATCTGCACATGCCGCCCCTGCGCCAGCACTCCGATGATATCCCCCTGCTGGTAACCCATTTTATCCAGAAGTATGCCCGCATCAATAATAAAGAAGAAGTAAGCATCGACCCCGAGGTTATGAAAATCCTCCTGCGCCACC
>Ga0194111_10002367_pt1 | contig 22893 bp, 23 predicted proteins | sample TA2KigC300mmetaG_FD_146194 | JGI IMG/M metagenome (GOLD analysis project Ga0194111, IMG submission 146194) | Freshwater microbial communities from Lake Tanganyika, Tanzania - TA2015033 Kigoma Deep Cast 300m | ecosystem: Environmental > Aquatic > Freshwater > Lake | place: Tanzania: Lake... | reverse complement strand
CCCCCGGGTGGGGGCCCCCCGCACCCTGTTCTGGCAGGCCGGCTACACCCCCACCACCGCGGACCTGCAGGCGGTGGCCAACTATACCCCGGCGGGCCTGGTGTTGTCCGCCAACCAGCGGTCAGTTGGCAACGCCCTGAACTCCCTGGCGCCATCTGCAAACGGCGGCGACCTGCTGACGGTCCTGAACACTATTAACGCCCTGACCACCAACGCCGGGGTGGCCGCAGTGTATACGGAAATCTCCCCGGCCAAGTATGCCGCCCTCTCGACCATGAACTTTCCCATCACCCATCTCAATCCTCTTGCAATGCTGCCATCTTGAAACCGCGCTCGCTAAAATGCCGGTCCACGCTGAAGGCCGTGTCGATCTCTTCGGCCTCCATGATTTCGAAACTAAGGCAGTCGGTAAGGCTGAGGCTGCGGCTCCTTTCCGCCTGCAAGCGCTGCAGGGCCCGGGCGTGCCAGGTCTCATCCACCCAGACGACTTCCAGCAGCGGCATAAATTTGTGGTTGAAGTCAAAGACGGCTTCCAGACTAACCCGGCGTTGCAGCAGCGTTAGGGTTTCCAGCAGCACGTAAGAGCTGGTCAACAGCCTGGCCCGTTGTTTCATGAGGTCCTCAAAATTGGCTTTGGCGGCGGCATGCCCGAGGTCGTTCCTGACCAGCAGGGCGAACAGGGCTGAGGTATCGGCGAAAATCAGCATGCCCCAAAGTCCTCCTCCAGGTAGCGGTCGTGGTTGCCGGCAATATCCGTTCTGCCTGCCTCATATTTGCCGATTATCGCTGCAGCACGGCGGTAATCCCGGCGATTGTCGGGTTGCTGTGCCCTTAAAAACTGGTCCAGGGCCTTGCGGATGATGGCCGCGATGGATTCGTTGGAGGCGTGCGCCAGTTCTTTCAACTGCGCCGCCTGCTCTTCGGTCAATTGAATCTGCGTCCGTACCATGGCAATTTACTCCATCATGTTATCATTTTTATATATTATGATAATATTCAAAACCCAGTCCTGTCAATCCGACTCACAAAGCGGCCAGCACCGCCACCATCGAGCCTGTAGCCAAATAAGGCGTTGGATCTGGGTTACTAAATAACCCTTGATCTATTGATTGCTTTGGGAATATAATGCGGCAATTTTTCAATTAGGGCTCCTCACCAGGGAGGTAACCATGCGAGCCTCGTTATTTTTTCTTATGCTCATCGTTCTTATTTCTGTGGTGGCTTGCTCTGATGTCAGGCAGGAAAAAGCGGTGGTGGTTTACGCCTCAGTGGATCAACACTATGCCGAGCCTGTCATCCGGAAATTTTCCCAGCAGACCGGGATCAAAGTCCTGGCGGTTTACGATGTGGAGGCCGCCAAGACCACCGGCATGGTGAATCGCCTGGTGGCGGAAAAATCCCGGCCGCAAGCTGATGTCTTCTGGAGCGGAGAGTTCGTCCAGACCCTGCTCCTGAAAGACAAAGGGCTGCTGACCCCTTATATCTCCCCCTCGGCACAAGACATTCCCGCCACTTTTAAGGACCCGGAGGGTTACTGGACCGGTTTCGCCGGCCGGGCCCGGGTGCTTTTGGTCAATAACCGGGGGTTGCCGCCAGGCCAACGCCCCGTCTCCCTGTTCGATCTCCTCGATTCTACCTTACCCGGGTCGCAGGTGGGGCTGGCGTATCCCCTTTTTGGCACTACCCTCACCCATGCCGCGGCCCTGTATGCTTACCTGGGACCGCAGCAGGGGAAAGCCTTTTTTGAACATATCAAGGAACGCGGTCTGCGACTGGCTGAGGGTAATGCCACTGTGAGGGATCTGGTGGTGCAGGGCCAACTGCTCATCGGTTTGACGGACACGGATGACGCCTGTGCGGCAATACAGCGGGGTGCGGGGGTGACAGCGATCTTTCCCGATCAGGAAGGCATGGGCACCCTGATTATTCCCAATACGGCGGCACTGGTGGCCGGCGGTCCCCACCCGCAGGAAGGACGCGCCTTCATTGATTTTCTGCTTAGTATAGAAGTGGAAAACCTGCTGGTGGCTTCGGGCTGGTGCCTGGCGCCCTCGCGTCCGGTGACGGCGGAGCCCGTCTGCTTCAAGGATAGCGCCATTAAGGGCATGGATCTGCATCTTGAGCAGATTTATCAGCACTTGCCCCAGGTACAACAGGACATGCGGGAGCTGTTCCTGCGTTAATGGCCGGCCACCCTGAAACAGCACCTTTGCGACCGCGCTGGGGGGGATTATCGGTCAGCCTCGATCTGGGACACCGGGGCGCGCTTTGCCTCGGGTTCGCCCTCGTCATGGGACCTTTTCTGGTCTTATGGTATCACCTGGGGCTGGCCGTGGGGAGCGGTCAGGCCGATTGGTTGTGGCTGGCAGTCCCCCTGGGTCGGCGCTGGCTGTTGCTAGTCAGAAGCGTGGGGTTGGCCGTGGGAGTGGCCGGGGTGGGCACGGCCCTGGGGGTGCTCGCGGCCTTGGTTTTATGGCGCTGGCACCGGGGGGTGCTGGCATATCTGAGGTGGTTGCCGCTGATGCTGCTGCCCGTGCCCTTTTGTGTTCAGGCCCTGGCCTGGTGGACCCTGGCGGACGCGGTGAATTTTCTTTTGGCGTGGTTGGGTCTGGGGGCAATTCCCTTCCAGGGCGGCCTGGCGGCCTGGTGGGTGCAGGTGATGGCCCTGTTACCGCTGGCTGTGGGACTGGCCCTGGTCGGACTGGAAACAGTGGACCCGAAACTCATCGAGGCGGCCCGGCTCAGCCGTGGCGATGTGGTGGTTTTCAGACGGATCATCCTGCCCCTGGCGGCTCCGAAGATTCTGGCCGGCGCCGGTTTCTTGTTTCTCCTGAGTATCACTGATTATAGTGTGCCCTCACTGTTCCAGTACCAGGTCTATGCTTTGGAGATTTTTGCCGAATTCAGCGCCAGTCACGAGCCGGCCAGGGCACTGGCCCTGTCTCTGCCGTTGCTGCTGGTGACGGGTGCAGTTGTGGCGGCGGCCATTGCCGGGCTGCGGGATTCCCTCCAGCCCCCGGCCTGGACCATCACGGCCTGGGAGAGGCCGCCGGTTTGGCCCCGGTATTTCAGGGCGGGGCAATATGGCGCCCTGGGTCTGCTCCTGGGCCAATTAGCCCTTTTGCTTCTGGGTTTGGGTCTCTCCGCCGGAGGCGGGAGCAGGATGGTGGACACCGTCTGGTCTGCGGCTCCAGAAATTACTTACAGCCTGTGGGTGGCAGGCCTGAGCACACTTCTGGGTCTGGCTCCGGCCCTGGCCGTGGCCCGGGAGCTTAATCAGGATAAGGCGGCGAGGCTGTTCTGGTGGCTGCTGATCGCCGCGACCCTGGCCCTCCCGGCGCCCCTGGTGGGCATCGGCCTCATTGCCTTGAACAGCAGCCCCTGGTTTCCCTGGTTTATGGTTGAGGCCGGCCTCATGCCGGTATGGGCCGATCTCAGCCGTTTCATCCCGTGGGTTGCCCTCGTGCTGCTGGTCCAAGTGAAGTCCCAGGATCCCCTCTGGTTTGAAGCCGCCCGGATATTGCAGACGAGCCGCTGGCAGACCTGGCGCCAGGTGACATTGCCGATTTTAGCGCCGGGACTGCTGGCCGGAGCGGGTTTGGGCTTCATGCTGTCCCTGGGTGAACTGGGGGCCACCCTGCTGGTGGCGCCGCCGGGGCGGGCCACCCTGGTCATGAGAATATACAACTACCTGCATTACGGAGCCGCAGACACTGTTGCCGGCCTCTGCCTGGTTCTGGCCCTTACCGTGCTTGTGGCCGGCTGTGGGGCAGCCTTGACTCTGGCGGCCTGGTTCCGCCTGCTGCCCAAGCATCACAGGTTAAGGATTTAAGCCTGAGCAGGCTGCCGGTCAGGTTCGAAAAATTCCGGGAAGTTTTAAGTATTACGTTCTGTTACCGTTACCAAAAATAGAGGAGCTTTCTGGATGAATGAAATTTCGCCGACAATAGTTCTCTCTGGTCTGATAGTGGTCCTGATCTGTGTGGCGGGATATTTTATCAAGATTCGCCGCCGGCGGCAGCGCATAGCTGCGGGGGCGTATGACCGACCGACCATGACGGCGGTTGCCTCCGGTTGCCCTGTCTGCGGCGCCCCTCAGAGCCCGGGGATGCACTTTTGTGAGCAGTGCGGTGCTCGGCTGGAACCCCCGGTTGCCCCCTCCAGCTGTCCCGGTTGCGGCAATCGGGTCACCCCGGGGGAACGGTTCTGCGAGCAGTGCGGCACGGCCCTATCCCGCTAAACCCAGGAGGAGAATGACATGGCCTTAAGCCTCGAAAAAATTCACCGACTGTTGACGGCGCGCCTGGAACCCGGGGAAACGCTTCTGGCCATGGTCAACACCCGGGAAGAAACCCATAAACTGGCCCGCGTCGCCCTGGCCGGCGTGACCCCCACCTCGGCGGCGGAATATTTTATGGGCCTTACCCCTCATCGGATAATCCTCCTTTTTCACAATATTTTTACTGGCATCCTCAAACCTCGGGGTGTTTCAGGCTTTGGCCTGCATGACATCGCTGATGCCAGTTTCGAAGTCGGCCAGGGCGACGCCCGGCTGATATTCCTGCTCCGGGACGGCAAAAACCGGTTGTTCATCTGCCTGGACCAGCCTCCGGGCAACCTTGTGCAGGCCCAGCAGTTCTGGGGACAATTGGAAAATCTGCGGCGCCAGGTCGGATTTCAGGGAGCTCCGGGCGCCGCCTGGCCCCCGCCGCCTTTGCCGCAGCCTCGGGCTGTGGGGAGTCTGCCCGCTGGGCTAAGCTGCTCCGGCTGTGGCCGAGCCATCCCGACGGGGAGCAGGTTCTGTGAACATTGCGGCGCCCCGGTGGCTCAAGTCCCCCGGCAGTGCCCCAGGTGCGGCCACAGCCCCGCTCCCACCGCCAGGTTCTGCAGCCGATGCGGCGCGCCCCTGGCGGTTTAGGGGGCAGTCAGCAGTGGTCCGGGGTAAGGGGTCAAAGGCCAGGGGGCGGCCAGATCTGCTATGATCCAAGTGGTTGAACTCAGCAAAGGCTACGGGACAGTGGCCGCGGTGGCGGGAGTTTCCTTTACCGTGCCGGCCTTGGGGACTCTGGCCGTTCTGGGGCCGTCCGGGAGCGGCAAGACCACCCTGTTGCGGCTTCTGGCCGGACTGGACCTTCCGGACGCGGGTGAAATTTACCTGGATGGCCGGTTGGCCAGCCGTCCGGGCTGGGCCCTGGAACCTCATCGCCGGGGCTTGGGCTTTCTTTTTCAGACCCCGGCGCTGTGGCCGCACCTGACGGTGGCCCAGAATATTCTGTTCGGTCTGTATAAATCGCCCAAAAAAGCCGCCCAGGAGAGGTTAGAGGAGCTTTTGGAGCAGATGTCCCTCACCGCGCTGGCCCGGCGTTACCCTTACCAGATTTCGGGGGGCGAAGCTCGGCGGGTAAGCCTGGCCCGCACCCTGGCGCCCCGCCCCCGCCTGCTGCTTCTGGATGAACCCCTGATCAACCTGGACCCGGAATTGAAGCATCATCTATTGCAGCTTATTAAGACCACGGTGACAAAGAGTCGGGGCACCCTGATTTATGTGACCCATGATCGCCAGGAGGCCGCAGCAGTGGTCGAAGATTTTCTTTTTCTGGACCGGGGCCGCATAGTCCAACGCCTGGAGGCGGTTTGAACCGGGGGACGTTTTATCAAGAGGCCGACCCGGAGAGAACAGGCCGCTCTCTCTGGGGCTTCTGGTTAATCGCCCTGGCGCTGGCCGGGCTGGTAATTGTGCTGATTCAAGTAAAGTTCCGGTCGCCGGAAGTTGGACAGCCTCTGCCGGGCTGGCGCACCATCCGGCCGCCTTACGATGTCATGGCCCTGGCGATCCAGGGTGACGTAGTATGGGCCGGGGGCCGGGATGGTCTGGTCGCAGTGGACCGTCGCACCGGGGATTTGCTGCCCTTGCCGGACGATTCACCGGTCAGGCGCTATGTGCGGGACATTCGGCTAGATCGCCGGGGCGTTTTGTGGGTCGGCCACCAGGATGGTCTCAGCCGGTATGCCCAGGGCCAGTGGCGGCGGTTCACCCAGGCCGACGGCCTGCCTTCCGGGCCGGTGACGGCGCTCTGGGTGGACCAGAACGACAGTGTTTGGATCGGGGGCGAGAGGGGAATTAGCCGTTATGACGGCCGTTCCTTCACCACCTTGGCCCATGCTGACGGCCTAGGTTCTGCCCCGGTGGATGTCGTCTACCAGACCAGGGACGGGGCCATGTGGTTCGGTTCGGGCTCACCGGTGCGGGGAGGGCTGTCTCGATTCGACGGCCAAAAGTGGCAAACCTTCACCACGGAAAACGGTTTGCCGCATAACTCGGTGCATGACCTCCTGGAAGACCGCACCGGATCCCTGTGGGTGGCCACCGGCTTTGCCCAGCACGGCGGCGCCGCCCGCCTGGACTTAAAAGGGTGGACCCAGCTGACCCGTCGGGACGGCTTGGCCGGCGAAATGGTGCGCTCCCTGTTCGAAGACCGGGACGGACGGCTCTGGTTCGGTTCCGAATTCGACGGGGTGGCGGTGCTGGAGGGCGCTACCTGGCGGATTCTGACCCCCCGGGAAGGGTTGGCAGGCTGGGAAGTAAAAAAAATGCTCCAGGATGATGACGGGGTCTACTGGCTCGGAACAGATAAAGGATTAACCATTATTGACAGCTTGAATGCCACAATCGGCAAGTGAGGGTCATAACGCCGGGCAGCTGTAAGGCAGTGTATTTCGGCTTGACTTTTTAGCTTAAGCAGGTAAAAATCATGATATTGATATTAAAAACATCAGAATATTAAACGGCAGTTGGGTTGAAAGGACACCATTAACAAAAGTAATAACGTTTAAAGTTACTTAGTTCTATCCCGATCAATGGAATTACTTTTAAAATAACTTAAATAAAAGCGCAGTTTTTTTCACCTGTCACATTCCGTTTTTATACTTGGTCATCCGAGGCCAGGAAGGGTGCCCCGGCAGATCTTCTCTGTCTCGAGGAGAGCCTCATGGACCCTCAAGAGCTGGAAGTCCGTTACCGCCACCTGGTGGCGGCCCACCGCAACGGCAGTCTCTCCCAGGAAAAATTTCTGCAAGCCTGTCAAGAGCTGCGTCTCCAGGACCAGCAGGGCATCTGGTGGACCATTGAGGGAGCCAGCGGGGCTTGGCTGTACTATGATGCCAGCCGTAGCGCCTGGCTGCCGCCCGCCGACGGCCGCGGCCCGGCGCCCCAGGCAGCCTCGCTCCCAGGATTGCCGGGGGCGGATACTTCGGGAATTGTCCAGGCAGCGGCGGTCATTGTCTTGAGTGCGGTTCTGTCCTTTGTCTTGTGGACTCCTTTCAGTTGGCTGCCCCGGATATTCCTTGCTCTGGTGCCGCCGGGCAATTGCAGCATGTACATGTATCGGGAGGGTACTCCGGAAATGTACCTGTGCTCCGCCATGATTGCGGTTTTCATCCTGCTGGTCCCCCTGCTCACCGCGCTTTGCGTTTTTCTGTTGCGCCGGCAACTGGCCGGCCTGATGGCCCGTAACCTCACGAAATTGCCGGAAGGGGTGCGGTTTCTGGTGGCTCCGGCCCTGTCCACCCTGTTCTTCGTCATCGTCTGGGCCGGAGCGCATTACCAGACCGGGGGACATACCGGCTTTGTCCCTCAGAAAGCCTTTCCAGCCCTCATCGGGTTGTTCACTTTTCTTACCGGACGGTATGGCCCGGAGGTGCAGCGCTCTTTGAGCGGGTTTTTCGCCGGCCGGGATAAGGTGCCCAAGTTTCTCCGGATAGTGGCCGTGGTGCTGGTTCCCACCCTCCTGGCCCTGGTGATCACCAACCAGAGGCGGGTGACGGACCCTGCCCTGAAAGAGCAGTTGGTGGTGCTGGTGGGCCTGGTCATGGGGTACTTAATGCTGGTGCCGCGTTCAGGGGACCTGCTGGCCGGAATCAAGGGCCTGATGGCCAGAAAGGGGCAGCAGCCATAAACCGGTCAGCCTCTGAAACAGCCGCCGAGTCCCATCCGCGCCCTAACCCACCTGAGCCCGGAGGAATTGCGGAGCCCCGCCGACGCCTGCCTGAGGCGGTATTCGCTGCGGCCCTGGCCGCCCTGGTGCTGGGGGCCGGGGCGGGATATTTCTGGGGCGTTATGCCCCTGGCCTACATGGTGTCGGTGGCGGCCATGCCCCTGGGTCTACTCCTGGCCGGCGCCATCCTCTGGGGGCGGGGGCAGGACTATAACCTGCACCGGCTCTGCGGCGTCCTCCTGGGGGGCGTGTTCTGGGGTCTGGTGGCCACCCTGGTCTACGATCTCTATCGACTGCTCATAAAACTCCTCCTGGCCCTGCCCTTCGACCCCTACCGGGTGCAGCCGGTTTTCGGGCATATTATCACCGGGCTGCCCGCTTCCCATTCCCTGGCCCTGTTTTTGGGATGGGGCTATCACCTCTGGATGGGCATTCTCTTGGGAATGATGTTCGCTCTGGTGCGGCCCCGGGGCGGGGCCCTGGCCGGCCTGGTGTTTGTGATGCTGATTCAGGTGGTAAGACTGGCGGCCTATCCGAGCGTGCTGCAGGCCAGTTGGGAGGATCAGGAGTTTGTGGCCAATGGGATTATTGGCATGGGGCTCTGGGGGGTGGTGTTGGGGACAGGCTTGCGTACCTGGAGGTGGCGTGATGCGTAGCAGCGGTATTCGCCTTTTGATGGCCGCATTGCTGGTGGTCCTGCTGGCCGGGAGCCTCGGGGCCCATGACTGCTCCAGCCCGGCGGACTGCGAAGAGACCGCGGGCTACAATGCGGTCCTGGCCATTGTCGGGGGAATCATGGGCATTTTGGCCAGCCTGCTGGGGCCATTGCTGTCCGGGGCTACGGGGTTTCTCCCGTCGGGAGTGGGATGGGGAGGGCAGGTCCAGGAAAGTCCCGTGGTGCCGGTGGGCCTCGGGCCAACCATAAAAGATGAGTATGGTGACCCCCTGGTGAACTGGAGTCCGGATTATGAAGCAGGCAGAGACGACTATCCGGGCAGACCCGGGGATGTCTGGTACGACGGACGTTGGGTGGACCCCAAAGACGCCCAGAAATATATTGATCAGGAAATTGCCAACAATAAATGGTTTGAACAACAACAACAAAAGTTCCTGGAGGAATGTAGGAAAAGTAATCAGGATTGGTTCAGAGATGACCTGCTCAAATTGCAACAGGACATCCGTGACAGCGAGAGGGCCTGGAACGAATTGGAAAAAGTCCAGAAGTACGCCCTGAAGCATGATTATCCCGAACTTTGGGAGGCTGCCAACAAGAACGCCATTAACCCGGATGGCTCCGTCAACCAGGATTATGTGGACAAGCTGAAAAATATCCTGGGCAATAAGATTACCCGGGACAACCTGCCGGAAGAGATGTTTCAACCCAACTTCTGGGGAGACTTTACCTCTGGTATGTGGAACGATACTGCGGCTGGGGTGGATTACGTCGCCCACAACCCCTTCATACGCATCGGCGCTGGTTTTGCCACCGGGGGATCCTCAGAAGTCTTCTTCCAAAGCTATGCTGCCTGGGATGCCATGAAAGAGGCGGCTTTGGGGGCAGAGGCGGCGGGACAGGAGTTTGGCGTCCTGGATGCGTTAAAAGTGGGGATGAAGCAACTGGGCGAGGAAAATCTGCCCCTCAATACCATCCAGACCCTGGCGGACCCCAATGCCAGTATGTGGGACATTGTCAGCAGCGCCGCCCTGGACGGATTTATCGCAGTGGATGTCATGGATACTTTCAAAAATGTCAAAGGGAGCCTGGGGCTGCTAGGGGAAGGCAAATGGGGTGATGCCCTGAATTATCAGGCTCCGAGTATTCTCTCGGATTTTAAGAAGATGTTTGAAGATTCTATGGGGATGGATATCAAGCTGTTCGACTCCTACCCGGAATACGCTCCGGGCAGTTCTGTGCCTTTCAAACAATTGAACCTGGGAGATGCCGTTACCCCTGGCCAGGCAGGCATTCCCCCCCAAAACGCCAAGTGGCTCCAATATCTGGCGGATAAATACGGAGTAGACTTAAATTTCCGTCCCACCAACCCAGATTCTTATAAGTATCTGGTGGATGGCTATCCCCCCAAACCGGTTGATCTCAAAATGAAGACCATCAGCCTCGAAGACATTTACTTGGGGGCCAATGGCAACGATCTGGGTAAAGTCGGCTATTTCCTGCCCGAATTGCCTGCCCGGCCCCCGGATATGAGCGCTGCGCAATGGAACAAGATCATGGACAAGTATGCCCAGCGTTTCGATGAATTTCTGGATCAGTCTCATAAGGTCGAGTTGTTACAGGGCCAAGGCAAGATCCAGGTTGACCAAAACGGCGTAGTGCTTAACACCGGTCTCAATACCGACCCCAGTACCCAGGGCAAGGCCTTTGTGGGGGATAATGACCTCTTCAGCCTCACTGATCCCGTTAATCCTAATGGCACGAAGATCTCCGACCATGTTTTGGACAATCTTTATCATGATATGAAAAGCCAGGGGTTGATTGAGCATGGCGACCTGATGAGTTGGCAACCTAAAAATCCGGTGGAACAAAGTATCATGAATACAATCTTGGGCAAGAACGAGAACCTGGTGAATATCGGTTTTTCCGGCAAGCCTATTGTAGTAGGCAGCCAACAATATACGGGAGCACATCAATGTCCCCCCAGTTGAGTTCCGGCACCGGTTTGGCCTTTACCCCGGCAGCTCGCCGGGCTTTGTTGGATGAATACTTCGCTACAAGCCGCAGCCTGGCGGAGGTGGAAGAACTTCTAGGTAGGGCGACCGGTCTGGATGCTTTGCGGTTAAGCCAACACCTGGGGATGTACGTTGCCCGGCTGACAACCTTGACGGAGGCCTATGGCGCGGGGTTGCCCGTGGTTCCCATCTGCCGCTGCCCCTTCACCGACCAGATCCTGTATCATTCCCTGGACTACATGGGGCTGGACGGTTTGTGGTGGAATTATGAAGGAGCGGTTCGTCCCCGGCGGGACCTGCATCTGGCTACGTTTTTCGCCCTGACGGGCGCCTTGCGACTTACCGGAGCGCCCCCCCTGTTTCCCTTTTTATGCCGTCCGGGGCCGGAAGCGCCTTACGTAGTCCCCCGGATCCTTAAGCACCAGGCACTCCGGGCGGTGATATCGGCCATTGACATCGGCGGTCATCAAGGGTATGCCATAACCTACTTTGCCCGACCGCAGCCTGCTGACCTGCCCCGGGTTAACACTTGGGGCGCCAATATGTATTGGTTGATCGGTCCAAACGGGGAAGCGGGCTGGAATACCGAAAGGGAAGCACTGGAAGATTTTGATTTCGATCTGCTGCCCTGGATCACCCAGGGTCGACTATACTGGATTGCCCCCGGAGACCAATCGCTCACCCTGAGGAATACCCCTGCCGGCTGCGCCTACCTTGGACTGCCGGGGCGGCGCAGCCTGACCCGCATCCAGTCGGGGAAAGTCTGGTGGCCGGAAGATGTGCTCAAAGCTACCGGGACGAAGGAGATCCCATGACACCCATGCTCACCCCCTTCCGGTTTCAACTCAACCAGGAGCAACTGGCTGCGGCTTTGTCGTTGGCAGGGCTCCAGCCTCAGCCAGAGTCTGAGCTTCACGTAACCCCGGCCCCGTCTGCCGCCGTACTCCAGGGCACAAGCATTTTGACCCCGGAAGGCCATGGGCTGACCGCTGAAGTGGAAGCCGCCCTGCGGGTGGCTGCATCTCCGCAACGCTTGGTTTCGGTGCTGTTCAACCGCGCCGGAACCCCGGTGTGGAAACAGGCGCTTTTTACCCAGGGATCAGAAAACGGTCCCTATGTCTCCCAGACAGCCAAAGAAGGCACTTTTGACTTCGCTTTGCTGCCTTCGGCAACCTACGCCACCGTGCTGGTGGACGAGATGCTGGGCTTAACGGCCATGGCGGCGAAGCCTGGGGGAACTCCTTATGTCCTATGGTTGTCGGGCTACACCGCTCTGCTGTCTGCGGCCGACGCCTTGCAGACGGCCCGGCTTAAAGCTCGTTTGGCCCGGGCTTCCCAGCCTCAACCCACATTCTCCCCGGAGCTGCTGGAGGACCAGCTCAATCAAGGGCTTTCTGCTACAGACACGCGCTGGGCCGTAACCGCCGGACGTTTAGTGGCCCCAACGCAGCTGCAACTGGCTCGGGGGCAGATGACTGAAGGCTTGGCCGGCCTGCAAGACGCGGGGCTTATGATCCGTACCGCCGGGGAGTTTACTTTTACCCAGGCTGGATATCTTTTGGCCACCTCCTTGGGGCAACTGATCAACACCGGCGGTATTACCCAAATGTTCACTGCTGTGGACCGCCGTTTTGTCGTGTCCCAGACCACCATTTTCCGCTGTGCGGCCGCGATTTGGCTGGCCGTTTGGCTCACGGTGCAAGAACAGGAAGCCACTGTGCAACTCTTCGAAGCCGACGCCACCAACGCCCTGCAGATGGTACGCCGCCTGTTAGAGCCTCGGGGGGCGCCGGAAATGCCCCCGCCGCCTCAGCCTCCCAAGAAAAGGGATATGGCTCCGCCTCGGGTCCGTACTACCCCGGCCCCAGATCTAAACACCTGCTCGCGCTGCCTGGGGCCAGTGGATGTCAGCGATAAGTTTTGCCCCCGCTGCGGGGCGGCCGTGAGTCTTCCCCCGGAGCCGGGGGCCTTTCCGGTTTCGCCGGCAGCGCCGTCTCAGGCCGCGCCGGCCCTCTGCCCCCAATGCCAGGGGCCCCTAAAGGAGGGCGCCAGATTCTGCCGGAATTGCGGCGCGGCAGTGGCCCCCACTCCGGTTCCACCCACGGCCTGCCCGAATTGCGGCCGAACGTTGAAGCCCGGGGCCAAATTCTGTGGTGGCTGCGGCCTGAAATTTTAAGAAACGCTCCCCACCGGGGGGAAGCCCTCAGGATCATGCCTGAGAAGAGAAAATTTCCATGGTTATTAGGGATGTTACACGTTTCGGGGCAGGCAGGCTGCTCAGGGGCTGCCTGGTTTTCGTTGTTATGGCCGTCTCCCCTGAGGTTTTCCCGGGAGATATTCCTGCGGTCCTGGCCGCGGCCCCGGCGATTTCGGCCCAGGAGGCTGTCACGGTGGTGGAGAATCTGCCGGAGGTGCGAGAATTGCTGGGCAGATCGGTTCCTTATAAGCATAAAGTCATCCTGCACGAAGAAGAGCCCCAACGCTATGTCTTACGCCTGGTGATGTTCCTGCCCGCCGAAGCCGGCCTGCCGCCCCGCGCCACTACGGTGGCCTGGTATGCGGTGGACAAGGCCACCGGCGTGGCCGGCACTATTACGCCCGGGCTGGACTGAAACAAAGGTGCAGCCTTTGCCCGACCCTCTGGTTGGGCCGGACTAACTGGCCACCCAACGGCCCGAGCCCTGAATCCCAGGCCTGACAGGGACACGATATATGGAAAAACAGCAAATCTGGGGATTTTCCGGCTGCGCCCTCCTCTTGGGGGGCTGCTTTGCCCCCCTCTTGAGTGCGGGCAGCCATAGCGTCTGCTTTTTCGATCTGCCGTTTTACTATAAAGGCATGCTCCTGGCCATGATCGGGTTTTCGGCTTATCTGGTCTGGCGGAAGGACTATAAGCCTTTACTACTTCCGGCCATGGTGGTTCTGTTGCTGGTTTTGAGCAAGTTCATGGACGCCCTGAATCTGCCAGCCATGGTGGACCTGAGTTATGGCTGGCTGGTGCTGCTGGCCGGCATCGGGGTGCTGTTCAAGGCCTCCAGTTTCCGCTGGCGGGACGGCCTGGGGGCCCTGATTCCCCGAGACCTGTCCGGCGGCGCCGGCTTACGACCAGGACCGCCGCCGCTGGGCGCGATGGCCCCCCCGCCACCGCCAGGAGCCATGCCACCACCGCCGCCACCGATACCATCGGCGCCTCTGACCTCCGGGGCTGCTATCTGTCCGCACTGCCGGGCGCCGCTGTCTCCCACGGCAAAGTTTTGCCGGGCCTGCGGCTCACCCGTGACGCAGGCGGCCGCGCCCCCGATGGCCGTCCCGCCGGCGGGGCTGACCTGTCCGCACTGCCAGGCCACCCTAACGGCCACCGCCAAATTTTGCCGGGCCTGCGGGGCGCCGGTTCCGCCCGGGACTGCCGGGCCAAAGGTTGCTTGCCCTCGTTGCGGCGCGTCCCTGGAGCCCGACGAACGTTTCTGCAGCACCTGCGGTCAGGCGATTCCCCAGGGGTGAGGGGAAAAGCCGTGAGTTCACCAGCTTTTTTTTGTGAACAGTGCGGGGCGTCCCCGGGAAGCAACCAGCGGTTCTGTGAGAAATGCGGCCAGCCAGTGCCGCCTCGGCCTGCGGTCGCCATCAACCCGGCATCGTCGAACTGGAAGCGCCATCTGCCCCGGGGCTGGCTCCTGGCGGCCCTGGCGGTGGCAGTGCTTCTGGCCGATCTGTTCGTCTATCGGTTCACCGTCCACCAGGAGCTGCAACGGCGGGAGGAAGCCCGCCTGGAATTATGGCAGATGAACCTTCCTTACCGCCAGGAGGTTTTCTTCCAGCAGATTAAGGCAGGAAATATTTACGCGGTCCAGGTTTTTTTAGAGGCCGGGATGAGTCCCAGCGAAAAAAATCCGGCAGGGAAAACCCCGTTAATGATTGCCGAAGAATATCGACAAGCCGAGATCGCAGCTATCTTAATGGATAAGACGGTAGCCGGGCATTTCGCCGGACCCCGCCAGTCCCCCTAATTATCGGCAAGGGTTTTGATTCCCATGGAGAGGGCAGGTAACTTATGAATCTTCCGGTTAATTTCTGCGAGGCCTGCGGAGCCCGCCTGAGTGCCGACATGCGCTTCTGTGAAGCCTGTGGCCAACCGGTGGCGGTCCCCCCCTCCGAGCCCCCTCAGGTTGCACCTCAGACCCCGTCGGCTCCCTACACCCCCCCGCTGGCGCCTCCCCCCAAAAAGCTGACTTCCATCTTCATAGGGGGCGGCCTTCTCCTGATGCTGGCCTTGGCCGGCGCAGGATACTATTTCTGGTATGCTCCCTCCCGGTCCAAAGAGGTAGTCCGGCCACCGGCCCCGCCACCGCCGCCGGTGGCGGAAAGCCTGGTCAAACCCCCTATTCCAGCAACGCCACCGGTCCCCCCGCCGCCCACCGCCTTGGCCCCCGGAGACCTGCAATATTTTTACTACATCAACCCCAAGTTCCACTATATCATCAGTTTTCCTCGAAATCTTCTCGTCCCCCAGGGGATCTTTCCGTCGGGGGCCGGGCAGCGCTTCCTGGCCCCGGAAAACCGGGCCGTGCTGACGGTTTGGGGGGAATACCTGCAGCAAGGCGACTCCCTGGAACGCCTCTTTCAGCAAATAATAACGCAGCGGACATGTACGTATAAGGTCTGCAAAGCCGACTGGTTCGTCGTGTCGGGATACCTCTCCGATGGCAGGATCTTTTACCGCAAGACGCTATACCGGGACAACATGTTTAAAAGTTTTGAAATTACTTACGAAAAAGAACAGAAAGATCTGTACGACGGTATCGTAACCCATCTGGCCAGAACCTTCGAGAACACCCGCCCGGTTGATTAATCGGGCGGCAGGTCGGGTTGAGCCGCAATTTATCTGCCATATTAATCACAGAAATATCAGGAGGATAGACCATGAGGCGCCAAACCATCACCGCAATCATCGTGCTGATATTTTCCGGACTTATGGTCTTTACCGGGATAAGCTGGAGCGGCGATGCTCCCGCCGGGAACAAAAGCCCCGATCAGGCCATGCAGGCCTTCACCCAGGCCATGCTACGTAAGGACCCCCAACGCCTGCTCACCTTCTTTTCCAAAGATTCCAGCTGGAAATACCAGTCTTATGAAATCGGCAGCAATAAACTCATCGTCTCCAAACAGGTGAGTTATGCCGATCTAGTGAATGACTTCCGGAAAAAAACCGGTTGGTATGGCTTTTTCTTTGACGAACCCAACGGCTATACCTTCCGGCTCAATTTCACCAGGGGCGAGCGCTGGCGGAAAGAAGGCCCGGCCCTTTTTATCGCGCCCCAGAGCGAAAGCGGCCGCACCTTTATCCAATGGAAGCAGGAAGGTGGCAGATGGGTAATAGGGGTAATTAGCGAGACTACTCCCTAAGCGGGATTGCCGGGATAATTAGGTGGTCAGTGGTTAATGACCTTTTTCCCTTTCATCACGTATTTCCCGTGAACCTCCGTTGGATTATGCGACAGGCTCGACAACCATGCCGCGGCTAAGATTGGTGCACATCATTCTTTTAACTGTTGTGTGGCTGATTTTTGCAGGGGGGCATGACGCCCGAGCCACAGCCCAGCTACCTGATATCTTGATCTATGAAGGGATAAAGCACACCCTGTTCTCCAACCCTTTGGAGTCTTATTACAGAGATAAAGGAAGCCCCCGGCCCAAGTTCCAGGCTTGGCACACCGCCAACTATCGGGGCTACGTGGCTACTTGGGAGATTGAGGGAGACCTGCTTTATTTGAAAGCAATCCGCGCCAAGATCGACAACCGCATGGTGGATTTGGATTATCTGTTCCCAGGAAACCCGGGCCGGGTAGAGGCCCGCTGGTTCACCGGTTCGCTGCGTCTGCCCCATGGGGAACTGTTGCGATATGTCCACCAGGGCTACGCCTCCGTTTATGAATATGAACTCATTATCACCGTTAAGGGCGGCAACGTGGTGGCCCAGGAACTCATAGATAACCGAGGCAGAATCCATCCACACAAATAATTTTTCCCTGTCTCCACATTCCCGGCACACAGTATTTATTTCCACTAATCATGGTAACTCACTATAATTTTCAATAACCAATTATTGCACTGAAAGAATGGGGTGAAAACTGCCCGCGGAGGAGAAAAAAATGACCTTTCAACCAGACCTCTGGACCCGATTTGAATTCAGGGGGACTCCCAGTTACCTCAGGGGGGATAAACCGGATTGGTTTGTCCCCAACAAGGCCGGTGACGCCATTCTGCAGGAAGTATCCAAAAAAACTGATAACTGCCTCGATATTTCGGCCCAACGGTTTCTGGCCCGCCTGCCGGATGAGCCGGTCCGGACTTATCAGGGGCGAGCCGCCCACCTGAACACCGACCATTTGCGGGAGGTCTGGTTTCATATCACCGACCGCTGCAATCAGGCCTGCCGCCACTGTCTGTTTGCCTGTGCCCCGACGTCGCAGACCGAAATGCCGGGTTTTCGGGTCCGGGAACTGGCCACCCAGGCCAGGGCCTTGGGCTGCCGGGGCTCCGCCTCAAGATGGGGGACATTTTGAAAAGCTGCGGGGCTCATGGGGCAGTGGCCCTGACCCACAGCAACTGTCTCTTAGCCGCCGCCACTCCGGAAGCGCTTTCCGTTTCGCCTGGTACAGGGGCACCAAATTTTCTCCATGACCTATGAAGCCCGCAAGCCTAACGTCCAGGAAGTGAGAAAGGTCATGTACCGGGGGCCAGTTGCGGCCCTGGTGACTGGGACGGGGGCCATCCTGCCGGCCGGGGTGGCGCAGGAAATCGCCCTGGAGGAGATTCAGGCTAATTCTGAGGAACTTTTTGTTTTTGATAATTCCGGCCCCATCATCAATAAATATCTGGCGCTGCCGGCCTGCTGCCCCTCGGAGACCTCGGGGTGTTGTCATCCCGCCGGACCGTCCCCGGCCAGGTCAATCAGCCCGGAAGTGTCGGATTCATCCTGCAGTCCAGGTCCTGTTCCCGAGGCCAGGCCGGCTTTGGTTAAAGCAGCCCAGGCAGTAGAACCCACCCCGGATTTTCGCCTTGAGACCGGCTGCCTGGTCTGCGGCGCGTCCGTGTGCTATCTGGCAGAAGAAACCCGGCAGACCTGCACTTTTTGCGGCAAAGTCTTCTCGGCCACGGCCCATTGCGCCGAGGGGCATTTTGTCTGTGACGCCTGTCACACCCGGAACGCCGAGGCCTTCCTGGAACATATCTGCACCGTAACCACAAAAACCGATTTCATCGATCTTCTGCAGGAAATTCGGCGTCACCCGGCCATCCCGCTCCACGGGCCGGAGCACCACATTATGGTGCCCGGCATCATCCTGGCCGCCTATCGGAATACGGGGGGCAGGTCCCGGCCACCATGCTGCAAACCGCCCTGCGACGCGGCAAGGCTGTGCCGGGAGGCTATTGTGCTTGTGCCGGAGCCTGCGGCGCCGCCATCGGGGCAGGCATCGCCTTCAGCCTCCTCATGGGCGCCAGTCCTATCAAGGCCAGGGAACGCCAGCGGGTACAGCAGGTCATCCAGGCAGTCGTCCAGGAACAGGCCAGGTTTGCTGCAGCCCGCTGCTGCCAGCGGGATAGCTGGCTGGCTCTGAAGAAAGCCGTTGCATTATCCAAGACTTATCTGCCCATCACCTTGCCGGCGGCATTTTCCCTCAGATGCCAACAGGCCCATCTGAATCGGGAGTGTTTGGGCCGGGAATGCCCGTTATGGCAGGATGTGTGAGGAGACAATTATGGACCCAGCAGAACAGAACTGTGACATCGGCCTGATCGGCCTGGGAACCATGGGGCGCAATCTGGCGCTGAACATTGCCGACCATGGGTTTGCCGCGGCAGTCTTTAACCGCACTCCGGAAAAGACCCGCCAGTTTATGGCCCACGAGGCGGCTGGCAGCACGATCCAGCCTGGCTATGACCTGCCGGGTTTCATCCGCCTGCTCAAAAAACCCCGGGCTATTCTGCTGCTGGTCTCAGCCGGTCCGCCGGTGGATGCCATGATCGCCGAACTCCGGCCGCATCTGGAGCCTGGGGACCTCATCATCGATTCCGGCAATTCCTTTTTTAGCGACACTGACCGGCGGACCCAGCAACTGGCTGCTGAGGGATTGCTGTTCATGGGACTGGGGATTTCCGGTGGCGAGGCGGGAGCCCGTTACGGCCCCAGTCTGATGCCCGGCGGGACCCCGGAAGCTTACCAGCGTGTCCGGCCTCTCCTGGAAGCGGTGGCGGCCAAAGTTGGGGGTGAACCCTGCGTCGCTTATCTGGGGTTCGGCTCCGCCGGCCACTACGTGAAAATGGTCCACAACGGTATCGAGTATGGCCTGATGCAGCTCATCGCCGAAACCTATGACCTGATGAAGTACGGCCTGGGTCTGGACAATGACATTCTGCATGAGGTTTACACCCGTTGGAGCCGGGAGGAGCCGGCCTCATACCTGCTGGAAATAACTGCCCGCATCTTTCTGCGGCCAGATGAACGAACCGGTGGCCGGCTGCTCGATGCAATCCTGGACGTGGCCGGGGCTAAAGGCACCGGTGTCTGGACCTCCAGGGAGGCCATGGAATTACAGGTGCCGGTTCCAACAATCGATCAAGCCGTCAGCATGCGGTCCATGTCAGGATTGAAAAGCCAACGCCAAGCGGCCAGCGAGGCTCTGGAGATACCGCTGACCCGGCTGCGGGTGAGGCCATCACTTTTCCTCGTGAAGCTAAAGCAGGCTTTTCTGGCCGGCTTGATCTTCACCTTTGCCCAGGGTATGGCTCTGCTGCAGGAAGCTTCCCGCCGCTACGGCTATCAGCTGCACCTGGAGCAGGTAGCCAGGATCTGGCGGGGCGGCTGCATTATTCGGGCCGCCATCTTGGATGATATCCGGTCCGCCTATGCCCAAGAACCGGAACTGGCCAATCTCCTCGTGGCTGCCAATCTTCGCCGGACGATTCTGACCGTTCATCCCGATCTCCGAAACGTGGTGGCCGAGGCCGTGCTGGCCGGCATTCCCGTACCCGGGCTGGCCGCCTCCTTAGGTTATTTCGACGCCTATTGCCGGGCCAGGCTCCCCGCCCATCTAATCCAGGCCCAACGCGACTATTTCGGCGCCCATACCTATGCCCGCCTGGATGCTCCCGGATCCTTTCACACTGATTGGCAGGTAGAGACTGACGCAGGCCGGTAGTTGCATCCCCCGGGTGGGGTTCGGGTATATCCTGACAGAGAAATGTTACACTATCTTCCAAAAGTTCCGGTTACTGAAATCGAGATTGCAACAGGAGCTATCCATGAGTTCACCGAACAATTCTAAAAACCAGATTTCAGAAGCCTTGGTAGGCGGGACAGCGCCGGACCTGGGCATGCCGACGCAACTCTGTCTGTTCGAAGGCAACCTGGACCCCTGTACGATTGTCATCTTTGGCGCCTCGGGCGACCTCACTTCCCGGAAGCTGATGCCGGCGCTCTACAACCTGTATCTCAGCAGTGCCTGGCCCAACCCCTGCTGTGTGGTCGGGGCGGCCCGGACGTCCTTAAGCCGGGAGGAATTTCAAAGCAAGATGCACGCTGGCATCGCCTCACAGGGTAATTATGATGCGAAGAAGTGGCAGGAGTTTGCCCAAGGGCTTAATTATTATGCCATTGAGTATGACTCCCAGGCCTCCTGCCAGGGTCTGCATGCTTTTTTGCGAAACCTTGACGGGCGTCATGGCACCAGAGGCAATCGCCTTTTTTACCTGGCCGTGCCGCCCTCCCTCTACCAAACCATCAGTCATAACCTGGGACAGGCCGGTCTAGGGCAAGAAAGCCTGGACGGGCAGGGCTGGTCCCGGATCGTGGTGGAGAAGCCCTTCGGCCATGATCTGCACAGCGCCATGGAACTTGACACTACCCTGCACCAGAGCTTCCAGGAACACCAGATTTTCCGCATAGACCATTATATGGCTAAGGAAACCGTGCAGAATATTCTCATCTGCCGCTTTGCCAACTCTATTTTTGAGCCGCTCTGGAACCGGAATTTTATTGACCATGTGGGCATCATCGCCGCCGAAAAGATCGGCGTGGAGCACCGGGCGGGTTTCTATGAGCAGGCCGGCGTGCTCCGGGACATGTTCCAGAACCACATGATGCAGCTTCTGGCCCTTATCGCCATGGAGCCTCCCTCCCGGTTCGAGGCCGAACGGGTGCGGGATGAAAAGGTGAAAGGATTCCGCTCCTTAAAACCGATCAGCGCGCCAGGTTCGGTGGAGAACCTGGTCCTGGGGCAGTACGAGGCCGGACAAATCGACGGGGTGACAGTCCCCGCCTATCGGGCCGAGCCTGGGGTAAGACCGGACTCTCTCACCCCCACCTTTGCGGTCATGCGGGTGTTTATCGACAACTGGCGCTGGCGCGGCGTCCCTTTTTACCTGGCCTCGGGCAAGCGCCTGCCCCAGAAGCTGACCCAGCTGATCATCCATTTCAAAGAAGTGCCCCATTCTCTGTTTGCCAACATCGATCTGGGGGCAATTACGCCCAACCGCCTGATTCTGGGCATCCAACCCGAGGAGAAGATCACCCTGACCTTTCAGACCAAAAACCCCGGCGCTACCGTCTGCCTGCGGGGAGTCACCATGGATTTTAATTATTACCAGAATTATCATGGTCCCATGATGGATGCCTACGAGAAGTCCCTCATCGATGTCATGCAGGGGGACCACATGCTCTTCTGGCGACAGGACGGGGTGGAACTGTGCTGGTCTTTCTTCAGTCCCCTGATAGAACAATGTGAAAGCTGCGCCATTTCGGAAAAGCTTATTCACCCTTATAAAGCCGGCAGCTGGGGTCCGGCCGCGGCGCAACCGTTACTGAACCTTATCCTTGCCTAAGTATCCCGGCGGAACATTGAGTTTCTGCGACCTCGCCAGGACCTAAACTGGAGAATCCAGACAGGGCAGAAAAAAAATTGGCATAATCATCCTGTATGCGTTTACCTTCAGGAGCTCATATCGAATTTACGAAAAATGGTAACTCTTCAGACATCTGAGGAGATAAAAAATGTATCAAATTTCACAAGCCAACTTGTGCAAATGTGATAAATATGTACATCAGTTCCCATCCATTAATTTTATCTTTCTTTTTCTTCACTTTTAATGCACAATAGGAAAAAATTAAATTAAGGCGTTCAGAAATCATTAATCAGCCCTGAGAAGAAACTGGGGATGAAGTCAATTATGGAACAGTTTCTCATGAATCTGCGCCCCCGGGAATAGTGAAAAGTTTGATTCTGGCCATGGTCCATCCAGCATCACTAAGTCCTTAAATTATCATGATAATTTTTCATGTGCCGGCGGCCCACCCGTAACATATGATAAGTTTGTCAGAAATTATGGTGGGCATTGACCACTCTACATTTTGGCTGCATCTTTGAACTTTGAACTTTTCAAAATAGATGTAAGCATCCGAAGTAGTTCGCTTGATAAAAATATATAATAAAATTTACGGCTGATCGCTTACGTATGCATATTCTGCCGGGCCGCCGGTAGCAGGCGGCTGGAGAGGGGATCATCTGTGACGGCCGCTAACCTTCAGTTCCTGAAAGACAAAATCTACCAGAGCCAGCAGGTGGCCGTCCTTACCGGGGCTGGCATCTCAGCGGAGTCAGGGGTTCCCACGTTCCGGGGGCAGGAGGGGCTCTGGCGTCAGCATCGAGCCGTGGATCTGGCCACCCCCGAGGCATTTCAGCGATATCCCCGCCTGGTCTGGGAGTTTTATCAATGGCGGCGGGAACTGCTGCAGCCCCTGAAGCCCAACCCGGCGCACCTGGCCCTGGCTGAACTGGAACGGCGACTGCCCCAGTTGACTCTGATCACGCAAAACATCGACGGTTTGCATAAAGTGGCCGGCAGTTGTCAGATCATCGAGTTGCACGGCAATATCTGGCACCTGCGCTGCACCGGTTGCGGTCGGGTCCGGGAAGATCGCCGCCTGGACCTGCCGCCCCTGCCGACTTGCGAAGAGTGCGGGGAACTCCTGCGGCCCCACGTAGTCTGGTTCGGGGAGATGCTGGCCCCGGAGGTTCTGGAGCAGGCTTATGCTGCCCTGCAAACCTGCCAGGTATTGCTGATCATCGGCACCTCCGGCCTGGTCCAGCCGGCCGCCTCCATGGGGGGCTTTGCCAAACAGCACCGGGCCTTTGTGGTTGAAATTAATCTGGAGCCC
>Ga0194111_10002361_pt1 | contig 22910 bp, 22 predicted proteins | sample TA2KigC300mmetaG_FD_146194 | JGI IMG/M metagenome (GOLD analysis project Ga0194111, IMG submission 146194) | Freshwater microbial communities from Lake Tanganyika, Tanzania - TA2015033 Kigoma Deep Cast 300m | ecosystem: Environmental > Aquatic > Freshwater > Lake | place: Tanzania: Lake... | reverse complement strand
CAGAAAGAATCTGATATTCTAATAATCTGATGCTCTCGCTCTGATATTCCGATAATCTGATATTCGCAATTAAGAAAAGTATAACACATATTATAGGGAGATATACAATGAACCTTAATGACCTGCTAAACCATACCAGCGAATGGTTAAAAGGCACGGGCCCGCATTCGGATATTGTTATTTCCAGCCGTATCCGCCTGGCCAGGAACCTGGATAATTTTGCCTTCCCGCACTGGGCGGATAAAAAACAGAGCGAGCAGGTGCTGGGGCTGATTGAAGAGGCAGCCGGCAAGGTGGATTATTTAAAGAACACCACTGCCTTCAGGCTGGCGGAATTAGACAGCGTTGACAAGCAATTTTTGATTGAACGGCACCTGATGTCTTACGAACACGCCCAGAAGACCGACAGCAAGGCCGTGGTAATAGACGGCGAAGAAATTATTTCCATTATGATTAACGAGGAAGACCATCTCCGCATGCAGGTGATGCAGTCGGGTTTTAACCTCTTTGAGGCCTGGAATATTATCAACGGCATTGACGATGCCCTGGCTAAGAATTTAAGTTTTGCCTTTCTGCCCGAGTGGGGGTATTTGACCGCCTGCCCCACCAATACCGGCACTGGTATGCGCGGCTCAGTGATGCTGCATTTGCCGGCGCTGGTAATGACGCAGGCCATTAACCGCGTGCTGGCGGCGATTGCCAAATTGAGTTTTACCACCCGCGGCCTTTACGGCGAGGGCACCCAGGCGATGGGCAATTTTTTCCAGGTTTCCAACCAGGTTTCCCTGGGGCACAGCGAAGACGAGATTATCGGCAATATCAACGGGCTCATCCGGCAGATTATTGAGCAGGAGAACCAGGCCAGGGAGGCCCTCTTTTCCCGCAGCCGGGCGCTCCTGGAGGATAAAATCCACCGCAGTTTCGGCATTTTAAAGAACGCCTATATTATCTCCAGCCAGGAGACCGTGGAATTATTGTCTATGCTCAGGTTAGGCTGCGATTTAAAAATCGTCAAGGACATTGACCGGCGCGTGATCAATGAATTGTTTATTCTTACCCAGCCGGCGCATTTGCAGAAAATAGAGAACAAGCGGCTTTCTTCGCAGGAAAGGGACGTGCAGCGCGCAAAAATTATCCGGGATAAATTAAAAATCAACTGAAGCCATAACTTATGGAACATTAGTGACATAAGTTATAGGCCAAAGGCCGTGGCTGAAGTTGACCCAGCACTAATTTTATGAAACGCTTGAGTTAACTCATAGGCGTTGCTTCGGAATCAACCTTGATGAGGTATAGTAAAGCTTTATAAAAATTAGTGCTGGGTTCAATTTGCACAAACAAGGAAGTATCTCGCAGCAGATTAACTTACGTCGTCCTACGGACTCCGTAAGTCAAGTGCTCATTGAAGGAGGAGTCATGTTTAACAGGTTCACCGAGAGGGCCAGAAAGGTAATCATTTTAGCTAAAGAGGAGGCCAGGCGTTTTAATCACGATTACATCGGCACCGAACACATTCTTTTGGGGTTGATCCGCGAGGGCGAGGGCGTGGCCGCGGCGGTATTGCAGAAGATGGGCGTGTCATTGGAGAATATCCGCCTGGAAATTGAAAAATTAGTTCAGCCCGGGCCGACCACCCAGATTATCGGCGATATACCGTTTACTCCCCGCGCCAAGAAAGCCCTGGAATTAGCCGCGGAAGAGGCGCGCTCCCTCGGCCACAACTACATCGGTACCGAGCACCTTTTGCTGGGCCTGATCCGCGAGGGCGAGGGCGTGGCTTCACAGGTGTTATTAAATTTGGGACTGGATTTAAATACCGTCAGGAGCGAGATAATGGAACTTCTGGGGTCAGCTTTGCCCGGATTGAACCAGGGGGGCGGCGCGGCGCAGGGTAAAACTAAGACCCCGGCATTAGACGCTTTTGGCAGAGACCTGGCCGCGTTAGCCAGGGAAAATAAACTTGATCCGGTCATTGACCGCCACAGCGAGATTGAGCGGGTGATTCAAATTTTAAGCCGGCGCACCAAGAATAACCCGGTTTTATTAGGCGAGGCAGGCGTAGGCAAGACCGCGATTGTGGAGGGCCTGGCCCAGTTAATTGTCGCCGGTAATGTCCCCGAGGTCTTAAAAAATAAGCGCATCGTGGTCCTGGATTTGGCCTTAATGGTCGCCGGGACAAAATACCGCGGCCAGTTTGAGGAAAGAATCAAGGCGGTAATGGAGGAGATTAAGCGCTCGCAGGATGTGATTATTTTTATTGACGAGCTGCACACGCTCGTCGGCGCGGGCGCGGCCGAGGGCGCGATTGATGCCTCCAATATTTTAAAACCCGCGCTTTCCCGCGGCGAGATGCAGTGTATTGGCGCCACCACTATGGATGAATACCGCAAATACATTGAGAAAGACGCCGCCCTGGAGCGCAGGTTCCAGACGATTATGGTTGAGCCGCCGACAGTGGAGCAGACCATTGAGATATTAAAAGGCCTGCGGGACAAATACGAGGCGCATCACCGCGTTACCTTCAAGGACGAGGCGCTGGAAGCGGCGGCGAAGTTATCCGACCGTTATATCACCGGCAGGTTCCTTCCGGACAAGGCCATTGATTTAATTGACGAGGCAGGCTCGCATGCCCGCCTGAACGTCCTGATTATCCCGCCGGATATTAAAAGGCTGGAGGAGAAAGTAGAATCCATCAGAAAAGAAAAAGAGGCCTTTATTAAAAGCCAGGATTTTGAGAAGGCCGCTTCCTTAAGGGACCAGGAGAGGAATGCCCGCCAGGAATTAGAGCAGTTAAACAAGGAATGGGCGCAGGCTAAGGACAAGATGCGGCCGGAGCTGGTCGAGGAAAATATTGCTAAGATTGTTGCGCAATGGACCGGCATCCCGATATTCAGGCTGGAGGAAAAAGAGAGCGAGAAATTATTAAAGATAGAAGAGGAATTGCATAAGCGCGTCGTCGGCCAGGATGAGGCAATCTTGGCTATCGCGCACGCGGTGCGGCGTTCGCGCGCAGGCATCAAGGATCCTAAGAGGCCCATTGGCTCATTCATATTTTTGGGCCCCACCGGCGTGGGCAAGACCTTATTGGCGCGCGCGCTGGCGGAATTTATGTTCGGCGATGAAGACGCGCTTTTACAGCTGGATATGTCGGAGTATATGGAGAAATTCAATGTCTCGCGTTTAATCGGCGCTCCGCCGGGATATGTGGGTTATGAAGAGGGCGGCCAGCTTACCGAAAGGGTCAGGCGCAGGCCTTACGCGGTCATACTTTTGGACGAGATTGAAAAGGCGCATCCGGATGTGTTCAATCTCCTGCTGCAGGTTTTTGAAGACGGCCGGCTCACCGACAGTTTTGGCCGCAAGGTGGATTTCCGCAATACCGTGGTGATTATGACCTCTAACGTGGGCGCGGAATTAATCCGCAAAACCGGCTCCCTGGGATTTCAAGCGCAGAAGGAAGAAGTTACCTACCAGGAGATGAAGGATAAGCTGCTGGAGGAGGTAAGGCGCACTTTTAAGCCGGAATTTTTAAACCGCATTGACGATATTATAGTCTTTCGCCCGCTGGTTAAGGAGGACCTGCAGCGTATCATTGAGATAGAAGTGGGTTTTGTGGCGGACAGGCTTAAAGAGCACGAGATAATCCTGGAAGTTACACCGGAGGCAAAAGAATTTCTTATTGAAAAAGGTTTTGACCCGGTATTCGGCGCCAGGCCCTTAAAAAGGACTATCCAGAGGTTTTTAGAGGACCCCTTGGCCTCGGAGATAATTTCCAAGAAGTTCAAGGAGGGCACGAAGATCAGGGTGTTGCGTAAAAACGAAGAGCTGATTTTTGAATAGCACGGATTAACACGGATAAAAAACGGATTTACACGGATAAAATCTTTAATCCGCGTGTATCCGTAAAAAATCCGTGTGTATCCGTGATTAAAGATGAAGAAAATATTCATAGACACCGGAAAGCGCATTATTTCATTTTTATATTTTATCGGCGGCTTAAGCAACCTGGTCGGCCAGACTTTCCGCTGGCTCTTTGTCCCGCCTCTTAAAGGCGAACGCGTCTTTGAACAGGTCAAGAAAATCGGAGTAGACAGTCTGCCGATTACTTCCACGGTCGCGTTATTCATCGGTATCATTATGGCCCTGCAGACCGCGGTCTTGATGCAGCGCCTGGGCTCTGAGATGTATATTGCCAGTATCGTGGCGCTTTCTTTAGTGAGAGAATTAGGCCCGGTCATTACCGCGTTGGTCGTGGCAGGCAGGGTGGGGGCGGCAATTACCGCTGAAATCGGCTCAATGCAGGTAACCGAACAGGTGGATGCCTTGCAGACCCTGGCTACCAACCCGATAAAGTATCTGGTGGTTCCGCGCCTTCTGGCTTTAAGCTTAATGCTGCCGGTTTTAACTTTATATGCCGATATCATCGGTATAATGGGAGGCTGGTTAATCTGCGTGCATAAATTAGGCATCTCTTCGCAGATGTACCTTAATATTACTTTTGACGCGCTCTTATTCAAGGATTTATTCACCGGCTTATTTAAGACGGTGATTTTCGGCATGCTCATCGCCTTTGTGAGTTGTTACGAAGGCTTTAACGTGGAAGGCGGGGCAGAGGGCGTGGGCAGCGCTACCCGCAACGCGGTAGTGAAGGCATTTATCCTGATTATTATGGCGGATTGCTTCTTCACCGCCTTATTTTATTTTATCTTCCCATGATAGATATAATAAACGTAAGTAAAAATTTTAATTCCCATCGCGTATTAGACGGCGCCAGCCTGAAGATAACCGATGGCCAGACTATGGTGATTATCGGCCGCTCCGGCTGCGGAAAGAGCGTTTTATTAAAACATATCGTGGGGATATTAAAACCGGACAAGGGCCAGGTTTTTGTCGATGGCCAGGAAGTTTCCAAATTAAATGATAAGGAATTAGAGGGCATCTTGATGAAAATCGGCATGGTTTTTCAAGGCGGGGCGCTCTTTGATTCTATGAGCGTGGGCGAGAACGTAGGTTTTGGCCTTATTGAACATCAGCGCATAGACCACAAGGAACTGCTGGAGAGGATAGAAGAATCCCTGTGTCTGGTGGGGCTGTGCGGCATTCAAAACTTAATGCCCTCGGAATTAAGCGGCGGGATGAAAAAGCGCGTGGCTTTAGCCAGGGCGATCTGCATCAAGCCGGAAATCATACTTTACGATGAGCCCACGACAGGCGTTGACCCGATTACCGCCGACAGCATTAATGAACTCATCAGGAGCCTGCACGATAAATTAAAGGTTACCTCTGTCGTGGTTACTCACGATATGAAGAGCGCCTATAGGATTGCCGACAGGATAGCCATGCTTTATCAGGGCAAGATTATCGCCGAGGGCACGCCTACGGAAATCCAGAATACCACTCACCCGATAGTGCACCAGTTTATTAACGGCCTGTCTCAAGGGCCGATTACAGAGACGTTAGAGCAATTCAGGTAGTTGGAAGATCGATTTGTTAAAAGCGATTATCTGATTATCAGAATATCAGAACGGGATTATCAGAGGATCAGATTATCAGAAAAAGCATAGATTTTTTTGCGTTTCTGATGCTCTGATAATCTGATATTCCAGTTCTGATACTCTGGTATTCTGATGTTCGCAATTAAAATATGAAATAAACATATTATACGATGGAGGCTTAAAAATGCTATTTGGCAAAACTAAACTGGAATTAAAAGTTGGGGCGTTTGTCTTTGTCGGCCTGGTAATTTTAGTGACCTTCGTCTTGTTGATAGGGAATTTTAAAAACTGGACTTCGGGTTACCGGGTTAATTTTATTTTTAATTTCGTTAACGGCGTAAAGGTCGGCGCGCCCGTAAGGTTCGCGGGCGTGGATATAGGCGAGGTCCAGGCCTTAAAGTTTTTCTTTTTTCCGGCGGAGAAAAAAACCCGGGTCAAGATAGTAGGCTGGGTCAATAAGGAAGTAAGGATACCTTCTGACTCTACTGTTTGGGTAAATACCTTGGGGCTCCTGGGGGAAAAGTATATTGAGATTATGCCCGGGAATAATTATACCCAGCCCCTGGCTCCGGGCGGCGCATTGACCGGCAGTGACCCCATTGCCATGCATGAAGTAGCCCAGCTGGCCAAAGACATCACTGCCAATATAGACGAGAGTATTGTTAAAATAAAAAACCAGGAAGGCACGCTCGGCAAACTGCTTTATAACGATACAATATATAATGAGCTGGAGGCATTAATAAGCGACGTGCGCAGAAACCCCTGGAAGTTATTCTGGAAGACCAAGGAGAAAAAATAAGTTACTAACGGTTACTAATAACAAGTAAAATAACAGGTTTGTTACTAGTCGTTACTATCGGTTACAAAAACGTAACCGTTAGTAACCAACAAATTATTTTTTAAAATTCCGTTAGTAACCAATAGTAACTGGTATTAACTATTATGAAGACAAAGACCATATTCACCTGCCAGAATTGCGGTTATCAGTCGCCCAAATGGCTGGGCAGGTGCCCGGATTGCAGCAGCTGGAATTCTTTTGTGGAAGAGGATTATACCCTGCCTTCCAAAAAAACAAAGGAACGCACTGCCCTGTATAAAGATGAGCCGGTATTATTAAGAGATGTGCAGGTAAAAGAGACCAGCCGCCTGAAGACCGAGATTTTAGAGCTGGATAGGGTATTGGGGGGCGGCATAGTCGCAGGTTCGGTTATTTTAATCGGCGGAGACCCGGGGATCGGCAAGTCCACGATTGCCCTGCAGATATCCAACCAGCTCACCCAACAAAAAAAGACCGTGCTTTATGTCAGCGGCGAAGAATCAGTAAGCCAGACAAAACTAAGGGCCAAGCGTTTAGGGAGCGTGGCCTCGGAAGAGCTGTATATTGTTAACCAGACCGACCTATCTTTAATTATTGAATATATAAAAAAGATTAATCCCGATGTGGTAATTATTGATTCCATACAGGTTACTTTTGAGCCGAGTATCAGTTCTTCGCCGGGCAGCGTCAGCCAGGTCAGGGAGTGCGCCGGCATACTGACGCAATTAGCCAAGACCAGCGGCACCACGGTTTTTATCATCGGCCATGTCACCAAGGAAGGCACGCTCGCCGGGCCGCGGGTCCTGGAGCACATTGTGGATACCGTGCTTTATTTTGAGGGAGACAGGTTTTCCATATACCGGATTTTACGGGCGGTAAAGAACAGGTTCGGCTCAACCAATGAAATCGGGGTCTTTGAAATGGGCGCTTACGGCCTGGAGGAGGTGAGGAATCCTTCAGAGATATTTTTATCGGAAAGGCCGAAAGATATTTCCGGCTCGGTGGTAACTTCTGTTTTGGAAGGGACGCGGCCGCTCCTGGTGGAAATCCAGGCTTTGGTCAGTAAGTCCAGTTTCGGCTATGCCCGCAGGCGCGCCCAGGGGTTTGATTATAACCGCCTGGCGCTGTTAGTGGCGGTTTTAGAAAAAAGGATGGGCCTGCACCTGGAGGCGGAAGATATATTTGTGAATGTAGCCGGCGGGATAAAGGTGGAAGACCCGGCAGCGGATTTGGCGGTTTGCGCGGCGGTAGCCTCGGCATTCCGCGAGCAGCAAATTATGCCCCAAGCGATTATTCTGGGAGAAGTGGGCCTGGCAGGCGAGATAAGGAGCGTGTCCCAAGCTATTTTGCGCATCAACGAGGCGGAGAAATTAGGCTTTAAGCATTGTATATTGCCGAAAAACAATCATAAAAATTTAGGGAATTATCATAAAGAAGGCATGGAATTAATCGCGGTTTCCACTTTAAGAGAGGCCCTGGATATTGTATTGAGAATGTAACAATCTGTTAAAAGCGATTATCTGATTATCAGAATATCAGAACGGGATTATCAGAGGATCAGATTATCAGAAAAAGCATAGATTTTTTTGCGTTTCTGATGTTCTGATAATCTGATATTCCAGTTCTGATACTCTGGTATTCTGATGTTCGCAATTAAAATAATATATGTCGTAAATAACGGAGGGCAGGAATGAATTTACTATTAGTGCGTATTCTTTTTGTTATTGCCAGCGCGATTGTGGGCTATCAAATTGGAAACGCGTCTTTGGTGGGCGGCATATTGGGCGGGGCGGCGGCTTTAGTGATGATACTTATGGAGCTGGGGATGCGCCGCGTCTCGGTAAGCGGGCTTTCCGGCGCCGTATTCGGGCTCATCCTGGGCATATTTATGGCCAAGGTCGTCGGGGATGCGGTTTCTCTTTTGGCAAAAGTGCCTGCTGAAAGCCCGATAAAGCTGGTGTTGACTTTGGTATTTTGTTATTTAGGCATGGTCATCGGCCTGCGCGGCAAGGATGAATTCAATATCATCATTCCTTATGTGCGGCTGCGGCGGCAGGACCAGCCGGAAGAGGTAACTGTCCTGGATACCAGCGCGATTATTGACGGCCGCATCCAGGATATATTCAAAACAAAATTCTTAAGTGGCAAAGTAGTTATCCCCCGGTTCGTTTTAAAAGAACTGCAGCAGATTGCCGATTCCACCGACCCGATTAAGCGCCAGAGGGGAAGGAGGGGCTTAGAGATTCTCCACGTTATCCAGAAGGAGGCCGGGTTGGATATAAGCCTGCATGAAGAAGAATTCCCCGATGTCCCGGAGGTGGACGCTAAGCTCGTAAAATTAGCCCAGTTGTTAGAGGGCAAGATTTTGACCGTGGATTTTAACCTGAATCGCGTAGCTGCCTTTCAGGGGATAAAGGTGTTAAATATCAATGAGCTGGCCAATGCCTTAAAACCCGTGGTTTTTGCCGGCGAACAGATGGAGATTAAACTCATCAAGGAAGGCAAGGAACATAACCAGGGGGTGGGATACCTGGATGACGGCACAATGGTCGTGGTAGAAGACGCGCGCCGGCTGATCGGCCAACAGGTAAAAGTGGCGGTTACCTCTGTTTTACAGACGCAGGCAGGCAGGATGATTTTTACTAAATTAGAAAGATGAGCCATGCCAGCGCTATAGTGCTTGCCGCGGGAGCGGGCTTAAGATTTGGTGCTCAAGTTTCCAAGCCGCTAAACAAAATTAATTCTAAACCGGTAATCATCTATTGCCTTGAGGCATTAAACGCGCACCCCGGCATTAAAAATATTATTCTGGTAGCCAATCCCGCAAACTCAAAGGGCCTTATTGCAAAGATAAGGCAATATCGGATAAATAAAATTAGTGATGTGGTTTTGGGGGGCAGATTACGCCAGGATTCGGTAATGAACGGCTTAAAGGCAGTGCCTGCCGACGCGGATTTGGTGCTTATCCATGATGGCGCTAGGCCGTTTATCACCAGAGAAATGATATCTGCCGCGCTTTTTGCCGCAGCCAAGGACGGCGCAGCCATTGCCGCGGTGCCGGTGAAGGCGACAGTAAAGGAAGTCACAGGTCACAAGTCACAAGTCACAAGTTTGGTAATCGTTAAGAGGACGCTGGAGAGAAATAATCTGTGGGAGGCGCAGACGCCGCAGGCATTTAAAAGAGAATTAATCCTGGAGGCCTACCGCAGGTTCGCGGATACGCCGGTTACGGATGACGCGGCGTTAGTGGAGAAATTAGGGGCAAAGGTCGCTGTGGTAAGGGGCGCGTATTTTAATCTCAAGATTACCACGCCCGAAGACTTGGTAATCGCGCAGGCAATAGCAAAAATTCAAAAATTGTAATTATGTCTCACCGAATAGGCATTGGTTACGATATCCACCGGCTCGTGGAAGGCCGCAAGTTATTTATCGGCGGGATAGAAATTCCCTATATTAAAGGCCTCTTGGGCCATTCTGACGGCGACGCGCTGATACACGCTGTTTGCGACGCCTTATTAGGCGCGCTGGCACAAGGCGATATCGGCGAGCATTTTCCCGATACTGATCCTAAATACCATAATGTCGCCAGCTCCGAGTTATTGAAAATAACGGCGGATTTAGTAAAGAGTAAAGGTTATAGCATAAATAATATAGATTCCGTGGTCATCGCGCAGGAACCGGTATTATCGCCTTTTAAAAAACAGATGCGGGAAAAAATAGCCCAGGTTTTACAAATTGACTCGTCTTGTGTAAATGTAAAGGCTAAGACCAATGAAGGCCTGGGGGAATTGGGGAGCAGGCAGGCCATTGCCTGTTACGCGGTAGCTGTGATATATGAGGTCAAATGAAACCCGAACTTATGTACCATAAGTTCGTTGGCTGAATTTGACCCTTGACATTTTGTCTCTTGGATTCATCGGAAAAATGTCAAGGATTCAATTCGCGCAAATAACTTACGTCGCGCTTGCCGCAGAAGGCGGCATACCGAGCTTTCCGATAAGCTCGGGTGTTGCCGCAGAAAGCGGCATACCGAGCTTTCCGATAAGCTCGGGTAACGCGCTTCCGTAAGTTATGCGCTCATTGAAGGAGGACAAATGATCGTCTGGTTAAAAATATTGGGCGTTATTTTTCTCTTAGTAACCTCAAAAATTATCATTCTTTCCGCTTTGTTTTACAGAGAAGTCAGGAACGCGCAGAAGAAAGACCCGGCAGCCAAGAGTTTTTTAGAAGTGCTGCTTTTATACCAGGGCCTGCATGCCTTAATCTACCATCGCCAGGCGCATTTTTTCTATACAATACGCCTTTTCTTTCTGGCGCGCCTGATCAGCCAGTTTTCCCGCCATATGACCGGCATTGAGATACACCCGGGCGCAAGAATAGGCAGGGATTTTTTCATTGACCACGGCATGGGCGTGGTGATTGGCGAAACCGCGGTTATCGGCGACGGCGTACTTTTATATCAGGGCGTTACCCTGGGCGGGACAGGCCTGGAAAAAGGCAAGCGCCACCCTACTATCGGCAATAACGTGGTTATCGGCACCGGCGCCAAGGTATTAGGCAATATTACCGTCGGAGATAATTCCTATATCGGCGCAAACGCCGTGGTGATTAATGATGTGCCGCCGAATTCTACGGTAGTCGGGGTCCCCGGCAGGGTTACCAAGCAGGACGGCAAGAAAATTGAAGTCAGCCTTGATCATATCCACGTGCTTGACCCGATTATGCAGACCATTGAAGAGCTAGAGAAGAGAGTCAGAGAATTAGAAAATAGGGGAAATTAAAATTACAAATTCCAAATCACAAATTACAGACAATACCAAATACCAAAATCACAATGGCCAAAACACCATTTTTAGCTAAAAAAATTTTTTGGTAATTTGGCCATTTGGTATTGTAACTTGTTTGTGATTTGTGTATTGTGATTTGTGATTTATTTAATAAATGTCCATTTTTATTTACAATTCCCTCACCCGAAAGAAAGAGTCCTTGCCTGAACCTTCCCAGCAGTCAGAAGTAAAAATCTATGTCTGCGGCCCTACGGTTTATGATGAGCCGCATATCGGCCATGCCCGCAGCGCCTATATCTTTGATGTGGCCAGGCGCTATCTTGCCTATAAGGGGTATCAGGTTAAATTTGTGCGCAACGTGACGGATGTGGATGATAAGATTATTGAAAAAGCCAAAAATGAATTTAAAGGCGAAGCTTTACTAGGCGCGGTAAAAAAGGTGGCGGAAAAATATCTTGCCGCTTATCACGGCGCGTTAGACAGCTTAGGGATAAAAAGCGGCAGCCCGGAGATCATTGAGCCTAAGGCCAGTGAATATATAGAGAAAATGGTCGGCTTTATAAAAAATCTTATCACCAGGGGCGTTGCCTATCAGGCCGGCGGGGATGTATATTTTGATATTACTAAGGCCGCAGGATATGGCAAGCTGTCCGGCCAGTCGCTGGAAAAGATGGAAAGCGGGGCCAGGGTCGCGCCTTTGGAGAATAAAAAGAACCCGTTAGATTTCGCGCTTTGGAAATCCGCCAAGGAAAATGAACCTTCCTGGCCCAGTCCCTGGGGGCCTGGCCGGCCGGGCTGGCATATTGAATGTTCAGTGATGAGTTCGGATATTCTAGGCGATGAGTTTGATATTCACGGCGGCGGGCTGGACCTGATTTTTCCGCACCATGAAAATGAAATCGCCCAATCCGAAGGCGCGGAAAAAAAATTCGCCCGCATCTGGATGCACCACGGCCTCCTGACCATTAACGGACAAAAAATGGCCAAGTCATTGGGTAATTTTATTACCGTAAAAGATTTCTTAGATAAATATAAATATCCCGACCTCCTAAAATTATTATTCCTTGCCGCGCATTATTCTCACCCGGTTGATTACACCGAAGAAAAGATAGAAGAGGCAAGGCAGGCCCTCGAGAGGATTTTGATACTATTAAATAAACTAGAAGTGGTCACCAAGTCACAAGGTCACCAAGTCACCAGTAAAAACTTTAAAGAAATTGAAGAAATAAAGAATAAATTTATAGAAGCCATGGATGATGATTTTAATACGCCGCAGGCTTTGGCTGCGATATTTGAGTTGGTTACCCTGGCAAATAAAAATATCAATGATGCGGATTTTATCTCTAATGCCACAATTACGCTGAAAGAATTATCAGGCATATTAGGATTAACTCTTGAGGTAGATAAGGCCGCCGCGATTAGCGATGAAGAAATTAAGGCGATGATTTTAAAACGGCAGAAAGCGCGCCAAGAAAAAAACTACGCGCTTTCCGACAAGATAAGAAAAGAATTAGAAGAACAAGGCATAATCTTAGAGGATGCCGGTGAAGGTACTACTTGGCGAAGGAAATTATAGAAGCAAATTTTGCGAGGGTGTTTGTGAGCGTGCATAAGAAATTTTTTGGCAAAAGTGCACAAGGATTTACGACGAGGGAGCGCGGAAACTGACGATCGTAACCGCAGGTCACCGAATTTTAAGCAGGCGAACGAGGAGTAAACCGTAGTGCACGGCAAAAAATTTCAGCACGCGAGCAAATACCCGAGGCAAAATTACGGGGATGTTCTTGATATGGAAGCTAGATTTATTACATTTGAAGGGTCGGAAGGATGCGGAAAAAGCACGCAGTCGAGAATGCTCGCCGCGTATTTACGTAAAATCGGCTATCCGGTGGTTTATCTGCGCGAGCCGGGCGGCACAGGCTTAAGCGAGAAGATCAGAAAAATCCTCCTTAACCCCAAAAACTATATCACGCCTCTTTCTGAAACCCTGCTTTATATGATTGCCAGGGCCGAATTGGTCAGCCGCGTCATTAAGCCGGCGTTAATTGGCGGTAAAATTGTTATCTGCGACAGGTTCCTGGATTCCACCATGGCCTATCAAGGATACGGCTTAGGCATAGATATCGCTTTTATTAAACACGCTGGAAATTTAGCGGCCTCCGGCATCAGGCCGAATCTGACTATCTTTTTGGATTTGCCGGTGGAAAAGGGATTAAGGCACCGTAAGGCAAATTTAGACCGCATTGAAAAGCGTTCGTTAGAATACCATTTCCGGGTCAGGCAGGGGTATTTGAAACTCGCCAGGATGGAGCCCGGCCGGATAAAAATTATTAAGGTAGCCAAAGATAAAAATAAAACGCAAAGCGATATCAGAAAGGTTGTTTTATGTCATTTAAGCGCATCAAAGGCCAGGATAAGGCCATAGAAATATTAAAAGAAGACTTGCGCCAGTCGCGCTTAGGCCAGGGGTATCTCTTCGCGGGGCCGCAGGGCATTGGCAAAAAGCTGGTTGCCAAGACCCTGGCTAAGGCCCTGAATTGCCAGAATGAAACTCTGGATTCCTGCGATAGCTGCGCGTCTTGTTTGAAGATAGAAAAAGAGCAGCATCCTGATGTTTATATCATTAACGCCTCTGCGCCGTTAGACGCCGGTTATGAAGAGGCTAAAAGCGAAGGCGGCCCTTCCACGGCGATAAAAATAGGCCACATCCGCCGCTTGCAGAAGGAGATTAGCTTGCGGCCCTATGAGGCGCGGGTAAAGGTTTTTATTATTGAAGACGCCCATAATTTGACTGCCGCCGCCTCCAACGCCCTTTTAAAGATATTAGAAGAGCCGCCGGCCAATAGCTTGATTATACTGGTAAGCGCAAAGCCCGCGTTATTGTTTAAGACGATAATTTCGCGCTGCCGGGTAATAAAATTTTATCCTTTGGAGAGAAAAGCGCTCCAGGAGATTTTAGAGAAGGATTACGCGCTGGAGGATAACCCGGCCCATTTTTTAGCTTATTTCTGCGAAGGCAGGTTAGGCCAGGCCCTGGCGTTGAAGGATACAGATATATTTAGCAGGAAAAACAGCTTTATTGATACGGTAACTTTGCCTGGCAGGGTTGATTTAGAAAGCTTATCTATAAAAAACAGGCAGGAGGCGCGCGATTATTTGAATATACTGGCCGGATGGTTCAGGGATATATATTTGGTAAAAACAGGCGCGTCCCACTTGGAGCTGGTTAACCTGGACAAGAAGAGCGAATTGTTAAAGCTGATGCCGTGTTTTTCCTTTATGGATTTAGACGAGATATTCAGCGGCATCCGCGACGCCTTGGTTTACCTGGAGCAGAATATAAATATCAGGTTGTTGTTGTCTAATTTAAGAGAGGAGATCAATTATAGGCTTACGCTCGGCCAAAGCCGGGCGGCATAGCTTATTGATTAAACAATGGAAAAGACAGTGCTGGTAAGATTAAGAGACAAGGGCTCAAGTTATTTTTATGACCCCGGCGCGTTGAATGTCAAAGAGGGGGACTATGTCATTGTGGAGCATGACCGCGGCCTGGATTACGGCCAGGTGGTTTCTCCCAAGGAAGGCTCGGCGGACGCCAAGGAGCCCCCGAAAAAGCTCGTGCGCCTGGCTAATGACCATGACCTCAAGCAGATCTCCGAAAATAGGGGCAAGGCCAAAGAGGCGTTCAGCGCGTGCCTGAAAAAAATAGAAGAGCATAAATTAGATATGAAAATGGTGCATGCCGAATATTCCTTTGACCGCAGCAAAATTATCTTTTATTTTACGGCCAGCGGCAGGGTGGATTTCAGGAATTTAGTCAAGGACCTGGCCAAGATTTTTAAGGCCAGGATTGAGCTGCGGCAGATCGGCGTCCGGGATGAGGCGAAATTCTTCGGAGGGTTTGGCCCCTGCGGAAGGGAGCTTTGCTGCGCGAAATTTTTGAAGGATTTTGAACCGGTGACGATAAAGATAGCCAAGGAGGAAGGGCTCCCCCTGAATATGCCGAAGATTTCCGGGCTTTGCGGCAGGCTAATGTGCTGCCTTAATTATGAATACGCGACCTATAAAATTTTAGCCAAGGGCCTGCCTCGCGAAGGAGAGCGCGTGCACACGCCCCAGGGAAAAGGCAAAGTCTTAAGCGTAAATGTTTTTAAGCGCGTGGCCAGGGTGGAATTGGAGGACGGCGCGCAAATAGAAATAAATTATAAATAAAGTCAAAAGGCAAAAGTAAAAAGTCAAAAGTGCAAGTAAAAAGTTAAAACTTTAAAAACTTTTGACTTTTGCCTTGAACTTTTAAGATTTGACTTTTGAGTTTTAAATTGATAAATATATGGCTAATAAGTTCTATATTACTACTCCCCTGTATTATGTAAATGCCTCCCCGCATATCGGGCATTCCTATACTAATATCGCCGCTGACTGCCTGGCGCGTTATATGCGCCAGGTTTTAGGCCAGGATAATGTCTGGTTCCTGACCGGCACGGATGAGCACGGCCAGAAGATACAAAAGGCGGCTGATCAAGCCGGGCTTTCCCCTCAGGAATTCAGCGATAAGATGGTTTTGCAATTCACCAGCCTTTGGCAGGCGCTGAATATCTCTCACAATGATTTTATCCGCACCACAGAAGAGCGGCATATCAGTTTTGTGCAAAGAGCATTAGAGATACTCCATAAAAACGCGGATATCTACCAGGATAAATACCAGGGTTGGTATTGCCTGTCTTGCGAGACATTCTGGACCGATACGCAAGAAAAGGGCGAGGTTTGCCCGGACTGCAAAGGGCCCCTGGAAAAGATTACTGAGACAAATTATTTTTTCCGGCTGTCTAAATATCAGGACTGGCTCATCAATTATATAAATAAAAATCCCGATTTTATCCTGCCCCAAATCCGGCGCAATGAGATTTTAAGTTTCTTAAAGATTAATAAATTGACCGACCTTTGTATTTCCCGGCCCAAAGAGAGATTAATCTGGGGGATACCCCTGCCTTTTAGCCCGCAGCATGTGACCTATGTCTGGTTTGACGCTTTAATCAATTATATCAGCGCCGTCGGCAGCTTTGACGCCGGGGATAATTATAATTCCCGCTGGTGGCCGGCAGACCTGCATTTAATCGGCAAGGATATTTTGCGGCAGCACGTCATTTATTGGCCGATTATACTGCGGGCCCTAAAGATAGAGCCGCCAAAGGCCATTTTCGCCCATGGCTGGTGGATGATTGACCAGGCCAAGATGTCCAAGTCGCGCGGCAACGTGGTTAGCCCGATAGATATGGCCAATAAATACGGTATTGATACCTACCGCTATTTTTTGCTCCGCGATGTGCCCTTTGGCATGGACGGAAATTTTTCGGAAGAAGCGATTGTGAAAAGATTTAACAGCGACCTGGCTAATGACCTAGGTAACCTGGTGTATCGCACCCTGACGATGGCGGAGAAATATTTTCAAGGCGCAGTTCCCGCGCCAGGCAGGCTAAATGAGCAGGGGCTAAAGATTGAAGGAAATATAAAAGCCTTAGCAAAAGAGATAGATCCTTTAATGGCTGCTGCCGGCGGATTTAATTTTGGCCTGGCCCTTGAAAAAACCTGGGAGCTGATAAACGCGGCTAATAAATACGTTGAAGAAACCAAGCCCTGGAACCTGGCTAAGGAAAATAAGACAGCAGAGCTTTCCTCTTTCATCCGTTTATTAGTGGATGTTATCCGGCAGGCCGCCCAGCAGATTTATCCTTTTATGCCTGATACCGCAGCATCCATCGCTGAGCAGTTAGGCCAAGACCGGATAAAAAAAGGCAGGCCCTTATTCCCTCGCATCGACCTAAAGACTAACGGCTAACGGCCGGCGAATATGCTTATCGATACGCATTGCCATCTGGATTTCCCTGAATTCAATCAAGACAGGGACGAGGTTATCCGGCGCGCGCAGGGCGCAGGCGTAAATTACCTTATTAATATCGGTTCAAGCCTGGCGGCGACAAGGGCGTCTGTGGCATTAGCCAAGAAATACGATTTTATTTACGCGACCGCAGGCATACATCCCCATGAAGCGGACAGTTTTAATCCGCGCAGTCCCCGCGCTGAATTGGAGGCATTAGCCAAAGAAGAGAAAGTTGTGGCTATCGGCGAAATCGGACTGGATTATTTTAAGAATTACGCGCATCCGGAAAACCAAAAGTCGTTATTCATCTCGCTGCTGGAGTTAGCCAGGGATTTAGATAAGCCCGTGGTTATACACAGCCGCCAGGCCCAGGAAGACACCCTGAAGATTTTAAAAGGGGCGCTGCCTAAGAAGACAGTGGTGCATTGTTTTTCCGCGGATGAGCATTTTTTAAAAGAGTGCCTGGCATTAGGATTATTAGTTTCTTTTACCTGCAATATTACTTACCGTCAGGCCGATAGCCTAAGGGGACTGGTTAAGGCAGCGCCTTTGCAGCAGCTTTTATTAGAGACAGACGCGCCTTTTCTGCCTCCGGAGGGATTGCGGGGCAGGCGCAATGAGCCGATGTATGTGAAAACCCTGGCTGAAGAGGTAGCCAAAATAAAAGGGATAGGCGTAGAGGAAATAGCCAGGGTTACCACGCAGAACGCCAAATCTTTCTTTAACCTTTAAGACCCGAGACCCGGTCTTGACGCGGTTGGCAAGACCGGGTCTTAAATTGGAAAAGATGAATGCCAAGGTTTCCATTGTAAAATGTAAAGATTACCAGCCGGATTTAGTCTTTGCCGCGGTGAAAAAGGCCATAGATTTAATCGGCGGCATATCTTCTTTCATCAAGCCGCAAAGTAAGGTCTTAGTCAAGCCCAACCTTTTATTAGCCAAAGGCCCAGAATTCGGCATAGACGCGCATCCGGAAGTTGTGCGTGTCGTGATTAAGGTATTAAAGGAAATTAACTGTAAGTTATTGCTCGGCGACGGCAGCAATGTGTGGGGCAATCAGATTGAAGACGTAAATGATGTTTATGAGCAGTCGGGGATGAAAAGGATTGCCGAGGAAGAGGGGGTGGAGCTGGTAGAGTTTAACAAAAGGCGCTGGCGCGGGCAATTCCCTTTAACCAGCTGGCTGGATGAATGCGATTACCTGGTTTCCGTCCCTAAATTTAAGACGCACGATTTCACCATTTTGACCGGCGGCGTAAAAAACCTTTTTGGCCTGGTCCCCGGAACCTATAAAATAGAGCTGCATAAAAGATACGCCAGCCCCGAAGAATTCGCCAGGATTTTAGTGGATATTTACGCGCAGGCCAGGCCCGCGCTGACAGTTATTGACGGCATAGTGGCGATGGAGGGCGACGGCCCGGCAACCGGGGGCAGGCTGAGGAATACGGGATTAGTATTTGCCGGAGTTGACTGCGTGGCATTAGACAGCATCCTGGCTTTGATTATGGGTTTATTGCCTCAGGATATCCTGACCACTAAAGAAGCGGCAAAAAGAGGCCTGGGCGTATCCGATATCAACGCCATCCAGGTTTATGGCGAAGAGTTAGGCCAGGTAATGGGAGCGCCTTTTAAGCTGCCCGCCACGTCTATAAAGAGGAATATACCGCGTCCGATTGTTGAAATCGCCAAGAAGCTTATCCGTTTTTATCCGAAGATAGATTACCATAACTGCATTTTTTGCCAGGCCTGTGTGGCGGCCTGTCCGACCAAGGCAATCAGCGTTAAGTCAGGGCGGGTAGTGATTGATTACAAAAAATGCATTTCTTGTTTTTGCTGTCAGGAGGCCTGCCCGGCATCGGCGATTAAAGTAAGGAAGAGCGTGATGGCTAAATTAATCGGGCTATGAGCAAAAATAGCGAATTTAGCGCCCTAAGGTTTGGACTGGACGAGGCCATCACTTACGGGACGCAGAAAGAGGCGGTTAAAATTGCCCGGGAAGGCCTGAAAGAAGCGAAAGCAAAAGGCAGGCAGGGCGAGACAGCTTATTTTAAAGGCCAGCTTGAATTGTTAAAGGGGAATTTCGCCACGGCTATAGAATATTTTGACGCGGCGATAAAATATAATCCCCGCGACGGGGCTTCTTACAATGACCGGGCATTATGCATGGTGGAATTAGGCATCATTGATGAGGCGCTTTGCTATTTTGACCGGGGAATCGCGGTAGAGCCGGATTACGCTACGGTTTATCATAATAAAGGGTGGCTATTGAACAATATCGGCAGGCATAAGGAGGCCATAGAGTATTTTAAAAAGGCTTTGAGCCTGGATGCGCAACGGCCGGTGACTTATGATAATCTGGCAGACGCGCTGATGAACCTGGGCGATTATTCCGGCGCAAAGGCGGCATACGAAAAAGTCCTGGCGCTGTTGAAGCCGGGCGCCTGCAGAGAGATTAGAAGACAAATATCCGCGCAGATAAAGGCGATAGAAGCTAAAGTCAACAAAAGTTAAGGAGCGGTTATGTATTTATGCACTATTGAATGGAAGGATAATCAGATAAAATTAATTGACCAGACCAGGCTCCCCCGGGAATTGAAATATGTTTATATCAAGGAGCCGAAGGCGTTCTGGCAGGCAATAAAGACGATGAAGGTCAGGGGCGCTCCGGCATTGGGCGCGGCCGCGGGCTTAGGGGTGTATCTTGGCATTAAGAATTCCCGGGCCAAGAATTTCGCGCAATTTAAAAAGGAAATGGATAAGGTCAGCGCCTATATCGGTTCCTGCCGGCCCACGGCAAGGAATCTTTTTTGGGGGCTGGAGAGGATGCGCCGGGTTGCCTACCAGCGGAGAAATCAGCCTATACCGGTGATAAAGCAGATTATTTTCCGGGAAGCGCAAAATATCATCGCGGAAGATAGAATGGCCTGTAGGAATATCGGCCGCTATGGCGCGGAGTTGATTAAAAATAATGATACGATATTGACTATCTGCAACGCTGGTATTCTGGCAACTATTGATTATGGCACGGCTTTAGGGGTAATTTACCGCGCGCACGAACAGAAAAAGCGCATAAAAGTATTTGCCTGCGAAACCCGGCCGATGCTGCAGGGCGCCCGCCTGACCAGCTGGGAGCTGCAGAAAAAAGGCATTGATGTTACCCTTATTTGCGACAGCATGGCCGCGGACCTGATGCGGCAGGGAAGAATCAAAAAGGTAATTGCCGGCGCTGACCGTATCGCGGCAAATGGCGACACAGCCAATAAAATCGGCACTTATAGCCTGGCGGTATTGAGCCGTTATCACAAAATCCCTTTTTATATCGCTGCGCCGGCCTCTACTTTTGACCCGGGGATCAGGCAGGGCAAAGATATCGTTATTGAACAGCGTAATGGGCGGGAGGTTACGGAATTATTCTTTAAGCAGCCTATTGCCCCCAAAGAGGTGAAAGTATTTAATCCCGCCTTTGACGTTACGCCGCGCCAGCTAATCGCGGCGATTATTACTGAAAAGGGAGTTATCCGTCCGCCATATAAGGCGAATATTAAAAAAATACTGATAGATGCAACATTTAAATAACCAAACACCAAATTACAATAACCAAATAATCATCAATAACCAAATCCCAATAACCAAACATAAAAGTTTGGTGATTGGCGGCTTGGATATTGGAATTTATTTGGTGATTGGAAATTGGTTATTGGTGATTTCGTATAATTATAGAAATTATATATGACTACCTTAACTAAATTAGGCGAATTCGGTTTGATAAACAGGTTTAAGAAATCCGTTAAGCTGGATTCTTCGGTAAAGAAGGGCACAGGCGATGACTGCGCGGTGATCAAATTCAATAAGGACAGTTACCTGCTTTTTACCTGCGATATGTTAATAGAGGGCATGGATTTTACTCGGCGGGATAACCCTTATCTTGTCGGCAGAAAGGCCATTGCCGTATCTTTAAGCGATATTGCCGCCTGCGCCGGGCTGCCGCGTTATTGCCTGGTGGCCTTAGGCCTACCTAGGAAAACTTCGCTTACGTTTGCAGATAAACTTTTTAAGGGAATGCGTGATTTGGCCGGGCGTTATAAGGTAAATATAGCCGGAGGAGACCTGAGCCGGGCAGGGCGCCTGACGATTGACGTGAGTATGCTGGGTAAAGTAGAGAAAAAACTTTTAGTTTTAAGAAGCGGGGCAAAAAAGGGGGATATTATTTTTGTCAGCGGCAAGCTGGGCGGTTCAATCCGCGGCCGGCACCTTAGTTTTATCCCCCGCGTGAAAGAAGCGCGCTTTTTGGTAAAAAATTTTAAGGTTAACGCTATGATAGATATCTCTGACGGGCTGCTGCAGGACCTGGGGCACATCCTGGAAGAAAGCCGCGTCGGCGCCGCGCTCTACGAAGATTTAATTCCCTTAAGCGCCGAGGCGCGTAATTTAGGCGAGGCGCTTTATATGGGCGAGGATTTTGAATTGCTTTTTACTCTGGCGCCCAAGCAGGCAAAAAGATTAATCGCCGCAAAAACGCCTAATTTTAAACCTATCGGAGAGATTACGCGCCAGGCCGACAGATTAAGAATAATTGATAACAGGGGCAGGGAAAAAGTTATTCAGCCTCGCGGTTTTAGGCACTTTTAAATATGGAAATAATTTCTCATTCGGTAAATGATACCTTAAAAATAGGCCGGCGTATCGCAAAAAAACTGCAAAAGGGCGATATTATCTGTTTGTTCGGAGAATTCGGTTCGGGAAAAACCGTTTTCACCAAAGGCATTGCTTCCGGGCTGGGGATAAAAAAGGCCGCGGTAATCAGCCCTTCGTTTGTCTTGATTCGCCAATATCCCGGGCGTAAATTAACCTTGCATCACCTTGATCTTTACCGCTTAAAAACTCCGAAGGATATCCTTACCTTAGGCTACCAGGAGTATCTTTATGATGAGGCGGCAACGGTAATTGAATGGGCGGATAAGTTGGGAGGTTTTTTACCCGATGAATACTTAGGAATAACCCTGAAGATTAAGGGGCAAAGAGAGCGCCGGATAAAGATTATCCCTCATGGCAGGCATTATAGAGGATTATCTAATGCAATCCAGAAGGAAATACAAGGATGAAAATATTAGGCATTGATACTACCACCAGGTTTTTATGCCTGGGCATTTGTGATGATGCCAGGATATACGAATACAATATGGACTTAGGCATCAAGCATTCGGCGCTCCTTGTGTCGACTATAAAGCGGGCGCTGGAGGCCCTGGGTTGGCAGCTCGGCGATATTGATTATTTTGCCTGTGGTTTAGGCCCGGGTTCGTTCACCGGCATAAGGGTGGGCCTGAGCACCATAAAGGGCTTGAGCTGGGCGTTGAAAAAACCCATAGTGGGGATATCCACGCTGGATATATTAGCCTGTAATGCCTCCGGAATAGGCGGAGCAGTGGTACCGGCCATAGACGCTAAAAGAAACCTGATTTACTGCAGTATTTACCAGTTTAAAAACGGCGCCCTGAAAAGGACAGCCCCCTATATGCTTTTGCAGGAGGCTGAACTCCTGAAAAAAATTCCCGCTCATGCCGTATTATTAGGGGATGCCGCGGCAAAGATAGAGGGCGCCAGGATTTTAGACAAGGACAGCTGGTATCCCAAGGCGCGCCACATCATCAGTTTGGCCCTGGAGAGAATTAAAGAAAAAAAGTTTAAGCGCGCCTTTAGCGCGCAGCCGATTTACCTTTATCCCAAGGAATGCCAGATTAAAAAAAGTCCTAAGTCATCAGTTGTAAGTTTTAAGTAAAAATAAAATTAGGAATTCCAATGATTTAACTTACTGAGCCACCGATAAATAATGAATACATTGGCTGAGCCAATTTTGGAGCGAGACAAGGAACGAGGACGCGGCCGTAGTCGCAGCGCTACGGCAAGGACGAGTGACGCAGTCGCAGCCCAAAATT
>Ga0194111_10002360_pt1 | contig 22912 bp, 17 predicted proteins | sample TA2KigC300mmetaG_FD_146194 | JGI IMG/M metagenome (GOLD analysis project Ga0194111, IMG submission 146194) | Freshwater microbial communities from Lake Tanganyika, Tanzania - TA2015033 Kigoma Deep Cast 300m | ecosystem: Environmental > Aquatic > Freshwater > Lake | place: Tanzania: Lake... | reverse complement strand
CAAGCAAAGGTGACCCCAACTGCACAGTGTTCAGTTGACTGTATTGCAGATTCGACGGGTTGCGAAGTGCTACCGTCCCAGCATTTGACACTGGGTGGGTATTGATGCTTTGGTTACGTTGGCAACTGCCTTCAGTATTTGTCATACTCCACTTCTCCCGACCCTGGCACCTTGGAAACGCAGCTTGGTTTGTTGGGAGACTCCCCTCGTGTCTCTATGCTATGGAATTCAAACAACACGACATTCGGCAGTTCACTTCTAAACCTCTTGGGACTCAGCAGCGAGGCGTCTTGTTTGCCCAAGGCCTTACTCTCTCGAAGGCTGCTGAAGCCTTTATTACCACCTCGTCTTGTCCCCAGCCAGCAGCGATCTGCAGCCCCATCGGCAACCCTTCTGATGAGAACCCGCAAGGCACTGTGGCAGCTGGTGCGCCTGTCAGGTTGAAGGGCGTAGTCAGACAAGCTGAGTTCCATACAGGGTTCACCGGCTGATCATTGATTTTCTCAGGTCTTTGCCTGAGCAAGAAAGCGGGAACGGGGTTTGTTGGCGTGAGCAGGAGGTCATACCGCTCGAAGAAATCCGCCATTTCCATTCGGAAACGCTCCAACTTGCGCAGTGCCCGAGAGCAAACGTATCCTGGGATCGTGCGGGCGCTCTCTAAGATTTGCCTGACCTCAGGGGTTAGCTCTCCACTGTGTTCGTCAAGAAGGTGCCCAGACCAGGCATATTGATCAGCCAGCACTATGGGAGTGGCGATGAAAGGATCATCAATCGGTGAGGTCACTTCATCGACTGAACAGCCAAAAGTCTCAAATGCCATGGCTGCCGACTCAACTATCTCCTTAACCTCAGCATCAACTGTGGCACCACCAAGGTTGGGGCAGAAAGCCATGCGTAAGCCCCGGACGTTGCCTTCCAAGGCACCAACGAAGTCCGGTGGAGGCTCTCGCAGCGAAGTGGGGTCACGCCTATCAAAGCCAGCGATGGCGCTGAGGGTAAGCGCTGCGTCTTTGACGGTTCGAGCAATGGGGCCGATGTGAGTGAACGCTGGCCCAGCAAAAGCCGCGTACAGCGGCACACGGCCATGAGTAGGCTTAAAGCCATACACACCGCAAAACCCGGCCGGAATGCGGATAGAGCCGCCGCGATCGCTGCCAATGGCTATGGGGCTGATCCCAGCGGCCGCCGCTGCGGCAGCACCGCCACTCGAACCTCCCGATGTTCTCCTTGGATCCCAGGGATTCCGACAGTCATCACCCAAACGATTCTCGGTGGTTGCTGACAACCCGAATTCAGGTGTATTCGTTTTGCCAATGAGGATGGCGCCGGCGTGCCGCAGTCGCTCAACAACTATAGCATCCTCATCAGGGACGAAGTCCTTGTAGACCAGAGAGCCCCCAGTCGTACGTGTTCCCCTGGTGAAGTGAAGATCCTTAATGGAAAAAGGGACGCCATGTAATGGCGGTAGCTCAGATCCTTGCATCACAGCTACCTCAGCTGCTTGGGCAAAAAGCCGTGCTTCTGCTTCAGCCACAGTGAGGAAAGCGTTGATTTTTGGATTGATATCGCTGATCCTTCGTAGCAACTGATCTACGATCTCAACCGGAGAAATCTCTTTTCTTCTAACAAGATCCACCAGTTCTGAGGCTGAAATGAAAGAAAGCGAATCATTGGCTATGGACAAAAGCGAATCATTGGCTATGGACATGGCTACCTCGGTCTTGTTATTCAGTGGTAAACCTATTTTCGTGCACGGTCGTCAACCTTCATTGTATAGCGTCCCAACTCTGATTGCACAAATCATAGATGTCTTGTGCCAATGCTCTGGAGTACTGACGAGAATGATCTGGTGTCGAGGCCGCGACCTGCTGTAGAACTGCCATCAGGATCATCCCATTGGGGCGACACGCCTTGGCAAGACTGATGCCTACGCAGATTAGTTTCTTTCTTCCATGGCATCTTTCCAGGCATGAATTGAACATCTGCACCTTGGCGTCCCGCTCGGCCACAGTCTGTGGCACATCGTGAGGGCAGGTCTCAAAACGGATCTGGCTATGCCCTCTCACCAGGCATGTCTCCCTGTCTACTAAGGCTACTGTCACGGCGCCACCATGTTTGCTTTTGCTTATTGGGCAAGCTGATATGCAGCCTGGCTGAACGCAGCTATAACAGATAATCGACCGAGAAGCCACAAGGTACCGAGAATATCTGCCTCGATCTGCGTTCACCCCACCCTCTAATCTGCGGGCCATGGTACACGTGAAATGCCCCCTGCAGCCAATCTGATCCAAATACAATCCTGCTTGCATGCGATGCCGCCTAGGCCTTTTGGATCTGGACTAAAGCGCTGTTGTAGGGGAATGACCCGCCAGGCGAGTGCTCGTCCTTGGTCAGGACGTTGGCACAACCTGCGCGGTCTATTCCTTTCTCATCTGGGTCATACCAGGCACCTGCAGGTAGGATGGCCACGCCCGGCATCAGGCGCTGGGTCACCCGAACTGGCACCCTCACCTCTCCCCTGTCGTTGAACACCCGCACCACATCGTCATCCTTTATTCCTCTGGCCTCGGCATCCCCGGCATTCATTACTACTGCCTGAGGCATAAGCTCCCTTAGCCAGGGGATATTATCGAATTGAGCATTAGCCCTCCTCTTCTGATGGTTGGTAATGAGCTGGAGAGGATACTCTTTCGCCAATGGGTCATTAAGACCTTCCCAGGGCTCGATGTACTTGGGAATAGGTGGGATCAAAGGGTTGCCCATTTTTGCTATCTGGCCAGAGTATATCTCGATCTTGCCAGAAGGGGTGGGGAAGTGGTGGTTCTCAGGGTCATCGATCTCTTTCTTAAAAGCAACATATGGCTCGGATAAGGGCAGCCGGTATATGCCCTTCTTCCTGAAGGCCTCATAGTCTGGGATGCCAGCCGCCGTCGCTAGGTCTCTCAGATGCTCCTCGTCGGTCTTATCGTCATAGCCCTCGATCCCCATGCGTTCGGCCAACGCCTTAGCTATCTCCATCTGGCTCTTGCACTCCCCTAAAGGCTCGATGGTCTTGTTCTGCATGCCGATAAAGGCCAAGCCAACTCCGGGGGCTATATCGTTCCTTTCCAGGAAGGTCGTGGTGGGGAGAAGAACATCCGCATACCTGGCGGTAGCGGTCATGCACTGCTCCAGTACCACAATGAATTCCAGGCTGTTCAAAGCTTTGACGATCTTGTTTGTGTTGGGGAGGGAGTTCAAATAGTTGGTATTTTCCACGAAGAGTAGTTTGTAGTCCGAAGGGTAGCCGCCGGCTCAGTTTGTAGTCCGAAGGGTAGCCGCCGGCTCTGCCCTTGAGGATGGCATCAGCCACCTTCGCGTAGTGCACCTGGGGATAAGTGTAATCACAAAGGAGCCCGGACTTGGGAGGTTCTTCCACAGGATTAGGGATCCAGGGCAAAGCCTGACCTATAGTTAGCGGGTAAGGATACCCGCCCGCCAAAGACTCCCAGGCTCTGGCGGCCGCATCGCCGCCATGCACGCCGACATTACCGGACATGGCGGCCAAGGTGATGGTGGCCCGGTGGAACTGCTCTCCAAAGGCGGTACGCCCAGGGCCGATTCCGGACATAAGGGCTCCCGGTTTTGTGACTGCATATTCCCGAGCGATCCTTTCAATGACGGAGGCGGGAACGCCGGTTATGGCTGCAGCCCAGGTCGGCGACTTGGGCACTTGGTTCTCAAGGCCCATGACATAGTCCTTGAACTTGTCGAAACCTACGGTATACGTGTCCAGGAATCCCTGGTCTTGTAGGTTCTCCTTAATCATGACGTACGCCATGGCAATAGCCATAGCCGCATCGGTGCCTGGCCTGATGGGTATCCATTCTTGAGCAAGGGCGGCAGCTGAATCAGAATACCAGGGGTCAATGGCAATGATCTTCGCGCCCCGCTCTTTGGCTTGTGTCAGAAACCACGCACTGTTGCAGCCACTGATCGTGGTGGCGGGGTCCCAGCCCCACATCACTATGAGGCGGGAGTTAAGCAGGTCATCTCGCGTATTGGCTGCGAACACGGTCCCGTAAGAAAAGTAGGCTGCAAACATCCCACCCTGAAAGGAGGTGATCGCCCACCAAGTGCTGAAGCCACCCGCCATGGCTAATACCCTTCGAATGCTGCTTGCGTTCAGCCACACAAGGTCTCCGCCCAGATAGAGATACAAGATAGACTTCGGCCCGTATGTGTCCCTGACCCGCTTTACCTCCGACGCCACCTTATCCAGGGCCTCTTCCCAGGATATGCGCTGAAAGTTCCCCTTTCCTCTCTCTCCCACCCGTTTCATTGGGTACAGCACTCGGTCCGGTGCATACACTCTTTGCCTGTAAGCCCACCCCCTAAGACACCCCCGGAGCTGGGGCTCCTCGCCGTCGTCAGGCTCAAGTCGTGTAATGCGTCCATCCTTAACGTGAACTTTCAGCAGGCACGCCCCCCCACAGTGGCTGGCACATGTGGTGGGAAGTATGATTTCCCCACTAACTCTCTTGTCGGTCACAAGATCACCTCCCGGCTGTAATTCCTACAGGTGATAGAGATATCAATCTCGCTAGCGTAAAGACATAATGTAAGGGTCCCTTGCAGCCCAACAACCTTGAGTGCAAACAGCACCTGGGTCCAAGCTACGACTTACTTCTGGAAGAAAGCCTCCGTCAATCCCTCAATAACCTCCTTGGGGACCCAAGGACAAGGCGCATAGGTCAGTACCCTGCTCGTGGAGATGCCCAATATATTCCTTATGTCAGCCAGGTACTCAGCCATTTTGATGCCGAGGGCAAAACCTTCGCATATAGGAGCCTCCGTGCCTTCCACTTTCAGATGCCCGTGCAATGTCAAGGCAGACCAGTAAGCACAAGCGGTGACCAGCACCTCTGCTCCGTCCGCAATGCACTCCTTGGCGGCCTTGTCGAAAGAGGAGATCATTACATCCTTGGCGTTTCCAGTTGGTTCAAACCATAGGGGTACATTCTCGGGATGGCAATCCGCTGCTCGCGCCGGCTTATACGATATCGCCCTGTCCTCCATCCCATAAAGCTTGATCTTGCGCTCCACCAGTGGGATACATCTTGGGTCTGTGAGTATGCAGGCAAACTTGGCCCCCAGGATACAAGCGATAAGCATTCCTGTCTCCAGCACTCCTACTACAGGCATCTGGACCATTTCCCGGGCAGCCTCCAATCCGGGATCATTACCGCAGCCTATAATGGCGGCATCAAAGCCACCTTCCTTGTCGGCTTTGATTATTTCGTGCACTGTCTCAGTATTGTTTAGCATCTCTGGCCAGAACATATCCGTGTTATAGGTAGACCTGGGTATCCACCTGTGAACAACGACGGTATCTGGCCGGATTACCTTCTTGGCTACCTGCATCATCCCTGCATCGACAGCGGCATAACCACCTCCTACATTATCGAATCCGGGATGCACCCTGGTATAAAGATCCTGGAACAGTATTCTGATAGCCATTTTGTTACCTCCTGGCTTCTTGCCTTGGTACATTTTCTGCAGCAAAAGATCGAGGTACTATTTGCTGTCAATGATTTTGAGGCGGCACGGGATTGACAAGCCCTGCAGCCAGGGTCACAGGCATGAATTTGAACAGGTCATCGATCGTACTCCAGCCAACCAGTGTCTTCTCTTCTATTGGCTCTGAATACAGGGCTATCCTCCCAGTCTGTACGTAGAAGGTGCGGCCGTTAACGTTAGCAGCGTTGTCCGAGGCTAGCCACACTACGAAAGCCGCAACATCCTCCGTCTTCATGGCTTCCACCGTTTTGATGAGGTCTAGCTTGCCTGCTTTTTCCCATGCCCTTCTCATTTCATCGTTCAGGTTGAGCCTGGTACCGGCACTGGGACGGATGGCATTACATGTCACTCCGTACGGGCCCATCTCTCGCGCCACCTGCCTGGTGAAACCGATGATTCCTTCTTTGGCAGCACTGTAGTTTGCCTGACCGAGAACGGTTCCTTCCCGTAATCCCGCCTGTGAGGAAGTGTTGATGATACGCCCGCTGCGCTGCTGCTTGAAGAGCACACAGGCATTCTTGGTAGTGAAGAAGTGTCCGTACAGATTCACTTTCATGACTGAGTCCCAATCCTCCTCGGTCATGTTGAACACCATCCGATCGCGAACAATGGCGGCATTATTCACCAGTATGTCGAGCCTACCGAAGTTGTCGACTGCGGCCTTGACAATGGCTTCACCACCCACGGCAGTAGCCACCGAGTCATAGTTAGCAATTGCAATGCCTCCCTTTTTCTTAATCTCAGCGACTGTTTCATCTACAGGTGCAAGTTCATGCCCTAGCTCCGGTGTCCGTGTTACCCCATTGACTACTACTTTGGCTCCTTCGGCTGCCAGGGCAATGGCCTCCGCTCTGCCGATACCCCTGCCTGAACCAGTCACTATGGCTACTTTGTCCCTTAGTTTCAGGTCCATTCTGCGATCTCCTCTCCTCTTGTGCCCCAGTGCGCCCTTGAAACCAGCACCCACTCTGTGTCCAGGTCTAGCACCAGCCGCTACGGTCTCTGTCTGCAACTAAGTGTCTGGCTGTTTCTCCGCTGCCCACTTGCACATCACATCCTGAACATAGGTAATGTTGCGCCACCGTCGATAATAATGGCTTGGCCAGTGACAAATGACGCTGCCTCTGAGCACAGCCACAAGACAACTTCTGCGATCTCGTCTGGCCTGCCCACGCGGCCTATGGGAGGCGTTAGGGCTGCCTTAACCTGTGGGTCAGCAAGGTCAGCCGCCTCCATAGGTGTGTCAATCACACCGGGACACACGGCGTTTACACGAATCCCGTCCTTCGCGTACTCAAGGGAGGCCGATTCTGTTACACCGATGACACCATGTTTGGCAGCCGAATAGGCACCAGAAGTCGCCACACCGCGAACCCCCGCAATTGATGAGGCATTAACGATGGTACCGTGGGCTTGTTTTAGCATTTGCGGTATTTCATACTTCATGCAGAGCCATACGCCCTTGAGATTAGTGCTGATGATCCGATCCCAGCTTTCTTCTGGATAATCGGCCGTAGGTGCCGAATCTTCCCTAATGCCAGCATTATTGAACGCGAAGTCCAAGCGACCGTAGACCTCCACGACCTTGTTGATCAACGCCTCAACCTCTCTTGCCTGTGACACATCCGTTTTGATGAAGATGGCTTCACCCCTCAACCTCTCTTGCCTGTGACACATCCGTTTTGATGAAGATGGCTTCACCCCCCGCTCTTTTGATGCGCCGCACTGTATCCTCACCAGCCTTCACCGCGACATCGGCGATGGCAACCTTTGCCCCCTCTTTAGCAAACGCCAGTGCTGTAACCCGACCAATCCCGGAGCTGCCCCCAGTTATTACAGCAGTCTTGCCTTCAAACCTCTTCATTACCCTACACCTCTCCTTCATCTTTTGAGGCCGTCCAATTTCGCCTCAGCTTCAAAGCTAGATCCGCCCCTTTTCGCCACCGAGATTCTCGATTGGCCTTACTGCTCATGGTCTACCGTCCATGGTTAACATTTCGGATCGACCTTCTGTCACACATTTGTTTTTTGCAGTGCCTTCGCTAGAAAGCAATTTCTCTACAATCCGGCGCGATGGTCAACTTCGCGCCGGTCAGAGCCTGAACCTCTTCAGGAGTCCACCCAGGCGCCACCTCCCTCAGCACAAGTCCTTCAGGTGTCACCTCAATAACAGCCAGATCGGTCACTATCAGAGAAACACAGCGCAGAGCTGTAAGTGGGTATGTGCATTTTTCTAGGATTCTGGGTTCACCCTTATCAGTCACATGCTCCATAGCTATGATAACCCTGGCTCTGCCGACTACCAAATCCATGGCTCCACCAACCCCCGGTGCCCTCATCTTGGGCGACCATATATTGGCCAAGTCCCCTTTCTCTGAAACCTGGAAGGCACCCAAAACCACGGCTTTTACACGACTGCCTCGAGCCATGGTGAAGGCCTCGAGATTAGAGCAGAAAGACGTCCCTGGCTGGACTGTCAGAAATTCTCCGCTCGCTCCGTAGATGTCGCGGTCAATCTGATCGGGTTGGGGGGGAGAACCGGGGGCCATAATGCCTACCTCGGTATGAATCATGACACCCTCTGGAAGGAACTGGGTGACTAATGCTGGCATACCTGCTCCCAAGTTCACCCAATCACCAGGTTTGAACTCCTTGGCCACTCTCATGGCGATAAGTTCTCGAGTCAGGCCGGGTTTCATACCCGGCCTCTCGATGGCCCCTCCGACGACAAGCCTATGAGCCAGCATCGGCTTCAACTGCTCCAGTATCTCTTGACGGTCGACGGTTGTTTCGACAATGCGATCAACATAGATTGCTGGGGTAACGATATAGTCTGGATTGAGATCACCCACGCCCACAATCTCATCCACCTCTGCAATAGTCACTTTGGCTGCGCTGGCGAACACAGGATTGAAATTCCGACTTGTACAGCGATACACCAAATTTCCCATGGTATCAGCCTTGTGGGCTGGGATGAAGGCAAAGTCGGCCGTGAGCGCTGTTTCCAGCATGTACTCCCTGCCACCAAATACGCGATGCTCCTTGCCGGAATCTACTATAGTTCCCACTCCGGTAGGACTATAGAAGGCGGGAATACCAGCCGCTCCGGCTCTCAGCCGCTCACAGAGAATTCCTTGGGGCACCAGTTCCAACTCTATTTCACCCGACTGGATTTGCTCATCAACAGCGGTGGCCCACCCTGCATATGCCCCAAAGGCCGCAATTAGTCTCTTGATCTGCTTATTGTCTGCCAGTATCGAAGGAGACCAGGGTCCGGCACCAGTATTATTACATATCAGGGTCAGATTTCGGACACCCTTGTCTCTGAGCGCGAACAGAAGGCCGACTGGTGAGGCCTGCGGAGTTCCCACTCCACCAATAAGGATGCTGGCGCCATCGCTTATGTCCTGTATGGCTTCCGCCGGTGATGCAAACACCTTGCCCATTCTTCACCTCACATACTATGGTCTGCGGGTTACCCACTACCTAATTCATCCTGACTGCTTTCTGACTTAATCTTATTCGAGAACGGAATGCCTTAGGAGGCATAGGACAGCCAATCACTAATCCTCACTATATCCTTCACCTCAGCCCTCCACTCGTATACCGCTGCTTCGTTCGGGAAAGCCCTTCGAGTCTCGGTAAATGCTCTTTCGGGAAAGCCATCGTATGTCTTGCTGAAGTTTATGGCTGTGTTGTAAAACGCCTGACCGTCAAAGTCTTCAGCGCCTACTTCTTCCACCGTCTGTCGAAGAATATCGAAGAAAACCATGGGGGCATAGAGGGCCAGATACCCATTGCCGGCCGACCTAATGTCGGCAGCCTCAGCTGCTAAGTGGTATCTGTTTAGAAGCTCTTCAGCTAACTCTACGCTGGCGAGCGGGTCACCCCACCACCCCCACGGAAAGAAACTGAGATGCCCATCCAATTCTTCCCAGCCACACATGTCCAGAAAGTAACGTATCGCAGAGGCCTGGGCATCAAGATCGACTGTTTTTGCCGTAGATTCCTTGCTCCGAAGCTGCTTAAGAAAATTAGCTGTAAATGTCATAGCCTGGTTGTGGACAATGTAATCACAGTCTTTCACCTTCTCGACCTGACCACTCCAGAGCGTGGTGCCCATAGGAGCAAGGTATTTGCCAGCATACTCAAACCTGTCCGGGTGAGCCTGGCAGTATTGTTTTAGCGTCTCTACAATCTGAGTCATCGATACCTCTTGACAACCAACAGCAGCGATCTTTGGCCTTGTTGGATAGTTGGGCCACTGCTGGCTGATCCACTCCAGGAGAGTCGGCAAAGCACTAGACGCTCTGCCAGCCGCACAAAATACCCAACCAGGAGGATCAACCATAGCGTCGCTGGCCATCCAGGTGCACAGGGGCATCTTGTCTCTAGCGGCAAAGGACTTGAGTATCTCCGCTGCTTCGGGGTCGGGGGTAAGTATTATCTTTGCTCCCTTCTGCTTCAACCAGTCATATCCTGGAACGTACCTCGAGGGCGTGTACTGGGCATCGTATAGGGCTAGCTTCAACTCCACCCCTGGTATGAGGTTTTGCTCATTATAATATTTGGCCAAATCCTCTATCGCAACGTTAATACGCTTGAAAGCCTCTGCGCCCACCCCTGTGAAGTCCGTGATGACACCTATGGTGATCTTCACTTTTCCCCCATCCCCGTTCCCGCAGCCCAAGAGGGGCACAGCTAAAAGTGCTACAACCAAGAGACAAACAACAGTCACTCTCAATACGTGCTTCATCAGTTTCCTCCCTTCTGTTGATGCAATCTGGATATGCCGCTGCTTGGCATAGCACAAAGCTAACCAGCAGCATTCAACCCACAGTACTATGGCGCAGCACGCATCATTGCTTCACCTCCTGTGCTGGAGTCAGACCGTCACACAGTAGTCTTTACGTCAGGTTTGAATTCCCGGGTCGCCTTCATCACCTCGTGAAACATCTGTATCGAGGCATCGTAGGGAATCTCCCATTCAGTAGTGAGGAAGAAGCCCTTATTCACATAGGAACTCTCAAGTGTACCTCTGACCTTTGATCTCACTGCCTCAGAATCAAGCGACAGAAGATCTTGAGTTCGCACAGCCTCGGCGAAACACAAGTTACGTGTCTTGGCATAGTCGCGTAAGCAGACTGCCTCGGACATTCCACCCACAACCACAGCGTCCGCTCCCAGACTACAAAGGAATTCCAGGTTGTCCGCCGTGCAGCCGTATGCTAGGAGCACAGAGTATCCCTTGAAGTAGCGGAGGACGTTCCACATCGCCCGATATGCTGCTTTCATCTGGGTGCCAACCGGTTCCTCTATCCTGCTCGGCATTCTCTCAACCACCATGATGGTATCTACGCCAATGTCGCAGTAGGATTTGATAAGGTCTTGACAGCACTTTTTGGTGAAGTCTAGCGTTTTCTTCGCATCAGCCGCGCCTTTCTCAAACTGCGGCCAGAAGGAATCTCCTTGCAGGTGGAGGCTCACTGTAGCCGGTCCGTTGACCAGCCCGATAACCGCTACTTCCTTGCCCCGGACCATGTTCAGCCTTCTGGCGGTCTCCAGAACACTCGGTATCCGTCCCTTGTTTAAGAAATCCGCATTCAAGTCCGCGATACCCTTCCCCTCCTCCAGGGGGTGAGAGGCCACCAGCGGGGGTTGAAATTCACTGATCCAGTCAACCCGACAGCCAAGAGCTTCTGCTTCCAGACTGGGATCGAATACGGTGACAATGGCGTCATATCCAAACAGCTTCTGGGCATCGCTCAGCGCATTGGCCATCAGGGTGGGATTGGCGGCCATTTCCTTGACCGTAGCCTGCCGAACCTTCGCAGCAAACGACCAGACAAGCGGCAGGAAGGGAATTTGGGGCAGTTCCTTCTTCTGAAACAGACAGCGAACAAGCTCTCTCGAATTCACCATTCACACCTTGAATCGACAATACATACTCAATCCAGCAGAGTCAGACATAACTATGGGCCATTTCCGAAGCGGTCTTTTCAGACCAGCGCACCCGGCCAATCCATTGGACCGAAGTAAGTCATCCACCGTTCCGGCGGTCTCTTGGTCAGCCACTCCTTATTGAACTCCGCAAATGGCTTTCCTCTCTTCTTCCTGGCCTCTCTCTCTGCTTGCCTGAGTTCACTGGTACGCTGGTAATCGACCTGAAGCGTCTCTGGATCGTACGAGACAAGATATACGTTTTCTACAACCCAGGGGGATATCAGTTGCTCCTTTAGATCTCGCATCACGGCATCCGGTTCCCTTTCCAGAACGTCACCATAGCCGCCACCACCACCCGAGACAGCACTAAGCATGAATCCTTCAGGCGCCATTTCCTGGTTAGCTCCTGGGGGTACGAAGTACTCCCCTTCTATCGCCCTCTCCTTTGCCAGGGAGTATATGTTCTGTGGTATCGTTATCCTCCCTGCCTGCAGTTGCTCAAAGAGTTTGCTATCCCTTATGCCCAACACCCTGTTTGCACAAGCAGAGTAGCCACCGAAGAGCCCGGGTGCGCACGGAAAACTGATCCCCTCGACACCGTTTGACATTACCCAAAATGCCGAATTGTAGATGGCGATAGCAGATTCCAGCCCGGTTCCACCGCGGTACTTCCCATAACCGTGGTTGTTGATGGCCCGGTTTCTGAAGACATACAACCAGGGGAAGTTCCTTTCGTAGTATTCCACGTCTTCGCAATCCGTCAGCGTGGCCCAGATGGCGTTCTTGCCGTCCATACCATCTTTGTCAGGCAGGGCGCCACCTCCCTGGGCGTTGAACTCCATACTTGCACCGCTTGACACCGCGCCCCACTGGTCCATACCTCCACCGCCAACACCTACCACAGGACCAGTCTGCGAGGCCATCACCACCTCGCGGTGAGGGGTCATGAACAACATCTTGCCAAAGACACGAGAGAAGAGGCAAACCACTCTGAATCCGACGGGGTTCCCACCATAGGTTGCCACTGGGTAGGGATTCTGAGGCCCACCTGGGTCGGCGGACAGCACAGTCCCGGGGGGCACTACGCAGTCTATGTAGGAAAACGCACCGCTGTTGGCAACGATGTCGTGGAAGGCGTAGCTATATAAACTGCCGGCGCTCATCATCAATGGTGCGTGGGCATAGGCATTGTACGGGCCCGGTGCCTCAGGAGATGTGCCGGTGAAGTCAACGGTCAGCCTGTCCCCCTGCTTACGGACCGTCATGGCCTCTCGACGTAGACCATCCTCGGCACTGAGTTTATCCAGGAATACTACATCGCGGTAAGTGCCATCTGGCCAGCTTACGATCTTCTTCCTGGAATGTTCGGCTGCCTCTTCAATTAGCTTGCGAAAACCACCTATGACGAGATCCACGCCGTCCTTCTCTGCCAGCTCTACTATCCGACGCCGCATTCTCTCGCAGGATGCCCATCTCGTTCTGCAATCGAGAGTCAAGCCTCGGGGATCCCTGGTCATGTTGGCCAGCATGTCCAGCACTGCCTCGTTGATTTGGAAGTTCTCGCCCATCTTGACTGGTGAGATGTACATGCCATCCTCATACTTGTTCTTCACGGTGGTGGCTGCTCCCACCACGGCGGATCCTGTCTCGTTCTCGTGGATTACAGCAGCCACCCAAGCGATCAGTTCTCCTCTATAGAAGACAGGCATAATGGTATACATATCCGCATTATGCACAATGCCAAATTTGGGGTCAGATAGAAACCAGAAATCTCCGTCCCTGATGCCGGGGTTTTGACTGTAAGCTGCTAGAATGAACTTGATGGTCATCTGTGGGCCGAAGGCATGAATCCACACTCCTGAAGCACACATCACGGCATCGCCTGCAGCAGTATAGATGCCCGCGTTCAGGTCGGTCCCAGTGCAGCAAACCGTGGCACCGGTCCTGACGATAACCTCCTTGCCCTCCATGCCGATCATCTCGAGCTTATGGCCCAGAATGCTGAGCTTTACTGAATCCACTTTCCTCATGCACTCCAACTCCCCCGCGGTGGGCGGTTCCGGCTTGTAGCGACTGATCCTATCCATGTAGGGAGCGATAGCCATGTTCACACCTCCAATGTTGGCATACCTTTGGAACCTCTAGAGGACGGCATTTTGCCACTATCCCTTCTCTATGATGCTGTTCAGGTACCTGTCGATAGTCAGTCTGTGGCCCTCTGGGAGCACTGTTGTAGTATCGACGCTTTCGATAAGAGCAGGTCCCCTGACAACATTGCCCGGCTTGAGCCTGGAAAAGTCGTATACCTTTGTCTCCATCATCTTGCCTGGCTCGGGCCAATAGGCCTGCCTCTTTCCCTTGAGCGCGTCGTCAGCGCTCTCGCCAGCATAGTCGAGAGCCCGCTCTACATATGACGACCTGGGGGCGATGACCTTCAATCTGAAGCTTAGCACTTCCGTACCAGCTTCACGAGACACAGCGGCCGCACCATAGATCCCAGCGTACCGGGCCTCAAAGGCGTCAATAACCGACTTTACATCTTCATCACTGCTGACGAAGAGTCTGGGAGAGGCAACGGTGAGTGTTGATATCTGTGTGCCTCCCCACTTCATTTCCAGTTCCAGCACGTAGCTGAGATCATCAGGCTGGTAGCCCTCCGCAGCCATGTCCCGCTTGGCACGCGCTTGCATCTCTTCCACGGAGCTATTGAACTGGAGATAATCAGTCAAGAAGCTCGGGTCCATATACTTTTGCAACTGAACCATCCTGGATGATTCATAAACGTGGACTGCCGGCATTTCGAAAAGGCCGTACGCAGAAAAAACTGGGCTTTGTGATGGCACCACCACCTTCTTGATATCCAGCCGCGCAGCCCAGCCACAACCATGGCTCGCCCCGGCGCCACCGTATGCCAGCAGCACAAACTCCCTGGGATCATAGCCCTTCAGCGCCGTCTCGGTGAAGATGAGGTCAGACGTGTTCGCGTCAACCACCTGCTTGATAGCGTAGGCTGCCTCAACAGTGCTCATCTTCAGGGGTTTGGCGATCTTTTCCTCAATAACCTCTATCGCCTGGTCTTTGTTCAAGAATTTCCTGCCCCCCAAGAAGAAATCGGGGTCAATATAACCCAACACCACGTCGGCGTCCGTCACCGTGGGCTCAGTGCCACCCATGTCGTAGCAGGCTGGGCCAGGCATAGCGCCGGCACTTTTGGGCCCTACCCTCAGCCGACCTGATTCAGGGTGTATCCAGGCAATTGATCCACCACCGGCACCTATGGATGTCATCTCGATCATGGGTAGTCCCACCCGGAATCGCTCGATGACGGGATAGGCGAAGTAATGACGTATTCCCCCGTCAACCACTAGGCCAAAGTCAACGCTTGTACCCCCCATGTCAACCGTAATTAAGTTCTTCAGCCCTAGCTGCTCGCCTAGATACATGGCGCCGTGGAGCCCCGCCACTGGTCCAGAGTTGTAGATGTTGATGGCGGCTGTTCGAGTGAATTTCCCCAGCCCGCCCGTGTTGTGAGCGATGAATATCGACTTCCTATAGCCGCGTTCTCTCAACCGAGCTCCGACAGTGTAAAGCTGGTCAGCAGACTCCAGATGCATGTACGTGTCCAGAAGAGTGCTATTAAACCGCAGGTATTCGCCCCTGACCGGATTTATCTGGCTTGACATTATCACTGGCATGTTGCCCAAATAAACCTCTGGATATTCTTCCCTGATGACGTCGTAGATCATCTGTTCGTGTATCGGATTCACGTATGACCAAAGCAGACAGACGGCAATGCCCCTGACACCTCTGTCCATGAGGTACTTCAGTTTTTCGAGCACGTCCCCCTTGTCCAGGGAAAGCAGAATATTCCCCTGGCAATCGATTCTTTCTTGCACGCCTACAATCATGTCCCGCGATACCAGAGGCGCAGGCCTCTCTACTCTTGCCAGGTTCCTTATCTCAGCAGTAGACATGCCATCGCCCCAGGAACGACCCCTGCCGACGACCAGCGTGTCCTCAAAACCCCGCGTGGTGATGACTCCTAGTTTAGGGCCAGTCCTTTGGATCAGGGCGTTCACAGGAATTGTGGTGGAATATCTGACTTCATCGAGATCCCTCACCACCTCATCGAGTGACGCGTCAAGGGCCTTGGCTGCTTCCTCGACGGCTGCCAGAAAGCCCACACCGATGTCATAGGTTGTAGTATCCGCTTTCCCACGGGCGCTTTTACCCTTGAAGCTCAAAAAGCAGTCAGTGAAAGTCCCGCCGACGTCTAGACAGCAGCTGTTTCTCATTCAAATCCCCCCTCGGCTTGGCATCTGTTCGCCCGCTCCAGGCAGCACATTTCTCTTACTAATCATCATCAACACCTTCATGGTCGATAGAGAGCCAGAGTCTTATCGGCGAGACGCTGCTTTAGTGAGTCGATGTCCAGCTCTATATCGTTGGTAATAGGATGCCCTGGCGGTAGGTACTCGTTTTCTACCATTGTCCCGCACCCGGGGCAGTAGAACTCGATCACGCGGCAGATGCCTGAGTCAGGCCTTCCAAGATTGGTGCCTGGCATCATCTCTTCGTATATCGTGGCAGGATCTCTTTCGTAAACCAGACACCCCTTCTTGTAGTTCTCCCTGGCGCTGATTAGCTCTTTTCCACATCTGTTGCAGCACCATATTTCTTTATCGAGGTCAATGTCCAGATACTCGGTTATTTGTATCTTGTCTACCATCTGGCCTCCTTAACCCTTCTCGATTACACCATTCAAATGCGCATCCACAGTGTATTTCCATCCTGTTGGCAGAACCACCGTGGTATACTCGGCATCGATGATGGCGGGGCCTTCGACGACATTGCCACACTGCAGCTGCTCTAGTTGGTACGCATTCGTCTGCACAGAGCGTTTCTGCCACACGACATTCCTCTTGCCTTTTAAGGCTTTTTCTGGGCTCTTCCCCCCCGGCTTGAGTGCGGGCCACTGGTAATGTGGCATGGGTGTTGAAGCATTGAGCCTCATTATGACCACTTCAACCGCGCCAGGCCTGGCACCCCCAGACTTCGATTTTCGGTATGCCGTGCAAATGGCTTTGATATCTTTCTCACTGCGGATGTCCAATACTGGGGATACTACAGTGTGAACACCCTTTGCCCCGTCCTCTATATCCAGCTCAAGCGTGTGCTCGATGTCCCGCGCCTGGACGCCCATGGCCGCCATATTGCTGGAGGCCTTCCGCCGTAACTGACTGACCAATCCATTGAAGGCTTCATAATCAGAAAGCAGATTCCCCGCTTTGTCCTGGAGAACCAGGCGGGCCAGACACTCTGTGATGTAGGTGGTGTCCATTATAGAACAACCAAGAGCACTGAGGACATCGCTGTCTTTTGGCACGAGTACCTTGCTGATCCCCAGCTTGTCAGCTACCTTGCAACAGTGAACCGGCCCCTGCCCCCCAAAGGCCAGCAGCACGCATTCCGTAGGACTCACCCCCTCGATTTCCAGCTTTTCCTTTGCCGCTCGAACCACGTTATCGCAGAGCACCTCGTAGATCTTGCTCGCTGCCTCATCTACCGAGATCTTCAAAGGATCCGCCACTTTCTCTTTTATCACCTTGACTGAGTTGGCTTTGACCAGCTTTCTTCTTCCACCCTCAAAGCTATCAGCACTCACGTAACCTAGCACCAGCGCAGCGTCACATGTTGTAGGTTCCTCACCCCCCAGGTTGAAACATGCTGGCCCCGGCAAGGCCCCGGCACTCGCCGGGCCAACTTGCACCTGGCCATCTACCACCCGGGCGATTGACCCGCCTCCAGCTCCTAAACCGTGGACATCTACCTTGTGAAGATGAATAGGGCACCCTTCAATCTCAGTTGTTTTGGAGTAACTGTACGCCCCATTGGAGATGACGCTGATATCGGTGCTGGTACCCCCAATGTCAATGGCAAGCAGGTTCTTGATGCCGTACAACTTGGCAAGATGGCCGGCAGCTACAGCTCCGCCAGTGGGGCTACAGCTCCGCCAGTGGGACCAGAGTCATAAGTATTCAGTGCTATTGTCTTGGCTACGGTAGCCATCCCGCCCGTATTGTGGACAACCGACATAGGCATGATAAAGCCACGCTTTGTCAATTCCTCATCGCCCTTGTAGAGATATCGCACCAGATCGGTATGAAGGTAACTGTTGATCACAGCGGTGTTGGTTCTCTCGTAGGCCCCCATTCGCGGTGTGATGTCACTGGCCAGGAGAACGTTAACACCACCCAGGTAGTACCTGGGGTACTCGTCATACATAATGGACCTGGCTTTTCTCTCGTTGGAATTGTTGAACTCCGAGTTCTGGAAGCTGACCACCACGACTTTAGCGCCGTTGTCCAGGAGGTACTCGGCCGCAGCGATGACTCCATCGGCGTTAACATCCCTGACCACGGTTCCCAGTGCGTTAGTCTGCTCATCAATCCCCACAACCATCTCCGGCGACACGAAGGTGTACAACTTACCCTCGTTCTTTGAATCGTAGAGTGAGCATTCGAACCCCTTCGTCACCAGCAGCCCTATCTTGGATCCATATCTCTGAATTATGGTATTGGTGCCCGCCGTGGTGGAATACCGCACGACGTCTGCCTGGTGCATCATCTCACGAATGTGCACGCCAAATCTCCTGGCCCCCTCCTGAAGGCAGGCTATGAAGCTCACGGTTTGATCATGCGGCGTTGCCTCCACCTTCGCCTTTCGGGTCTCACCCTTGTAGACGAAGAAGCCATCGGTAAAGGTTCCGCCCACATCTACATTGATGTTGTACCCCGCCATCTATGCCTCCTGGTGCTATCAGTCCCCCAGTACGTTCAACCCCTCGTCACTACCCAGTAAAGATCATGACACGACGTCTGGATGACACGCTCGTTATCATCTAAGGGATTGCATGCCTCTTCGCACTAATATCCTCAGGGTCAGACCTCGCCATCGATGATGCTTGTGGCACTGTGCTCCTTCTCATCGTGCTGCCGGTAGCATCATGCGTGTCACTCAGATGATCTGGTACATTAAGCCAGATTCCTCGCGAACATAGCCTAGCATAGTGGGCAGGCCAGGAAGTGTTCAATCCGCCGGATTACGTATTTCCATGCCGCGAAGCAGGTATTAGTTCGATAAGCTGGGAGTACTTCATGGCCCCTGTTTGGCTGGCGAGCTTTCGGCGGATGTCATCAGTGTTTTGGCGTATTACCAACTATGCCACCTTACCTACCTGACGCACGCTTCTGGCTTGACATGACATAAGCTGTTGTCATAGAATGCCAGCGCAATGATGCCTCCATCACCTGAGCTAAGGGGTGTATTGAGGACCGAGCCACCGGCAAAGGCCATTAGTAGAATCACGGTTCTCATTGCTGACGATCATCCCACATTTCGAGAGGGTTTGAAGCATCTCCTCGAATCAGAAGATGATTTGAAGGTGGTGGGTATTGCATCTGATGGCGAGCAGGCCGTGAGCCTGGCTCGAGAACTCACGCCTGACGTCGCTGTAGTAGATATCGCCATGCCGCGGCTGAATGGCATTGAGGCAATAAAGCGAATCAAAATGGCAAGCCCTGGCACGGCGATTGTAGCGCTGAGCGCCTATGATTATGACTCGTATGTCCTGCCAGCCATTGAGGCAGGAGCTTTGGGTTATCTCCTGAAGACGACAGGCGTCTCTGCTCTAGTCGGTACTGTCAGAGCGGTGCATGGTGGCCAAGCAGTGTTTGATCCCACGGCACATAGCAGACTGGTAGCTCGACTTCAACGTACTACTGGAAAAGCTAGCTTAAGCGGGATGCGTCCGCAGCTTCGTCAACGCGAGATGGAGGTACTGGAGCTTGCCGCTCGCGGACTCACTAACAGGGCGATTGCTGGCAAACTGATCATCAGTGAGCGCACGATTCAGACCCATTTTCGCAATATTCTCAGGAGACTACAAGTCAGCACGCGCACCGAAGCTGTGGCCAAAGCTCTAAGGGAAGGCCTGATTACTGTTGATGATAAGACCTAGCTGTCTACCCAGGGCGACATATTGCAGACTTGCTAGAACTGCCTGGAGAGAATCTCTGTATGATAGGTGCAAACTCCATGGTGAACCTTAGTCTGAGCAATGCTGCGTGGCCGCAAAGGACGAGTGAGACCCAGCGAGGACGTGTCACTGGACCGGAACATGATGCTTCCCAGATACGATTGCCGATTGAAGGACTATATAAGCTGGTAGCTGAGAACACGAATGACTCCATTTCGGTTACCGATCTTGCTACCATGCGGGTCACCTACTTGAGTCCTTCGGTGGAACACGTGTTAGGTTTCAAGAGTGAGGAGTCAGTCGGCAAGCCACTGCCATTCTTCCTGCCTCCAGCCTCCCTTGAGTTTGGGCTGAAGACGCTTCGAGAACAACTCGCCATAGAATGCGATGAACGAGGGGATGTGTTCCGTTCGTGGACACTCGAACAGGAGGCATATCGCAAGGATGGCTCTACAGTGTGGATAGAGTCCAGGTGTAGTTTCCTGCGCGATGACCGCGGGAAAGCGGTAGGGGTGGCCACCGTTGCGCGCGATATCACTGAACGCAAGCTCATGGAGAAGGCATTGCGTGATAGCGAGGAGAGATATCGTAGCCTTTTTGAGAATTCGAGGGACGCACTCTGTATTATCTCACGGGATGGTAAAGTAATCGATGTGAATCAAGCCGCACTGGCTCTCTTTGGCTACTCTAGGGAGGAGACGAAGACGCTGGAATTGCAGAACCTGGCCTCTGCTCTGGAACGAGAGAGGTTCCAGAGGCTAATAGAGGAAAAGGGATATGTGAGAGAGTATGAGATGCAAATGCACAGAAAAAATGGGGCGCAGATAGATTGCTCGCTCACTTTCAATTTGAGGCGCGGCGGCAACGAGAGCGTATTGGGATACGAGGGAAGTATTCGTGACATAACGGAATACAAACACCTGCAGCACAATCTGCGGCTCTATATCAACCAGGTTACTCAGGCTCAGGAAGAAGAACGAAGACGCATTGCCCGTGAGTTGCATGATGAGACTATCCAAGCCCTTGCTGCCTTGTCGCTTGAACTCCTGGCAGCAACTAGGCGAAAGGGAATTTCAGTGGATAAGGCCATAGGGACTATGGAGCAGATGCGGCAGAGAATCGATGGGGTGGGAGAGGGACTGGGTCGTATGAGCCGCGCATTGCGGCCGAGTGTATTGGACAACTTGGGCCTGGTACCTGCGGTGACATTGCTCCTGAACGACCTCAATGAAATAGGCAAGGTTCACATCTCTCTAAGAGTGGCTGGTCAAGAACGTCGCCTGTCGTCCGAAGCCGAGCTGGGCCTGTTCCGGATTGTCCAGGAATCTACGAACAATATCAGGAAGCACTCTGAGGCAAAGAGGGCATCGGTTATCATCGAATTCAGGCGTGGTAAAGTGAGGCTTACTGTCAAAGATCGCGGCAAGGGGTTCCAAGTGCCCAGGAGACTCGGGGACTTCAGTTCTGCCGGTAGACTTGGATTGATGGGGATGCAGGAGAGAGCACAGGCACTCAAGGGCACCTTTGCGGTGGAATCTCATTTAGGCAGAGGGACAACGATAACTATCGAGGTACCTGGCTAAAGCAGATGACTGTCGGATGCTCCATGTTGCATATTTGATCTTCCTTCTGAACGTACATAACGTGCGAAAACCTGCTGTGTGATTTCGATAATCACCCCGCCTATTTCGACTTGAACCCAACCACAATTGAACATTACCGAGGATTAGTATATGGAATAACTAAAGGAGACAGCTCCGGCTACAATAAGAGTTGATGGTGTCGGTGAGCACCAAATCTAAAGTAGGAGGAGCTATCTCAGATGAAGAATACTGCAGCCATGAAACGAAAGCAAGTGCCGGAGGGATACTTGGTCATAGGAGTCGACCCACATAAGAAGAGGCATGCCGTGGTCGCTATCACTCAGGATTTCACCACCCAGGCCAAGTTCAAGTTCGACAACACCGGGGAAGGACTGGAGATGATGTTAGATCGAGCCAGAACAGAGATGGTCAAATCGTGTTGCCGGGGCGTGATATTCGCCATCGAGACAGGAGGCCACTACTGGCGAAACATAGCGTATTATCTTGATGAGCGAGGCATCCCCTTTCGCTTCATCAACCAGTATACCTTGAAGCGGAGGCGGGAGGGGAAGGATCTCAATCGCAGGAAGAATGACTATCGAGACAGTGAAGTAGCAGCGCAACTCCTGTGTACCGGGGAGTTTGTTGAGAGCGTCATCCCGCAAGGTGTCTATGCAGAGCTTCGGACCTCTCACAATGCCTATCAGCGGCTGGTCAAGGAAAGAACCAGGATAACCAACCTGTTGAAAGGGCTGCTGGATGCGCTCTTCCCCGAGTTCACTCAGGTCTTCAAAGATCCCTGTGGTCTGACGGCCCTGAGTGTACTTTGCACATGTCCAATCCCCAGGGTGATAGCCAGCATGACAGAGGATGAGTTCATAGCTACGATCGAGGCCCGCCACAAAGGGCGACGTCTGATGCGGAAGAAACTGAGGGCACTCCACTACTCAGCGCAAACGTCAATCGGGATCCATGCCGGTGCCCGGTCGGTGTCTTCTGAAATCGCGTTCCTGGTCGATAAGCTTGAGCTGATCAAAGGGCATATCCGTATCACGGAGATGACACTGATCAGGCTGGTGGATGAGACAGAAGAAGGGAAATACCTGCTCTCAATAAGGGGGCTAAACTATGTTGCTGTGGCCGGGTTACTGGCTGAACTAGGCTCTTTCAACTTATACCGGAGCGCCAAGCAGATGATAAAGATGGCAGGAAGTAATCCCACTGAATCGGAATCAGCTGGCAAGAAGAGAGCAAAGACACCGATGAGCAAGCAAGGCCGCCCGTTACTGAGATATTGTGCCTGGACGGCGGTCATCCCCATGCTGCGATTGAATGGGGATTTCCGTGCCTGGGCTAATCAGAGACGAGAAAGGCCGGCCCATGCCAACCCTCTCAATGGAAGGGAAGTAGTTGGAGCAGCACTCAACAAGCTGCTGCGACTGGCCTTTGCCCTGGTTAGGAATCAGACCTATTACCGGGATGCAAAACCGGCACTGATACCGGTTGCAGCATAAGATATGGAGGTGATGTCATTGCATCAGGTGGGCAGGGAGACGCCGCGCCGAGTTTTGGGAGCTCATTTGAGCCAACCCGTGTGCACAACATGGTGCCCCTGCCCTCCTGGCCGAACCCGTATGAGGTATGATGGGACTCCGCCAAGCGGATGAACCCGTACCTAAGTGCTAAGTTGGGAGCCAGGAAAAAAGAGGCTGGGGTCTGCCCACCGATGTGAAGATATGACAGGAGTGATATTGCCGGAGCCCTTGACTAGAAAGATATAGTATGTTGT
>Ga0194111_10002356_pt1 | contig 22929 bp, 18 predicted proteins | sample TA2KigC300mmetaG_FD_146194 | JGI IMG/M metagenome (GOLD analysis project Ga0194111, IMG submission 146194) | Freshwater microbial communities from Lake Tanganyika, Tanzania - TA2015033 Kigoma Deep Cast 300m | ecosystem: Environmental > Aquatic > Freshwater > Lake | place: Tanzania: Lake... | reverse complement strand
AAGGTCACAACGGCGACCTATGGATTTACTCTTGTCAAATTCAAAAAACCTCTTTTGTTTTATCACTCCAAATCATAAGGCGACCCAATGCTTGTTGCTTGTCTGCCACTAGGCACGATAGGTTTACAACTGGTTTTATATAAAGTGAAATAACATTAAGGGAATTTTTTTATTGAACAAAATTTTTCAAATAAAAAAGGAGGTAACAATGAAAAACCATAATAATTCATTAATAGTGTTCTTATTATTAATTTTTATAATCACTTCTCCATTTTTTCTGTCTTGTGAAAGCCCTACAAAAACAAGTAATAATGGGAATCAAGATGATAATAACTTCCCTCTTGCCCCCTTTATTTATCCGGTAGAATTGAAATTGTCCAAATATCCAGCTTTTGGAGACACATTTGAAATGGAAGCTCGCTTTCGCTTTATTCGAGAGGATGATCCTTTCCCAGATGCAAAACATTTCAGAAAATTTTTAGAAGATAGTATTTTTAACAAATACAAATTGGACTCAGTTTTTGTTAAAGGTGGTTTTAATTTTTACAAGTATCTTAATCACGATTCAAGAAGTAGTGCATTGGAATATATTTCTGGTGATAGTTCTTATGGCAAATGGATGAGAATAAACGATAGTGGGACATTTAAGGCAAGATTCAAAGCAATAAAATCTGATACTGTGATGGCTGAAGCATTACTTTGGGGTTATACATGGGGAGATTCGGGTGTATTTGGTGGTGGTTTTAAACATGAATGCTTTATTATCAGAGAAACTGAGGGAATTGGGTTAGGCGATTGTTGGACACATGAATGTTTTAGACCACCAGTATATATTCAATTAACTGGTTTATCCAATTTAGGTTTAGGTAAAAGTAACAATTTATATTGTGAAATAATTAGCAAAGCAGAAAACTTTGATTTCAATATTGAAATATTTATTGATAAAGGACTTCAATTAACAAATTCTTCGAAAAAATGGAGTGGAAATATCAAAGTTAATACAACGATTAAAAAAGAATTTTCAGTAACGCCATTAAAAAATGGCATATACAAAATCAGGGCGGAAGGAAAGGCAATTTTAAATATAGATACAATTAAATTAAGAGATGTAATATACCTCGAAGTAAACGATGTTGGTTCTCGATTTTTAACCTCAACAGAATATGAATTGCTTAGAATAAAAGAGATTGAAAGGAATCAGCCAAAACATATTTACGCGGTAGAACCCCCACTCTTACAACCGGTTATGCATTCCGAACAGCCTAAAATGATTTTAGGACTACCGCAAGACGATAATATTAAAACGAATTTAAGTTGTGATGGAACAATCAATGTTAGTGGTTTTGTGTATTACAATGACAACGGCATACAAAGACCTTTGATTAACGCTTCGGTTTATCTTTATGATGATGATATCACGTTTTGCGGTAGCGACGACCTTTTAGCAAGTACCATAACAGATTGGAATGGATACTACAGCTTCACAAACATAGAGAATTGCGACTGTTCGGGAACAATCGATATGTATTTAAAAGTTATAATGTGGAACACTCAGTTTAGAGTTATCAATACTTCTTCAGATGAACCTTATACTCATATAACACCCACCGAAAATGATATTCCTGCAGGTACTTATATCAGAGATATGGAAATACCTTATATATGGGCATCAAAAATTTTCTCAAATATTAACTTAGCATGGAATGCAGCCGCTCAAAGCCAATGGCCGGGGGATATTTGGGTTAAATATCCATACAACGGTTGGCCCGGAACTGATTGTAATGTTAATCCTCCCGTAATTTACTTAGGTCATTATCAACATGACTGGCCTGATTTTCCCGATGTTATTCAGCATGAGTATGCACACGGACTTATGAAAAAGGCTTATGGAACTATGCCTGATAATTCTGGTGGTAGACATTGGATACAACTTTGTCACAGTGCTGGCTTGGCCTGGTCTGAAGGATGGGCTAATTTTTATCCTCAAGTTATTAACAATGATGGTACCTTAGATGGTCCTTTCGGAAGTATAAATATTGAGCGAATACCAAATTATTTTTGCGAAGGACAAACAAACGAAGCAAGAGTTGCAGGTGCTTTATTAGATCTTTGGGATATTAACAACGATAGTCTCGATCAAAATTCTAACAGCACTATTCCTCTTTCCACTCTCTGGGCACAAGCAATGTGGGGGCAAAGGAAAAATTCGTTCAGTGATTATTGGAGTAATTTAACACAATATTTATCATGTGATCAAAAGTTAAGTGGTATTCAATCAGTGAAAAACAATACTATCACAGTTACTGCTATTTGTCCTCCTATTATAGCCGGATTTGTTCAACGCCCCACTCCAATCTATCAAGGGGGTAGTGGCGTTGTAACCTGTAACCTCTCACAAGGCAATGGAGACTTAACATATTCGTGGACAAAACGTTACTTCCCTCCAGGTGTTTCTGTTTCGTTTGAGGGTAACAATGCTTACATCAATTATAATTATAAAATGATGAAAAATATTTCCAACCTTTCCGAAGGATGGTTCCCAGAAAGCATAACAGATGATGGAAAAACATCCATTACAGCACCATTACCCGAATTAACCTGCACAGTAACAAATAGCGTTGGCAGTGATACTCGCCGAACAACGGTTTACTTAGCAAAACCTTACGGATGTCCTTTCGTTTATACTTGGAATGGTGAAGTTTGGATGGAGGATAATAATATCTTACCTCAAAGTGAATACCCGGAAAATTATGGAGTTGATGTTACGGACTATTATCAGCTTTTCACAAAACCAAATTTAGAATCAACACAAAATGGAGATAGATACTTACTTGGATTAGGTGAGTTTGAACAAGAAAGAACATTTTTAGATAAGATTCAACTATTAGCAATAGACCATTCTCCAGAGGCGTGGATTACAGTTGACGATAGCGGTCAAGTAATTCAATTCTTAAAACCATTGTATTTAATCGATGCACAACTCGACTCGGAAAGTGTAGTTAAAATGATATCAGAACTTGACGGTATTAATGTTGAAATTTCTGAAGGATCAAATATGAGCGTCTGGTTTACTCAAGATGGAGGCGATACTGAACAAGCTCTGCTTTTAATTGGTCAAATTCGTGACCCTGCAATAAAGTATAAACCAGCCGGTATAATTTCAATAAACGATAATCAAAATAATTTGATTTTCACAGATTTCAGATTACGCCGTAATCCATCGTACACTTGGGTAATCGTTCCGGCAGTAGATACAAGCACAATACAGCTTGATATACAATGGGCTCAAGATGCCGCATTAGATTATACAGAGCTAAGCCGTAAATTGGAATTACCATTTACCGTAACCGAGGCATCACTTTTACAAGCAGAACATTCAATATACGGCGATGTTACAAGCAAGCTTATTTACATCGATGAAGATTACACACAGCTTGAACCAAACGATTGGATAACTTTAGAGTTTTCTGCCCCACCAATAGTTGAGGGAATGGAAAGGTCGTTTATATTAGTATCTCGTGGACGCTATGAAAGGATAGAGCATAGTAAAAATTATGGTATGAATAAACAATTATCTAAAACATCTTTATCGAATTCAGTAGTAGAATATAAACTTGAACAAAATTATCCTAATCCATTTAATCCCGTAACTAAAATAAAATACTCAATTCCAACCCCCCTTAATCCCCACTTTACTCAAAGGGAGGAAACAGGGGGGACTTCGGCATGCTCAGTCGGGTCGTTAGTTACGCTTAAAATTTATGATTTACTCGGCCGTGAAATTGCAACGCTAGTTAACGAACCAAAGCAAGCTGGTGAATATGAAATTGAATTCAATGCAAATAAATATGGATTGTGCTCTGGTATTTATTTCTATCAATTTACTGCTGGCTCGTTTAGTTCAACAAAAAAGTTTGTATACCTGCGTTAGTTATAAAAAGATGCCATCTTTCAAGTTGAGATTGCTTTCCGAAAAGATGGCATCTTTAACTTAGTCAAGACACCATCCGTCTCCGTTAGCTAATGGATGACGGATCATGACAGCAAGAAAATTTTTAATTCTACATTATACATTCTCAATTATAAATTACTATGCTCTTCCACCTTGATCTCGATGCATTTTTTATTTCAGTTGAACGCATACTCGATCCTTCACTCGAAGGTAAACCCGTAATCGTTGGTGCCGATCCAAAAGTTGATGCGTATGGACAGCCGCACGGGCGCGGAGTAGTTGCAGCTTGCTCATACGAAACACGTGAGTTCGGTGTCCGCTCAGGCATGCCAGTAAGGCAGGCTTATCAACTTTGTCCAACTGGACTCTTCATTCACGGAAGTCACAAAGAATATTCTCGATTCTCAAGAGCTGTGAAAAATATTCTTGAAAGATATGCACCAGTTCTTGAGCAAGCATCTATTGATGAATTTTATCTTGACTTTACCGGATGCGAACGGATTTATGGACACCCCTACTTCTTTGCATCACGCATTCAGGCAGAGATAAAACGCGAACTGCATCTCCCCTGCTCTATCGGAATTGCATCGAATAAGTTTGTCGCAAAAGTCGCATCAGATTATGCAAAACCGGAAGGAATTACTTTCGTTGTGCCTCATCAAGAAGTTGAATTTCTCTCACCTCTGCCGGTTCAGGCAATGCCAGGAGTTGGTGAAGTAACCCAGCGCGAACTAAACGCACGCGGATTTTATACAATCGGACAAGTTGCAAACACATCGAGCGAGTATTTTCAGATTGCATTCGGCAAATGGGGAAAAGCTATTCACGACCACGCACTCGGTAAAGGAACGGAGTTTTTAATTCCGCACGATGAAAGGCACGAACAAAAAAGCATCAGCCGAGAAGAAACTTACGGAACAGACACAACGGATAAAAGAATCGTTGAAAAAACTTTGTTCGAATTAGTAGAAGATGTCTGCAATACGCTTCGCGAAAATAATTGGATGGCGAGAACTGTAAGCATTAAACTTCGCTACTCCGATTTCGTTACACTTACACGAGCGCAAACCTTAAACAAGCCGGACAATGACGATAAGATTATCTACAACACAGCAGTTGAACTTTTCAGGAAAGCATACACAAGAAGAGTTTCAATAAGACTAATCGGAGTTCAACTGACAAACTTCTGCGAATCTTCCGAGCAAGAGCTTCTTTTCTCCACCATTGAGGAAAAACGGCAGAAGCTCTTAAAATCAATCGATAAAATCAGAGCAAAGTATGGAATGGAGATTGTGAGGTATGGAGTGGCATAATAAGTAATTGAGAATAGAGAACGAAAAATGAACAAGCAGTCTTGATAGTTAGTAACGGTTTATATATGTTAAAAATGTAAAAGAAAATTTCATGACGAGCATTACTCCAGAGTTTATACGTGAAGAGATTCTCCGCCAGAATTACGAAATCTCAATTCATGCAGACGATGAACGGATTAACGAACAGCTTACAATTTCTCAATTGGAGCTAGCTTTGACAAAGTGTGAAATCATAGAAGAATATCCAAACGACCCAAGAGGTGAAAGTTGTTTGGTTCTTGGCTTCACCAGTGAAAATAAACCTATTCATATTGTGTGCGGCAAGAATCGTTCAGGACATTTAATTTTGATCACTGTTTATTCTCCTGAAATGCCAAAATGGAAAGACCCTTATACAAGAAACAAAAAGGATTAAAAATATGAAAAGAGAATATGACGATTGTTTTTTTTGCGGCGGTAAAGTAGAAGAAAAATTACTGCCCCGTGAGATCAGATGGCAGAATCGATTATTTGTTTTTGAGAATGTCCCCCTAGGAGTATGTAAGCAGTGCGGAGAGAAAGTCATAAAACCTGAAATTGCCAAGCAAATTGATCGTATTCTTCAAGAGAAGAAAAAGCCAACAAAAACAATCCAAGTTCCCGTATATTCTTTTGATTACGGAACTGTTTAACTAATTCATCATTTGAACCAGAAGCTCATCCCCGCCAGTGGCAGTTCCGCCTCCGGCATGAAACCTTTGGCTGAAGATTTATCCTCAGGTCAGCACACAATTCACAAGTTGACCTAAAAAAAATTAACTTCTGCTAAATCACAGAACAAAAATCCATCTTCTCTAATTTTTAATAAACTACAGAAACTCTTAAAATCAATCGACAAGATCAGAGCAAAGTATGGATTTGAAATTGTGGCGTATGGAGTGGCATAGTGAATAGCTAAGGATGAATATAAGATATAAGAGCATCTGAGTAGAGTATGAATTTGAAATCGTTGACTCGTCAGTTTGTTTATATAAGCTAAAATTTATAATTTTTTTTTAAATGAACTGTCTCAATCAATTCGAAAAAATAGATAAAGAAGCATTTTCTACGGCATCTCTATTCGACCAATCCGACGAGAAGGAATATTGGCTCTCTAAAACGCCCTCAGAAAGAATTCAAGCACTTGAGTTTTTAAGACAAATTATGTACGGGTATGATCCATTTACCTCGAGACTTCAAAGAGTTCTTGAAGTTGTTGAACTTAAAGAAAGTTAAATACTTAGTTGTTGGTGGCTACGCAGTTGGGTACTATGGTTATCCAAGAGCAACCGGTGACATCGATATTTGGATTTTGCCAGAATTAGAAAACGCAAAAAGATTAGTAGAAGTATTTAGAGAATTTGGCTTTAATGTCCCCAAACTTTCCACAGAATTATTCTTAAAAGAGAACCGAATCACGCGAATTGGTGTCCCGCCATTGAGACTCGAAATTTTAACAACGGTATCGGGATTAAACTTTAGCGATTGCTTCCCTACAAGAACAATTGATGTTCTCGATGAGGTTGAAGTAAACTTCATCGGTCTTGAGCAATTAAAGGTTAATAAACGTGCGCAAATAGATACAAAGATTTGGACGATCTAGAAAAATTACCATAACACTATATTATCATAAAACATTTAACCAACAACCATCAAGAGGATAACATGGCAAAAGAAGTTTCCATCAAAAGCACAAAAAACGAACTATTTGAAGCATACAACGAAGCTTTAGAAAAAATCAAGGAATTGAAATCTGCCGACCGCAAAGTTGAAAAGAAAAAAGAAGAAGAAAAAAAGATAGTCGAAGCCGTAGTCGAGCATTCTCCGGAAACTATAATAAAATTGCTCGGCGAGATAAAATTAAGAACAGCAAAAGCAATAGACGAAATTGGTGAGACTCTGATTGCTGAGTATAGAAAATTGACAGAGCTTCAGCAGGCGATTGAAATTGAAAAGAAATATTTAGAAGAAATATTCGATATAAAAGCAGGTGCCGACTCGCTTTCTGCACTTCTACTGGCACAAAAGGAAAAGAAAGAGGCATTCGAACTGGAGATAGAGGCAAAGAGAATTCAGTGGAAACAAGAACAAGAGAACTACGAGATTCAAAAGAAAGACCGAGACATGCAGATTAAGAAAGAAAGGGAGCGCGAGCAGGAAGAATATAATTACAATCTTAAATTACAAAGAAAAAAAGATGCCGATCAGTATGCTGTTCAAAAATTAGAATTAGAAAAAGAGCTTATCAATAAAAAAGCCGCCATTGAAAAAGAATTGGCAGAACGGGAAGCATTAGTTACAGCGAGAGAAAAAGAGTTTGCTGAACTTAAAGCAAAAGTAGAATCGTTCCCTGCCGAACTCGATAATGTAATTAAGGGAACCGAAAAATCTGTTACTGAAAAAATCGAATTGAAGTATAAGCATCAAGCAGAACTCTCATCAAAAGAAATCGAGGGTGAAAGAAAGTTAAACAAGCAAATGATTGCTTCATTCGAGAGTAAAATCAAGGAACAAGAAGAGCTAATTCGTCAACTCACCCAAAAAGCAAACGATGCAGGAATACAAATTCAAAACATAGCTATCAAAGCGATTGAAGGAGCCTCTCTGCAAAGAAGTTTTTCCGTACCACACGATAAAGATAGTTCCAAGAGTTAAAATTACGTTTTGGCCAGCGTTACCATAAATGATAACCCTCGCCTACAAATTATTATAAGTGTGATATCATTTAATCATCCTGCTTCAGCGGGGTTTGTTTGTACAGCGTGCTTATGTATGGGCACGCTTATCTTTTTCTTTTGACTTTTGCAAAAAAACCAGCAATCTTATTAAAAAAATTTTGGAAACAGATATTTACGTACGTAAGATATAACCACGATTTATGACCATAAAAGTATTAATAAACGACTCATTCAAAAAATACTTGCTCAAAGAGAGCAAGCAAAACCGAGAAAAGTTAAAACAGAAACTTGATTTCTTGGAAATTGGCTGTTGGGATGGCGGGCTAAAAGTAAAGAAGATTAAAGGGGTTGCTTCGGCTAAAACTATCTTTGAAGGGCGGCTCGATAAGGGCAACCGAATTATTTTTACACTCGGCAGAGATGAACATCCTGAAGAAAAAAACACGCTGCTTGTTTACGTCTGGGGAATAGTTGTTCACAATGAGATATCAAAAAAAGCAAAAAATATACTGCCCGACAATGTCCCCTTCATTCACTTCAAACCTTTTAGGGAAGAGATGTCGGAAGAATTATACTTCGATAAACTAGACCAGGAAGACATCACCCAAGAAAGCATTACCAAAAAAGTTAGCGACGATTCAGGAAGCCAGAAATGGTATCCGTTAAACGAGGGAGAGTGGAGTCGGGTGCAATTATATAATAAAGACGATTTCGAATTATATCTTCAATTGACGCCGGCTCAATCCGAGATTCTTAGAACTCCACCTCCCATAATGCTCTCCGGCACTGCGGGGAGCGGCAAAACAACTCTCTCGGTTTATTATCTGCATAAAAGTTCACTTGGACACTTGGATAAATTATTTGTTACATATAATAAATTCTTAAAAAATATGGCGGAACGGCTATATCGCGGTTTGATAAATTCATCTCCAAATGCAGATAAAATAAATGAGCCGAAATTCTATACTTATAAAAACCTGTGTCTCGAAATTGCAGAAAAGTTTAATAGGGCTTATCAATCCGAGAGCGAGGTCGATTACTATAAATTCTGTACAATCGTCCGACCGCATTCCTTATCGTCAAAATATGACATGCCGTTGATATGGGAGGAGATTCGTTCAATAATTAAAGGTGCTTTGCCTCAGATAAACATACAGTTTTTCAAAGATACACTGAACAAGGTTAAACAGAATCAGCTCGCATCGGATTTAATAAATCCTTTGCATCGTCAGCTTGCAATCTTTTCGAACTTAGAATCATCATCGCAAATCGAAAAGATCGTGCAAAAGTATTTTCAAACAAGCTTGTCCAGTTTTCTTAAGAATCTTAAATTTCATATTACCGACCATAGCGAAAGAATCGTACATCTACTCGAAAAGATAATAGAGCTGCTACTAAAACAGCGCGACCTTACACAAAAACGTTATCTCTCATTCCTTGAATATGAAATGCTTGGCAGGAAAAAAGCTCCGAACTTTAAGCACGACAGAAAAAGCATTTACAAAATATTTGAGTTTTATCAAGACAAGTTAGACAGAGAAAATCTGTGGGATGAAATTGATTTAAGCAGAGATGTAATCAATATACTTGTCGAAAAAAATCCTAAAGAATATATGTATGACTTGGTAGTTTGCGATGAAATCCAGGATTTAACAGATGCACAGCATGAGCTATTGTTTTACATAACTAAAAATCCTCTAAATCTGGTTTTAACCGGCGATACAAAACAAATCATCAATCCAAGTGGATTCCGATGGGAAGAGCTTAAACGCCACTTCTTTGAAAGAAACTTACCAACACCGGAGGTTATGTTTTTGAATTTAAATTTCAGAAGTTCTGGAAGCATAGTTGAACTTGCGAACACATTATTGGAGCTGAAAGCAAATCTCTTAGGCACAAGCGCCGAGGAATTAAAAGAAGATTGGAAATACAAGGGGCGCCCGCCGGTTATTGCTCACGGCATCACAGAAAAAGAAATGCTTGAAAATCTCAGCGGCATTGGAGCAAAGAAAACAATTCTTGTAAGAAATGAGAAAGAAAAGGAAAAGTTAAAACGCATTTTGGAAACAGAGCTTGTATTTACAATATATGAAGCAAAGGGATTAGAATTCGACAGCGTATTTATTTGGAACTTTTGCTCCGATATAAAAACTAAGGATGTTTGGCTAACGATTCTTGAAAATTCCAAACAAAATATCCATGATGCGAACATCAAGCACGAAATTAACTTATTGTACGTAGCAATCACCCGAGCACAAAAAGAACTTTTAATTTACGACGGCTCAACTCCTTCGGTTATTTGGCAGAGCGATTTACTGAAAGAGCAAGTATATCAAACCAACGATCTAAATTACATCAGCGGAATATGGAACGTTATATCAACGCCGGAGGAGTGGATTGAACAAGGAAATTATTTTTTCGAAAGAGAATTCTATAAGGCGGCAATTGAATGCTTCAAAAACGCAGGCAATCAGATGCTAACAACTAAAGCCGAAGCATACTACCAAGAAAAAATCGGAGAACATTATAAAGCGGCAGTTAATTTTGAAAAAGTAAACGAGGTTGAGAAAGCCGCCGTAAACTACGAACGTTCCAGAAATTTCAATGATGCATTACGTCTATTCACTCAACTTCAAATCAAAGATAAAATTCTGCAATGCACATCTAAGATCTTAGAAAACGAAGGTCGTTTTGCCGAAGCAGCCGATATTTACTTAAGTCTTTCAGAATACGAAAAGGCACTCGAATTTTTTGTTAGATCGAAAAATTACAAAATGGCGGCTGAAGTAAGCTTAAACTATCTAAAAAATAGTTCCAACGCGGCTAAATATTACGAATTGGCAGGCGAGTTTTTAGATGCGGCGAAGCTTTATCTGAAGCTGAAAAACTATGAGCACGCCGCAGAACTGTTTGAAAAAGCAGAAGATTATCAAAATGCCGAAAAACTCTGGAAAAAGTTAAAGAACGATAAACGGTTGATTGGAATCTATACTGTCACAAATCAATACGAACCACTCTTAAGGATTTACGAAAAAGAGAAAAATTTTAAATCCGCTGTTAATACACTCAGACTAATTAAAGAAGGTAAAGATTTGAAAGCTGAAGCAGATTCATATTTCAAAACAAAAAAATATTTTAGCGCATTGATAAGATATTATCTAATTAATGATAATCTTGGCGTTGCTGATAGCTCCTCCAAACTGAAATACTTTACCGATGCTGCAAAATATTACGGCTTGGCGGAAAATAGTTTTAAGGCGGCTGAATCTTATTTTAAAATAAACGATTACACAAATGCGTTTCTAAATTATTTAAACTCGCCCGAAGATTGTAAGCTTCTTTTTAAGAATACCAAAAAACTAAGCAAATACATTAAAAAGGTAGAACTCGAAACTTTTGCAAACGGCTTCGCCGACGAGAAAAAATACCTTCAAGCAAGTGTATGTTATGAATTGGCGGGAGACCGAACTCTTGCCGGCTTCTGTCAACTCGAGCTGGGAAATACCGAGTCGGCATATAGCTTGTGGAATACTCTTTGGCAAGGTGATCGTTATGAAACATTGTCCTATTATGCTATAAAAAATGATAAGATTGATACAGTCGCTAAATTCGTTCTAAGATTAAATGCCAATGAAAACGACCTGTATAAACTTCAAATAGCCGACTACAATTCTATGCTTGTAAAAATGATGAATTCATATTTTCAGAATAATCATAACACAGAAGAGATTGTTCATTGGCTGCGAATCCTCAAGATACTTGACCCCGACTTTCACTATGCGGAGAACGTTATTCATCTATACGAAAAAGCCGAGAATTACAACGATTACTTCTTTTATATCGCAGAAATAAAAGGCACTAATAAATCTATATTTAACAACATAAAAGAAAAATTCAACTCTGAATATGCCAACTTGTGTGAGAGTGTTTCAGAAATATCGGCAATTAAACTCCATTTCTTAGACAAAAAAGATGAGTACAACCTTATGGCAGAAAAGCTCGCCATTACTAAAAACAATTACTTAATTTTTAGCGAGTCGTCAAAATTTGAAAAAACCCTGAGTTTTTTGGTAGATAACAATATGATGATGGACGCTTTATCGCTTTCGTTCAAAAAAAATAGTTTTTCGTCCCTTGCAGAAATTCAAGAGGAAAAAGGGTTGATTAAAGAGGCTGCATATTCTTACGGTATAGCTACTGAATTTCTTAAGTCGGCTGAGCTTTACTTAAAAGTAGGAAACAAGGGAAATGCGGCCGATATGTTAACAAAAGGAGGAAAATACAAAGAGGCTCTTAATATTCACTTACAGATGGAAACGAAAGATCTAAATAAAATTGCCGAACTCTACGAAAAGCTCGGCGATTACAAACGAGCCGGCGAAATTTATCTAAAACTTCGAAACCCAAAAAAGGCGGCAAAATGTTTCAAAAAAATTTCCAAACAAACTCTCTTTTAAGACGAGCGTAAATCCGGATAAAACTTTAACATCGGAAAAAATAATCCGCCGATGTTTTTAATTTCTATCGCCTTCTGATATAGAGTCTTTTGCAGAACTCACCGCTGCAAGCTTAGAAGTTTTGAAAAAATTGATTTATCCATTACCGTCAGTTTTAGCTGACGGATAAAGAGTCTTAAAAAATTTTGGACTTTAGTCCCATAATTATTCACCGGTAATATTTGTAAAAGCATGTGGATTTTCTTATGCGGCTAAAGTTGATGGGGACGTTTAATCCCATCGGTTAAAACTGACGGCTATTGCTTGAAGGTGAATAATAATATTACTTGTGCGACCGACTCTATAACCTGATATGCCTCATTTAAGCCTGAATATCTCAGACCTTGCCTCTGCCTTAGCCTTGATACAACACTATTTTAAACTCTGCAATTGACACTATCTTTTTCTATTATTAACATACCTTAAACAGTAGACAAAATAAAATTAACAGAGGCAGCATGAGGAGGAAAAATAATGAAACAAAAAAAATACTTTCTGATTTCTTTTCTAATTTTGTTAGGATTTGTTTCGGTAATAATCCTAACTTTCATTCCGGAAATAACCAACAGCAATTCTAAATCAATCGAGGAGCAAAGCTTGAAGCAAGAGACAATTAAACTTCCTCAACCGAATTTCAAAAGCACCATTTCGGTTGAAGAAGCAATGCTCAAAAGACGATCTGTCAGATATTTTTCTGATAAGTCATTAACGCTTGCAGAAATTTCTCAACTGCTTTGGTCTGCACAAGGGATTACAGAACCAAGAGACGGATTGCGCACAGCGCCATCTGCCGGAGCGCTTTATCCTTTAGAAGTCTATGTCGTCGCCGGCAAAGTTGAAAACCTTGAAGCAGGAATTTACAAGTACAAACCTCAAACGCACGAGTTAATAAAAATTGTTAAAGGAGATAAACGAACTGAGCTTTACAACGCCGCACTTCAGCAATCGTCAATTCAAACAGCTCCTGCAAACCTGGTTTTCCCTGCGGTGTATGAGCGTACATCGCGGAAGTACAGAGACCGCGCTGAAAGATACGTTCACATTGAAATTGGACACGCTGCGCAAAACGTTTGCCTGCAAGCTGTCTCGCTCGGTTTGGGAACTGTAACAATCGGTGCTTTTTACGACAACAAAGTTAAAAAAGTAATGCAGCTGCCAAAAAACGAAGAACCGCTTTACATTATGCCAATTGGAAAAAAAGTTGAGTAAGCATGGGGAAATAAGTTCTCTGCTGTCATCACGAACCGGTTCGTGACAGGCAAAAAAGACAAATAGTTTATCTCTCGAACTTTGAGGCAAACAAAATTATTTTGTATTTTTAATTAAGATGAAAACATTTACTGTGAATATTCCCGATTCCAAGATAAAGTTAAAAGAATAATAATATTAAAATTTAAGGAGATACATTTTGCACTGGAGAGAAAGAATCACTTCTGACCCTGCTGTTTGTCATGGTAAAGCTTGTATTAAGGGAACTCGTATAATGATCTCTGTCATCTTAGAGAATTTAGCAGATGGAGTAAGCGAATCCGAAATTTTAAAGAGCTACCCTTCTCTTTCTCCCGAAGACGTTAAAGCCGCGATAGCTTATGCGGCAGAACTATCCAGAGAGAGACTTGCCCCCTTACCTATATAGTTGGTAAAAATGCAGTTTAAGATAGATGAAAATTTGCCGATTGAAATAGCAGAATTGCTTATCAACGAAGGATATGATGCGAAAACCGTAAAAGAGGAACAACTGCGAGGCGCAAAGGATACCGTTCTTATAGACATATGCAAAATGGAAAGCCGTGTTTTGGTTACTTTAGACACTGATTTTTCTGATATCAGATCATATCCACCCCATGAATTTTCTGGAATTGTTGTCTTGCGTGTGCGAAGTCAATCCAAACGGCATGTCTTAAAGGTTTTTCAACAGATTATACCTCTTTTCAAGCAGGAACCTCTCGAACAACAGTTGTGGATAGTTGAAGAAACTCTCATTCGTATCCGCAGTTAAGAAAATAGAAAGGAAAAAATACTTTTACTGAAAGTTACCTTGCACCTATGGTTGACGGAAATAAAAGACCCGCTTTACATTATGCCGATTGGGGAAAAAAATGAGTAAGCACAGACAAATAGTTTATCGCTCGAACTTTGAGACAAACAAAATTATTTTGTATTTTTCGATAGAATGAAAACGCTAACTATAAATATCCCAGATTCTTTGGAAATAGACAGTCGAGAAGCAAAGCTACTTCTAGCGTCACAATTGTATGAAAAAGGCAAATTGTCGTTAGGACAAGCGGCGGAGATGGCGGGATTATCAAAAAGAGCTTTCATGGAAATACTTGCGGATTATGATGTTTCTATCTTTAACTATCCTACCGATGAAATAGATAACGACTTTGAAAATGCAAAGCGTAGTAGTATCTGACGCAAGCTGCCTAATCTTACTTGACAAAATTAACCACCTTGAATTACTTAACAAATTATTTGGGCAGGTAATCATCACGTCTATCGTAGGAGAAGAGTTCGGTAAACCTTTGCCTGTATATATTCGAATAGAAAATCCCAAGAATATTGTTTATCAAAATATTCTCGAGACGATTTTAGACAAGGGTGAAGCAAGTTCAATTGCATTAGCTTTGGAAAAAGAAGATTGTCTGTTGATAATCGATGATCAAAAAGGAAGAAGAGAAGCCAGGTTATTAAACGTTAAGATTACAGGCACACTTGGGTTAATTGCATTAGCAAAAGAAAAGGGATTGATTAAATCTGCAAGAGAAATTCTCGACTTAATAATTCAAACTGATTTTAGAATATCTAAAAGTTCAATAGAAAATATTCTTAGAAAAGCTGGAGAATAACTTAACTTCAATTGTGCTCTTGTAACTATTAATGTTTTCCACTACGATAAAGTGAAAAAATTACTGCACCTATTGAAAAACGAAAACCCGCTTTACATTATGCCGACCGGCCTGCGGACGGCAAGTTGGTAATTTATCAATTAATGAAAGAGAGGATTGCAAATGAAAATAACTGACTTAGACGAATCTCATCAATCACTTTACTTCCTATGCTTAGAAGATTGGTCTGATGAAATCAAAGAAGCAGGCAATCACAAAGAAGAGTGGTATCGCAAAATAAAAGACAAAGGTCTCCGCGTAAAGCTTGCACTCAACGATGAAGGAACCGTCGGTGGAATGATTCAGTATTTGCCGATTGAACATTCAACTGTTGAAGGAAAAGATTTATATTTCATCTACTGCATTTGGGTTCACGGACACAAAAAAGGAAGAGGAAATTTTCAGAAGCGCGGAATGGGAAAAGCTTTGCTTCAAGCCGCCGAAGATGATGCGAGAACTCTCGGTGCAAAAGGAATTGCCGCATGGGGAATCTCATTTCCCTTCTGGATGAAAGCTTCCTGGTTCAAAAAGCATGGATTCAAAAAAGTCGATAAAGAAGGAATGCAAGTTTTAATGTGGAAGCCATTCACCGATGACGCAATCCCGCCAAAATGGAGCCGGCAAAAAAAGTCCCCAACCGTAACAGAAGGCAAAGTAACAGTAACTGCATTCAAAAACGGCTGGTGCCCAGCAATGAATCTAACATTCGAAAGAGCAAAAAGAGCATCTTCGGAATCAGAATTCTCGAACAAAGTTATCTTCAACGAGATAGACACATTTGATAAAAATACATTCAACGAGTGGGGAATTTCAGATGCTGTGTTTATTAATGATAAGGAAGTTCGCACAGGTCCACCGCCATCTTACGAGAAGATTAAGAAGCTGATTAGGAAAAGGGTAAAGAGATTGAATTCTCTGCTGTTGCGAACCTCCGTCGGTTGACGGATCGTGACAGCTAAAAAGTTTACCAGGTGAGACAAGGAAGGAATTTAATTTTGAAATACAATCTTGGGAGTCAATTTTAATGTCAAGTACGAAATTATCATTTATTGGGATAATCTAGATCAGGTCTTATATTGCAGAAGTTCCTGAATTGCCTGGATGTCTTGCTCACGGAAGCACTTATGATGAAGCTTTAATCAATGCAATTGACAAAATAAAATTGACTTGGTAAGTTACGAGTGAGATGTTTTACAAAATAAACGAGTCAGGATTCGATAGTTAAGCGTACGCAATATATTTATACGATAACTATACGAATTTATACTCTTTTGCTTTTAAATAGAATTGAAGAATACGAACAACAATTGAGTACAAGACAAAAAGAAAGCAAATCCGGTATTGCCAAATGGCCTGAAGACGAACGACCACGCGAGAGATTACTGTCGCGTGGTGCTCATTCGCTTTCTGATGCTGAGGTTATTGCAATTTTACTCCGTGTCGGTGTCCGCGGTAAAAGTGCGGTTGAGCTTGCAAGAGAAATGCTTAAGAGGTTCGGTACACTTCAGGAGATGATGTCCGCTCCTCTGAGTGCCTGGACGGGAATGAAAGGTTTGGGAAAGGCAAAACTTGCCCAATTACTAGCCGGGCTAGAACTTGGGAGAAGAGCGTCATTACCGACTATTAGAGAAAAGATAACCATTAAGTCCACTCTACAAGCAATTGATTACTTCAATTCACGATTAAAGAATCTTCCCGAAGAGCATTTTAGAATGGTTTACCTGAACAGACGTGGACGACTCCTTGAAGATTCATTAATCGCCGAAGGTACAGTAGATACTGTAAGACCTCAAATTCGCACAATGGTTGCTCGGGCTTTGCAAACAAATGCTTCAGCAATTATTGCCGCTCATAATCATCCTTCGAGTGAAGCTGAGCCGAGCGAGCTAGATAAATTGTTAACTCGAGACATCATCGCAGTTTGTCATCCACTCGGTATAAAATTGCTTGATCACATTATTGTGACCGGAAATAAATGTTTCAGCTTTGCCGATTCAGGATTATTAGATGAACTCAGATTCGAAGCAAGAGCACATGAAGTTTAACATAAATTTCTATTAGGAAAAAACTTTCATGAATAAATGCTGATATGACAAGTCATAACTCATTAATTCCATACGGGAAAATTGAGCGTTCAATTCTTCTGATCAGAGGGCTCAAGGTTATTTTGGATAAAGACCTTGCAGAGATGTACAACGTAGAAACCTTTAATCTCAACAAAGCAGTAAAAAGAAACATTGACCGATTCCCTTCAGATTTTATGTTTCAACTGACACGAGAGGAGTTTAATAACTTGAAATTCCATTTTGGAATATCAAGATGGGGCGGTACACGAAAACTTCCCTACGCTTTTACCGAGTTAGGCGTTGCGATGCTTTCCAGCGTGTTGAATAGCAAACGTGCCATTCAGGTGAATATACAGATTATGCGTGCATTTGTAACGTTGCGCGAAATTCTTGCTACGCACAAAGATCTTGCCAGAAAGTTAGAAGAGATGGAAAAGAAATATGATCAACAATTCAAGGTTGTATTCGAGGCAATCAGGCAATTAATAACTTCTTCTTCAACGGAGCCAGAAAAAACAAAACGCCAAATGGGTTTCAAGATCGAAGAACCAAAGAGTTCATATACATCTTACAAAAAATCGAAGCAATGAGGAGGCAACAGTTATGACGGAAGAATTTAAACAAATGGTAATTGATACTCTTCGACGAGGCAATGAATTGCCGCGTGAATGGGCACGTGAACTTTTCCCGCCAGAGAAGCGTGAATATGAATTAATTTATTATGGAAAAGACCGTGAGGAAGATATTATTGGTAATACAATGGCTTTGCCATTACAACCAGTAAGTACCTTTGGAAGTAACGGAAAAGATTGGCATAATATGCTAATATTTGGTGATAATCTTCAAGCTATGAAAACATTGCTTCAGATGAAAGAAGAAGGCAAACTAACAAATGCCGACGGTTCTCATGGAATAAAACTAATATATATTGATCCACCATTCGCAACAAAAAAGGAATTCAGTGGTACATCAGATCAAAAGGCATATCAAGATAAAATATATGGTTCAGAATTTCTTGAGTTCCTTAGAAAAAGACTCATTCTAATGAAAGAACTATTATCTGACGATGGAAGTATTTATGTACACTTGGATTGGAAAAAAGGACACTATGTTAAAGTTCTCTTGGATGAAATTTTTGGTGAGAACAATTATCAAAACGAAATTACATGGTATTATCCAAATAAAATTCCAGATAGTCGCAAACTTTTATTTACGAAATCAGCTGATTTCATTTACTTTTATTCAAAAAAAGATGGGCATCAAATATTTAATCCACAATATTATAAAGTAGAACCGCACCGTCGTGCTAAGGAAATTAAAGTAAATGGCATTAAGCAGAGTGTACGTGATAAGAACGGTAATGTCTTATACGAAATTTATGATAAAAGACTTGTAGACTGCGTTTGGAATATTCCTTCATTAGCGGGAACTTCAGGAGAGAAAGTAGATTACCCGACACAAAAACCCGAAGCACTCATTGAAAGAATAATAAATGCATCATCTAATAAAGGAGATATTGTCTTGGATTCATTTGTTGGATCGGGTACAACTTGTGCTGTTGCTGAAAAACTTGAAAGAAAATGGATTGGTATTGATTGCGGAAAATTATCCATTTACACTGTACAAAAAAGAATGTTAAATCTAAGAAAAGATATTGGAAACAAAGGTAAACATCTACAAGCAAGACCTTTCGTCCTTTACAATGCTGGCTTATATGATTTTTCTAGTTTAAGACAGCTTCCATGGTCAGATTGGCGTTTCTTTGCTCTTCAACTATTCGGATGTAAAGATGAACCTCATACAATAGGTGGTTTACAACTCGATGGAAAATTAAAAAGTGCGAGTGTTCTTGTTTTTAATCATATTGAACATTCTGGAAAACGTATTGATGAAGAAACAATTCAGGATATTCATTTGGCTGTTGGAAAAAAGATTGGCAGAAAGTTTTTCATAATTGCTCCTCGTGGAGTATTCGACTTTCAGCAAGATTACATAGATATTGATGGAATAAGATATTATGCCTTACGTATTCCATATTCTGTAATCAACGAACTTCACCATAGAGATTTTACTGCCTTGCAGCAACCCAACGATGAATCAGCAGTGAACGAAACAGTTGACGCTGTTGGTTTTGATTTTATACAACCGCCAATCGTTGAATGGTCTATTAGTCAAAAGAAAAGAAAAGGTGAATTATTTAAGGAAGCTTGTCTTAAAATAAAAAGCTTTGAAAGCCGGGCTCGTATTAGAGGCAAAGATACTCGAGGCGGATTGGAAACTCTATCAATGGTTATGCTCGATTATGATTATGATGATAAGATATTTGATCTAGATGCTGTCTTTTATGCTAATCAACTCGAAGCAGATGAATGGCAAGCATGGTTCCCTGTAGAAAAGATAGGTGAAAAACTAATGGTAGTCTTTATTGACATCTATGGAAATGAAGCCCGGGAAGTAATCGCGAATGACAAGATAAAAAATTCAAAAAAGAAATCATCTAAATCTAAAAAGAGAGTAAAAAAATAATTATGCCACGTAATACAGATAGACAGAGATTTCGCAATGAGGATCTAATACTTAAAGTCAATAAGAATGTTGATCGTAATAAATGGGATGAAGGAAAGTATGAAGCATTTATTGATGAACTTTGTCTTGATCGTGAGTATCAGAAAGAAGCAATCCGAACAACACTCCGGTATTTATTAAGTGGAGAATATAATAACCTGCGCGATCTTGCAAAAGAAAATTTTAACTCAAATGAAATACTAGAACATCGTTATGGTTCATGGCAGAGTATGGAGCGTCATTTGCAGTTACCGGAACAATTGTCTTGTTCTCTTGATCTTGCAACGGGTGTGGGGAAAAGTTATGTAATTTATGGTCTGGCAGCAATCTTACTTGCTGAGGGAGTAGTTGATCGGGTTTTGGTGCTTTGTCCCTCCACTACAATTGAAGATGGATTGATGAATAAGTTTAAAAACCTTGCAAGCAATGCTGATCTTCGTGATCTTCTTCCTGATGAATCTAAATTTTCACCGCCTCGAATAATAAACGCAAGTGAAAGTATTACAGAAGGAAATATTTGTGTAGAAAACTATCATGCAATTCTTGAACACGTAGGTTCGTCAATTAGAGATAGTTTGAAGGGGAAGGGTGCTCGTGTTGCTGTTTTTAATGATGAAACTCATCATGTAGCAAATGAGTTGGCAAAGTCAGAAACCAAAATAAAAAGATGGAAAGAATTTTTATTAAATCCCGATTATGGATTTAGGTACATCGTTGGTGATTCAGGAACATGCTATATTGGAGATGACTACTTTGCTGATGTTATCTACAGATATTCGCTTCGCCAGGCAATTGAAGAAAATTATGTTAAGAAGGTGGACTATGTTGCTGAATTGCCAAAGACAGGTGATCCCGATGAGAAATGGCAATTGATTTTGAATAGGCACGAAGAAACAAGAAAGAAACTAAAACAACGTAAACTTCTTCCTCTTTCAATAATAGTTACGCCAACAATCAATAGATGCAAAGAAGTTGCAGAAGAATTAAAAGAATTTATAATCGAACAACGCGGTATTAAGCCTGAATCTGTGGATGAAAAAGTTCTTGTCGTTTACAATAATGCACCAGATGTTTCTAAACTATCTTTTGTAGATAGAGCTAACAACAAAGTTGAATGGATAGTGTCGGTTTCAATGCTAAATGAAGGTTGGGATGTCAAACGTGTTTTTCAGATCATCCCACATGAAGAACGTGCATTTAATAGTAAACTTCTTATTGCTCAGGTTTTAGGTAGGGGATTAAGAAAACCCGATGGATGGAAAGGTGTACAACCTGAAGTTATTATTTTTAATCATGACGCCTGGGCACCTAGAATCAGACATTTAGTGAATGAGATTTTGGAAATTGAAAAACGGCTTTCTTCACATATCATTGAATCTTCCACTTATCACTTTGAGCTTCATAATATTGATTATACTCTTGAACCAGTCTCAATTAAAAAGCCAATGACCAGCGAATATAAACTATTTGCAAAAGGTTATGTTGAACTTGCAACAGATACACCTGCTGAAGATGTAAGTATTGAATTTGAGCGGGCTACAACCGGAGATCGTTACAAATGGCAAACCCAAATTATACACAATACCTTTACTGTTCGGGAGGTTGCTGAAGAAATGTACCGCCGATTAGAAGATGCACAGGATCCAAATGACACTGATAAAAAAATGCGCACAGTATATACGGACAAATTTCCTGTAACCAGACTTGAGAAAATCGTTAGGGAATCATTAGTCAGAATTGGGGCTAAAGAAGCTACTGAGAGTATGAAACAAAAATTTCTTCAGTCACTTGGAACACTAAGACGCAAAGAATCTGAAAATGTCCGTTATAAGACGAAGATTAATACTTATATAACTCTTTCAACAAAGCAACGTCAATCAGATAGTGTAAGTTCGGCAGAACTCAAAAATTCTAAATCAATTTTTTATACTGATGAAACACGTGCAACATTGATTGATGAACAAATAGAGTTTTTTGATGAAATAACAGAACAAGGTAGCGGTTTTAAAGTAATACTAGTACAAAATCGACTTGATCTTAAAACTCCTCTTAATTGCGTCATAGCAGATTCAAATAATGAGCGGCGATTTATCAACATGCTTCTTCAACCACAGAATGTTAATTGTTATGATTGTTGGATAAAATCAACTTCTATCCGCTTTTATGAAATTGATTATGCATGGAAAAAAGGTGAACATCCGAAACGCGGAAAATTTAATCCTGATATATTTATAAAAGCTGGTAATCTGATCATTGTTGTTGAGATAAAAGGCGATGAAGAACTATATGAACCTTCAGAAGAGAACAAAAAGAAGAATGAATATGCAATTGCACACTTTGAGCGAGTTAATGACTATTTGAAAAAACAAAACAGTCCTATTAGATATAAGTTCACATTCTTGACAGAAAGGAACTTTAATATTTTTTTTCAAAGCCTGCGGGAAGGCAAGATTCAGAATTTCAAATCGGAGCTGGATGTGAAGCTTGCCGAGTAGAATTGAACTTGGAACGGAATATCACGTGACATAAACTATTTTGCTACCGCTATTGAATTGCGTAAAACAATAAAGACAAACAATCGATATTACTACACACACACCCTCTCCGCACAAAAACTAAAACGTGTTTACGAAGTTGTTACGCCTCGTGTTCAGCAATATTTGGATGCGGAAGTGAATCATGTTTTAGAGAAACTCCGTTCAAGTGATTGGGTGATTGAGCTTGGCTGCGGTTACGGAAGAATATTTCCATCGCTCCGTAAAAAAGCTAAGTCAATAATTGGAATTGATACATCGCTTCCAAGTCTAATGCTTGGCAAAGAAATGTTCGGCGATATTTCCAATTGCTGGTTTGCTCAGATGAACGCTGAACAACTTTCGTTTTTAAACCATACTTTTGATGTGGTGGTTTGTATTCAGAATGGGATTTCTGCATTTCATGTCGATATGAAAAA
>Ga0194111_10002354_pt1 | contig 22931 bp, 23 predicted proteins | sample TA2KigC300mmetaG_FD_146194 | JGI IMG/M metagenome (GOLD analysis project Ga0194111, IMG submission 146194) | Freshwater microbial communities from Lake Tanganyika, Tanzania - TA2015033 Kigoma Deep Cast 300m | ecosystem: Environmental > Aquatic > Freshwater > Lake | place: Tanzania: Lake... | reverse complement strand
GATTCTATGAAGGTGGACCTCTCGTTGATTGCGGAGGCCGCCAAGCCTGCGGCCGCGGCGCCCCAACCCGCAGCAGCCCCGAAGGCGGAAAAACCTGCTCCCAAAGTAGCAGCGGCGCCGAAGCCCGCGGAGAAGGTGGAAGCCCCGGCAAAGGCCGTACCTCCCAAACCCAAGGTCGTGCCCATGAAGGAGGCGCCTACGGCGGCCACGGAGGAGGGCGAGCTGGAACTCACCGAAGAAGAAGTGCAGGCGTTGCGTGAGATGGTGGCCATGTTCAGAGCCGTTAAGAATATGTTCGGCGGCCTTGCCAAACTAATCCAGAATCCCCCCAGATAGTAGGGGGTATGGTAGCGGTCCTGTTTGTGGACTGCGAATATGGGTTGCGCCCCGGGAAACCGACGCATCGGAACTCCGGGGCGTTTTTTTTTGCGTCTTTTCGTCGAACGGACTGTCACCGGGTTCCGGCGCTCGAAACTGCGTATGGGGACCTCCCCATAGGTGAACAAAGGTCCCCCAATCCGAAAGCTACTATAGGAGGCAAGTAGCGCCATTGCGCTTTCAAGGACGTAAATCGATGTGTGACGGTGGGACAGACGGATGAAACTGTCTCAAAAGTCTTGGAACGGAACAGATCGCGGCACGATCTCGATTGGGAGCGAGGTTTTGAGACAGTCTCAGACGCCTGTCCCACGATGCTTGGCACAAAATGCTACGGGTTTGAAAGCGAACCCGTATAGTTCGTGGGCCGCGGGTCGGCGATCTTCTTCTCCCGGGACGAGGCCGGGCAATCGCGATAAGGCCCGATGTTTCACGTGAAACATCGGGCCGTTTTATTTCAGGATTATGGGGCGTTAGGAAGTTATTGCTTCTCCGGACTCGGAGCGGGAACCGCTTGCTGAGGGGCTTGCGCGGGCTTCTCAGCTTCAGGAAGCGCCGGCTTCGCAGGTCGTTCCCCGGGATCTTGCGCAGGCGCCTCCGACTTGGTTTCCACAGGAGCCGCCGCCGGATCTGTAGGTCCGGCTGGAGCGCCTGTCACACCTTCGCCGCTCATGATCGAGCGCTCCACAGGGACGGCCTTCCCGGCAAAATAGGTCAACCCGATTGAGGTCACCATGAAAACGATCGCCGCGGCCACAGTCACTTTGTGCAGAAAGGTCGTCGCGCCGGTCGCGCCGAAGAGCGTCTGGCTTGATCCTCCTCCGAACACCGCGCCGATATCCGCGCCCTTGCCGCTTTGCAGAAGTATGGTAAGCACCAGCATAGTGCACACGAGCACGTGGACGATAATTACCAGCGTTATGAGCATCCTGTCTTACTCCTTCGCACTTCAAGCCGACTCGGTGATTATACCCATGAAGTCATCGATTTTCAATGACGCTCCGCCCACCAGCGCTCCGTCGATATCACCGCGGCTCATAAGCCCCCTGGTATTTTCAGGCTTTACGCTTCCACCGTAAAGTATTCGCACATTTCCCCCCAACTCCCGCCCAAACAGCGACCCCACCCCTCCCCGGATGAACGCGTGCGCCTCTTGAGCCTGCTCCGGAGACGCCGTCCTTCCGGTTCCTATCGCCCACACCGGTTCGTACGCAATCACAAGCCGATCTGGAGATGCGATCTGAACGCCATCCAACCCTCGCGATACCTGCCGTTCGAGCACCTCAAAGGTCTTGCTGGCCTCTCGCTCTTCCAAGGACTCTCCGAGGCAAAAAATCGGTATCAGCCCATGCCGCAGCGCAGCTTTGATTTTCAGGTTGACGCTTTCGTCCGTCTCGCCGAACCACTGTCGCCGCTCCGAGTGCCCGACGATCACGTGACTGCAACCCGAATCCTTCACCATGGCGCCCGAGACTTCCCCTGTGTATGCGCCCTGATTCTCCCAATGAACATCTTGAGCGCTTACTTTGACCGCGCCCCCTCGGGTCGCGTCAACCGCCGCCGCGATCGAAGTGAAAGGAGGCGCCACTATCACTTCGCAGTGCGCTTCTTTGCGCCCCATCGCGTCCCACAATCTTCCAATGAACTCCCCCGTCTCCGATGAGGTCTTATGCATCTTCCAGTTGCCCGCGATTATTTTTCGCCGCATGATCCTTTGCTCCGCCACTCGTGTCGCTTCGAGGAGGCTGCCCGCTCCCAAGTTCTCCCTTCCCCGCCACCGCTAGGGAGCCGCTTTGAAACGCGTGCCTACAAAGCTGGAAACATCCTTAAGTGATTAAGCCGCCTTACTCAATCTCGCAGGTATCGCCACCCGTTCCTCCAAACCGCGAAAGATCCATCAACCGGTCTATTCTTCTAAGGCAGCCACCCCGGGAAGCGTTTTGCCTTCCATAAACTCCATGAACGCCCCGCCACCCGTGGAAATGTACGAGATCCGGTCCGCTACACCGAACTGTTCCACGGCCCGTATTGTGTCACCACCGCCCACAACCGAGAACCCCGGTGAACCGGCAACCGCCCGAGATATCATCAGCGTGCCCATCTTGAACGGCTCCATCTCGAATACTCCCATAGGACCGTTCCACACTATCGTCCCCGCTCTTCCTATCTCCTCCGAGAAGCGATCCACCGTGCGAATGCCGATGTCCAGCGCCATCTCACCATCAGGGATTGCGCCCACTTCCACCGCTTGCCTTCGCACGCCCGGTTCCATCTTTTCCGCGGTCACCACGTCCGACGGCAAGACAAGAGGCTTGCCTGCCTTCGCAGCCTCATCAAGTATGTCTCGGGCGATTTGAAGCATCTCCTCCTCGACCTTGGACGCGCCCACGTCTATCCCTTGGGCCTTGAGGAACGTGTTTGCCATGCCCCCCCCGATGAGGATCGAGTCCATCTCGCGAACTAAATGCTGCAGAACTCTCAATTTATCCGAAACCTTGGCTCCACCAAAGAGCGCCACCACAGGCCTCTTCGGATTGCCGAACGCCTTGGCGAGGTTCTCCAGTTCTTCCTTCAAGAGCAGTCCCGCGGCCTTTTCCTTCACGAATTCGGTTATCCCCACGGTCGATGCATGAGCGCGGTGCGCCGTTCCGAACGCGTCGTTCACATACACATCCGCCAGCGCAGCCAGCTCTCGAGCGAAACCGCTGTCATTCTTGGTCTCTCCTTCATGGAAACGCAGGTTTTCCAGCGCCAACACGCCTCCCTCAGGCAAGGCTGCCACCGCTTCACGAGCTGCCGGGCCGACGCAGTCATCGACAAACGCCACTGCGCAGCTCAAGAGTTCCCCCAATCGCGCGGCCACCGGCCTGAGGCTCATCTCAGGCTTTCGCTCACCTTTGGGTCTTCCCAGATGCGATGCCAGTATAACCCTCGCGCTCTCTTTGACCGCGTACCGTATGGTAGGAAGCGACCGACGGATGCGCGTGTCGTCTCTCACAGCTCCTGCCTGATCCAGCGGAACATTAAAATCGACCCGGATGAACACCCTCTTCCCTTTGATGACCACGTCCTTGATGCTCTTGACAGCCATCCCAGTTCCTCCCCGGGCAAAACCGCCCCTTTCAAACAACAGAACCACTGGAACCCGCTCCGCGTAGGTTGCATTGCCAATGCCGCCCGCGACCTCAGAAATCAGACCAACTTCTCCCCAATATACACCGCCAGGTCCACCATCCGGGCCGAATAGCCCGATTCGTTGTCGTACCAGGCTATCACTTTGACCAGGTCGTCCCCGATGCAAAATGTGGACGGAGCATCGAACGTCGAAGAGTACGTGCTATTGACGAAATCAATGCTCACCAGGGGTTCTTCACTGTAATCCAATATCCCCTTCATCCTCCCCTCGGAGGCCCTCTTCATGGCCGTGTTGACCTCCTCCACGGTAACCTTTCTTCGGAGCGCCGCGGTCAAATCCACAAGCGACACATTAGGCGTGGGCACTCGGATGGCCATCCCATCCAACTTGCCGGCCAGCTCGGGGATCACAAGACCCACCGCAACCGCGGCGCCTGTGGTGGTTGGTATCATGTTCATGCCCGCGGCGCGCGCCCGCCGATAATCCTTGTGCACAGTGTCCAAGAGACTCTGGTCCATCGTGTAGGAGTGGATGGTGGTCATCAATCCCTTCTCCACCCCGAACTCATCGAACAGCACCTTGGCTACAGGCGCAAGACAGTTGGTAGTGCATGAGGCGTTGGAGATCACATTGTGGTTGAGCGGATCATACGTTTCTTCGTTCACCCCGATCACAAAGGTGCCGTCTACTTTCTTCCCCGGGGCTGATACGATGACCTTCTTGGCCCCCGCCTGCAAATGTTTTCCCGCCTTTTCTCGATCCCTGAAGATCCCCGTGCATTCGAGGATTACGTCCGCGCCTAGGTCAGCCCACGGAAGGTTGAGCAGATCGTCCGTGATGTTCAACGCTCGAATCTCCTTGCCGTCAACCAAAAGGGCCTCCGCAGTGTGCGAAACGTCCCCGGGATACTTCCCGTGGACCGAGTCGTGCTTCAAGAGAAACGCCATGAGCTTGGAATCCATTCGGTCGTTGATTGCAACCACTTCCACTTCCGGGCGCCCGACCGCGTTCCGCATAACAGTGCGCCCGATTCGCCCGAATCCGTTTATCGCTACCCTGATTGCCATAGTCCGCCTCCCACATCACTCGAAGAATGCAGCGCCAGCATGGTCTTCTCCAAATCGGTGGCGCCCCGGAGCATTTATTGTCTTGTATTTTCAAGCAATATCAGATATAACCTAATGCGCGCGGTTCACAAACTCGGCCTTGTCCGATCTTGCCGCGTCTTCACTTTTTCTAGCGGAGCTGTGCACAAGAGAGATCGGTCTCCCACCAGGCACGCCGTCGCCCCACAAGGATCGCTTATGTCTCGGCCTGGCATCGTTCTGCTCGTCGCTCTGGTTGCCCTTGCCCTCGTGAGCCTTGTCTCTCTCTCCTACTCGGTGGACGGCGGCCGACTTCCCAGTCAATGGCAAGTGACCAGCGTCAAGGTGTGCCGGGACTGGCGAGGCAATCTTGACCCTCACCTTCTCGCTCCGGGCGCATACCCGGTGTATTCTTTCTTCATCCCACGGCCCGTTTGGACCGTAAATGGATCGGGTGTGGAAGCCCAGCCCATTTATGAGCAGGGCCGACTCACCGCGTACCGTTTGCTCTGGGCTGCTCGCTTGCTCAATTCCGGAACAAGAAACTCAGTAAAGTTCTCACTCCCGGACCAGAACGGAAGCAAGATATTTCGATACGATCACGACAGAGTCAAGCCCGGCGAATGCTACGAGTTCTTCTGATGAACCGCGCCGCGCTGCATAAGCGCAGACCGCTCCCGGCCCCCTGTGTCCGGAAACTCCCCCGCCGAACCGGGCGCCAAGTCCTTAGGGAGGGCACTTCGCACAGATAGATTTAAATAAGGTCGTGCTCAGGTACCGATCGCCCCGGTCAGGCAGGATAACCACCACCGAGCCTTTTCGGAGATTCTTGGCAGCCTGAATCGCTCCGTAAACCGCGGCTCCCGAACTCATACCGACGAATATCCCCTGGCTGAGAGCAAGCCATCGAGCCGTATCATAAGCCTGATCATCGTTCACCTGGATTATTTCATCAACTCGGGAGCGATCGTAGATCTTAGGAACAATTGCCTCATTCATATTCTTCAACCCTTGAATCGCGTGACCCTCCACCGGCTCGACCCCCACAATAACGATCTTTGGGTTGTGCTCCTTAAGTCGTCGAGAAACACCCATAAGCGTGCCCGTGGTGCCCATGCCGGCCACAAAAACGTCCACATCCCCGCGGGTCTGCTCCAGGATCTCAACCCCGGTGGTCATATAGTGGGCCTCCACATTGTACATGTTTTCGAACTGATTCGGCATGAAGTACCGCTCGGGAGCTTCATTGTAAATTTCGTGCGCCCGACGGATCGCGCCGTCTGTGGCCAACTCCGGCGGGGTGAGTTCCAGTTCCGCTCCATACGCGCGCAGGGTGTTTCGTCTTTCTACGCTCACGCACTCCGGCAGTGTGAGCAGGCAACGGAATCCTCGACATGCGGCCACCATCGACAGCCCTATGCCCGTATTGCCCGAAGTGGGCTCCAGAATGATCTTATTGGGGGTGAGCAGCCCTTCCTCCTCGGCCTTTCGGATCATATAAAACGCGATCCGGTCTTTGACAGAACCGCCTGGGTTGCAGCCCTCCATCTTTCCCAGAATGCGCACTGCCCCATCGCCGTTCGGAAAAGCTATGTTTACGAGAGGAGTGTTTCCCACCAAGTCCAAAATTCCCATCAACGCACCTCTGACCGACCTACGTTAACCTCTTTTTTTACTACTTCCACGTTATTTTGCGCAAGCCCTTCTTGCTTTGCCGCTCAAGAATTTATATTCTCATGTCTACTCTCGATAGGCCTCCAAGCGCATCACCGAACCTATGCGAAATTGCGATCACCCATCCGCGCTCCGAAACAATCGCGCTCCTCACGGCCTGCCCTGGCCCCCCCGCATTCAGGTGGCCGGAGTCTCTTCGCTGGAAGAGGCGCTCTTCTGCGCATCCGTGGGAGTGGACGCGCTCGGCCTCACCTTGGAACTCCCCACCGGCATCCACGACGGCCTTGACCGGGCGACTGCGCGGCGGATCATTGAGGCGCTCCCATCTGTTGTGCTTCCTGTGGTCATTACGTATCTCGACACTGCGCAGGACGCTGCGGCTCTAGTTCAAGAAGTCCGTGGCCAGGCCATACAGTTTCATGGTGGAATAACTCCAAAAGAACTCGAGCGCTTCCGCAGCGCCGTGCCCGCGGTCAAGACCATCGGCCGCGTCACGGTCATCGATCGATCCTCTGTGGATATGGTGGGCCTATTTCTGCCTCCTCTTTGGGACGCGGTTATTCTTGATTCGTACGATCCTGCAACCGGCAGGCTTGGAGCCACGGGCGTCACACACGATTGGGCCGTAAGCGCGCTAATCGTCAAGGTTGCGAAAGCGCCTGTCATTCTCGCAGGAGGCCTTACCCCCGAAAATGTTGCTCAGGCTATTCTTACAGTCCGTCCCGCGGGTGTGGATGCGCATTCAGGGGTGGAAAATGAGGACGGCTCACGGAATTTCGATAGGATCAAAGCCTTCGCGCAGGCCGCAAACGAAGCGTTCCGCCAAATCCACTGAGCCTAGGTTCGCGACGGAGGACAGATTCGGAAAAGGAGGTTCTCCAGGATGGCGCCGGGCGCGGTCCTGCTCAGGCGAGATGACTTGAGGCTTACGTCGGCTTCGAGAATCGCTTCCATGATGCCGATCAGTTTGTCTATGGGGAATCTCTGCGCGTCGCGCATGTATAGATAGAGCGGGTATTCCTTAAGCGCCAGGAGATCCAATTTCTCCTTGCTCTTCTTGGGGCGCCGCTCGTCCCGCACCTGCCCGAGGACCTCTATAAAGCTCTCATACCTCATCCCCGGCTTCCAATAAGGCCTGAAGACGGTGAAGAGCAGCTCTCGCGCCACGGTGAGGCGTCGGAATTCATTGGCGATTGCCGCCACTATTTGCAACGGATGAGCCCCCCCACTCAGGTTTTCATGGAGCGCTATCAGGCTCCGCGGCAGGTCGCCCGCGCGAATCGCGCCCGTCAGCTCGTAGAACACTGATTCATGGAAATCAGTGAAAACCTCCTCCACATCAGCCCTCGTGACTTCCACCCGCGATCCGAGGTACGCTGCAAGTTTTTCCAGTTCGCTATGGAGTTGTCGCATATCTTTGCCGCATCGCGCATACATGGCCTCCAGAGCCCCATGCGCAATCTTCTTGTTCGCCTTCCCAAGCTCTTCCCTGACGCGCTGGTCAAAGAAAGCCCTCTCCATACCTACTCCGCGTCGGTCCTTGCCCACAGCGCATTCCACCAAGCGGCCGTGCTTTTCCACTGCCTTGACGAGCTTCTTCCGTCGATCGATGGCTGCGGCTGTGAACACGACGACTGTTCCTTCAGGAAACGACCCGCTCACCAGCTCTTCTACCGTGGCTTCATCAGTTGGGCCCTCCACTCGCTTGCCCGACTCGAGAAAGGCCTGCGCGATTTGCTGGAGCGCAGTCATTTGGTCGGCGTCGAGCTTTTCTCCTGCGACTTCATGGACCCATTCCGGCTCACGAGTCACGGCCGCGCTCTCTATGCCGCTCAAGGCCAAAAGCCGCCCAAACGCGGTCAAAGCCGCGTCGCGCCGTTCCTGAGACCAGGCTTCAAAAAGATTCTGCAGAACGTGGCTCCGTTCGACTTTGCCCATGAAGAGCGCAGTCTGCTCCACCAGGACGACTCGTGGCCCGGGAAAGAGAGAAGGGGTGAGCGCGTGGGACACGAGATCTCCCACACGAAGAGAGCCTCCATCCAGGACGATAAGATTCGTGTTGCGCAAATCCGAGTCGAGACTTCGAGCAATAAGCGCTTGAACCGCTTCCTTCACGAGGAACTCGTCCCCGTAGAAGACGTACACGCAGGCCGCCTGCTCCCCATCGGATTCCTTCACATCAGCGTTGGGCATGTGACACGCGTTGGCGCGCAGTGATAGGCAATCCTCTTGTCAGGTCCGCCCGGAGAACACAAAAAGGAGCGGACCTGCGCTCCTCGGATACCACTACGCAAAGGAAAATGATCGAGTGGGACCATCACGCGGTCCCGAGTTCGGACCAGGGTTGACGTTGACATGAGCCGTGGAAAGATCGCCGGCTTGAGATCCGCATCCTCGAAGTCCCGGCGGCCCTAGGTCTTGGTGGTCTCGCTTTTCTGCGGCTCGCTCTTGGTTTCCTTCGCGGCCCCTTCCGATCCTTCGCCGGACGATGCCGCGGAGACATCTTCACCGTCCATCGCCTTCTTGAAAGTCTTTATGCCTTTTCCGACGCCTCCCATAATTTCAGGGATGCGCTTGGCGCCGAAGAGCATCACCACGATCAGAAGAATGACGATCAATTCCCAGGGGCCTGGCCATCCCATGGGCGCTCCTCCGAAGCCCCTAACGGGCTCCTCACTTTTAGTGAACTTTCCGGTTACCTTGGGGTCATTATATGGGAGAAACATTGAGGCGTCAAACATAACCGCTCAACGGAAACCGCGCGAAATCCGACCGCGTGTGTCCGATTTCGCGCGCTTCCTCATTCCCAGGAGATGGAGACCGATTACGCTCCATCTCGAGGCTGAGTATGTCCGATCTCGGACAGACTCGCGAGGCCACCTGCGAGAGGCGTATGCCGTAAGGGCTTGTTATTGCATAATATAGAGGGTTGCGCATTCAGTTGGCGCCGCGCTTGCTTCAAGTACGAGCATGAATAGAAAAAAAGGATGGTGACATGAGTCAAAATCCGGAAAAGCTCGAACCTCTTGCCGACAGCCAAGAAGAAATCATCGCAACCCTGATCAATCCCATTCATGTATTTTCCGGCGCGGTCTCTCCACGGGACTATATCAACGCGCAAAAACAACTCATTCGGGATTTCGGCGAGGACATTTACTTCAACTGGCAGCTCGAGATTCTTCACGCGGAAATCGCGTCCTTGATTGAAGAAATAAAGCTCGAACAGTCCGGTCCTCGACCCAACACTAACGTAGTGGGGCAAGCTTAAGCGCCCTCACCGAGGTCCTGCGAGCATATAGAACGCTCAGGAGGAAACCTTAACCACATCCAACCACCCCCTCTGCGGCATCATGAGTCTCCGTATGGAGAAAGAGGCACATCAACCGGTCACTCGCCCCTCCGGCGGGTGACCCCACACCCCTGCGCAATTTCCGAGGACGCCTGCCATTCCGTCCTCGGTTTTTTTTGGGGTGGCGCAATCGCGCGAGAATCTTTAATATCAAGAGCGTCGCATCGCCACACACCTTTGCTCGTGCCGCAGAAAAGGTTTGGACGCCATGTTTACTATCTCCGACACATGGAAGAGCATGTATCCAGGGGCGCTGATGGGCGCCTTGGCCATGAGCAACGTTTCCAATCCCAAGACTCATGCGGCCCTGGACAAACGAAAAGAGGAACTGGAACAGGATCTCCGAAGCCTCTTCCGTAGTCCCGAGGAGCTTAAGTCTCTCCGGCCCATTGTGGCGTACCGGGAGTATTACAAGCGCTTCAAGAAAAGCTATCATGTGCTCCATCAGCTCGAGTCGGTGGTCTTCAAAGGGAAACCGATTCCTGTTGTCGCTGCTCTTGTCGAGGCCATGTTCATGGCGGAACTGAATAATATGCTGCTCACCGCCGGACACGACCTGGACGCTATAGCGCCCCCCCTGACACTCAGCGTAGCCACAGGCGAGGAGACCTATGTGAAACTGAATGGCGAGACACAGATCACCAAGCAAGGGGACATGATCATCTCCGATGCCGAGGCAATCATATCAAGTATCATCTACGGGCCTGACCGTCGCACCAGAATCACCGACAAAACTCGTCGCGTCCTTTTCACGACGTACGGCGTGCCCGGAGTCGGTGACCAGGCGCTCCGGCAGCACTTGGAAGGCATTGCGTCAAATGTGCGCCTCGTCGCGCCCGAGGCGCTTGTCGAACACCTCCACGTCTATCGACCCGACTGACAGCGCTTTGTACAACGAACCATATCTTATAGGGGGCAACCGGTAATGTTTGAAACACTGATGACCGAGCAACAGAAATCTCTCCGCGAAGAAGCGAGGAACTTCGCGAAGAGCGTTCCCAGGCAACTGCTTCTTGACATGGACGCGAACAAGGTGCTCTTCCCGCGAGAGTACCTGGTGGACGCGGCAAAAGAGAAGCTGCTCGGACTGCGCTTTTCGCGCGACTACGGGGGCCGCGGCTTGCAATGGGTGGACGAGATCATCGCGCTCCAAGAAATCGCGGTGCTGGGCGCGTCACTGACCTGCCTTTACTCGCTCGTCACCATAGTGGGCGAGGCGATCCACGTCTTCGGGAGCGAAGAGCAGAAAAAGAAATACCTCGAACCGATTCTCAAGGGTCGAGCGTACTGCGCGGAGGCGCTCACCGAGCCACGAGGAGGCTCGGACTTCTTCGGAGCGACAACCACGGCCAAACGAGACGGAGATTTCTATGTTCTCAATGGTCAGAAGCGTTTCGTCGTGGGCGCTGAAGGCGCGGACATCTTTCTCGTGTACGCCAGGACCGGCGACGGGTCTCAAAAGGACGCCATCAGCGCGTTCATTGTGGAACGAGACATGGGCGTGGACGTCAAGTACGTATACGGCCTCCTGGGAACAAGAGGAGGCGGCGCCGGCCGCATCGTATTCAGAGACACTCGCGTCCCCGTCGAGAACCTCATCCTGGGCGAAAACCGGGGCGGAGATGTTTTCCACCAGATGATGATTCCGGAACGCATGACTTCCGCAGCCGGTTCGATCGGCCTGGCGCAGGCCGCGCTCGACATCGCTCTGAAGTACAGCGATCGACGCAAAGCGTTTGGCAGGAAGATCCGCGATTTCGAAGGCGTGAGCTTCAAAGTGGCTGACAGCATCACCAAATTGGACGCGGCCCGCGCCCTGACCTATGCCACCGCGGTGGCGGTGGATAAGCTGGGGAGCACCCCTTACACTCGACGACTCGTATCTGAGTCAAAGAAATACGCCACCGAAGCCTGCTGGGAAGTCATCAATGATGCCATGCAAATCATGGGAGGCATCGGATACACCACCGTCTACCCCATCGAGAAATACCTCCGAGACGCGAGACTCATGATGATATGGACCGGAACCAGCGAAATCATGAACCTCATCATCCAGCACGAGTACTACCGACAGGTTCTTGGACAGACCCCAACAATCCGTGACCTGGAAGGCGACGCGGAAGAAGCGTTCGCGGAAGACGAAAAGATCTACGAATAGACGATTGGGGAACGAGGACTTCAGGGAATCCCTCTTCCCATCGGAGATGGACCACCCCGGAGGGCTCTTTATAGTATTTGCCAAAAGTGATGGCCTATTGACTGTCCGTCACCACGCACTTGATCCGGGGTGACGCAGTCATTCCTGCCAATGCGCCAAGGAACTTGCCGATTCAGCGCACAATGGCGCCGCGTAATCGTTTGATGAGTCACCGCGCGCAAGGAGTGGAATTATTTCCTTCCCTGGGGCGTGCACGCGTATGACCGGCCGCTCCACAAAGAGGCGCGGGTATTTCGCGAGTCGGCGGGAACAGGATCCAGGTTCCGGGGCATATAGCGATTCGCCGTGTAAGTAGTGCCGCGCCATTGGAGCGCGTCTCGAAACAAGACCTTCTTCACGATCAGGGCCAGTACGCACACGAGCATCAAATTCCCTATAAAAAGAAAGCCCGCGTACCTGCGAGGAACTCCAACCTGCAAATAGTACAAATGCGACACGACCGCCACTTCCAGTAACTGAACGGCCGGCAGGATAAACCACGTATGCGGCCACGTTTCCTTGGCAAAGGGAACGTACACCCAGAGCGCAACTGCAACTACGGGGAGGCTGATCAGGAAATGCTCGGCCAGCCGCCTCAGCACAGCCCCGACCTCGTAATTCATTGAAGCCGACAGAATGCGGGTCCACCCCACAAGAATATCCGACAGGCCGGTATACATCCTCGTCTGCAAGACCTCTCTTCCGTTTGCAAAGAGTAGTCCCATGCCTGCAGCCTTTACTCTCTTCCCGATCCCTATGTCTTCCACCGCAAGATCTCTTACGTCGTGATGCCCGCCGATTCTGTCGTAAGCGTTTCGATCGATTAGGTAGAACATGCCGTTCGCTGAAGCAACCGGACTTGTCGGATCGTTCACCTTGTATAAGGGATAAAGGATGCAGGACATGCCCGCAAAGACCGGCTGGAGAGCTTTCTCCCAAAAACCCTTCAGAATGAGGCGAGGGCTCAGAGTTATCATGCCCGCGGAACAGGCCACGGCCGTATGGTAGCACTGCCTGAGAGCCGAAGGCTGCAGGCGGCTGTCCGCATCGAGAAACGCCAGCCACGATCCCTTGGCATGGCGCACTCCCACATCCAGCGCGTTGCACTTGCCGGTCCATCCTTCACGTCTCTGCTTGAGGGATATGATCTTGAACTTGTCCCCCTCCTTACAAAGCTCTCTCGCTATGGACGCGGTCCGGTCTTCGGATCTGTCGTCCACGAGGATAAGCTCGAAGTGTGGATAATCCTGAGCAAGCACGGACTCGAGGCACCCTTTTATATGCCCCTGTTCGTTGTGCGCCGGAACTATCACCGAAATGAAAGGAGCGCCGTCCCGCAGCGTAACGGTCTCCTCCGGATCAATGACAGGGACTTTGTAGTAATTCTGGACAGCGTCCCTGATCCTGAGCGCCCAAAAAGCGACAGACCACACGAGAACCAGGGATGCGATAAGGAGCGCTATATAGTTCACCAGATTTTCCTTAAATCACTTATGATTTTTAGTATGAGGCCGTCTCCGCAGAAGAAGTATACCAAAATAAGCCCTCATACACACCCCTTGGAGGTCATGCGCATGAGGCATCGTCCTCAAGTAAGTTGTCGTCTAGGGAAATCTCTCGTCACCTCTACGTATGGGGTGTTTTGGAAAAGAAGGGAAGATGGCACGGTCACTCTTGGAGCGCAACTTGTCATTGAGTTTCGGCGCATGAGATGCTAACCCACTTCACGGGGGCATGGATGGAAGTCACCATACTCGGAACCGGAACCGCGACGCCGGCGCTGGAACGCAACGCCTCGGGGATTGCCGTTCGGGCCGCCGATCTGTTGATCCTTGTGGATATGGGTCCCGGCACGCTGCGTCGAATGATGGAAGCGGGGATAGACACCAGGCTCGTGGACGCCATCCTGGTGACCCACTTCCATCCGGACCACGTCTCCGACCTCGTGCCTTTCCTCTTTGCGTCCAACTATGCGTTCGGCCCGGTGCGAGAGGAAGCCTTTCACCTCATCGGGCCTGAAGGACTGGAACAATATTTCAGCGGGTTGGTCGCAGTGTACAATGACTGGATTGTGCCTCGGGGAAACCGACTGATAAAGAGAGAGATGAATTCCCGGAAGCGTGACAGGTTACGAATCGGGCGCGCTGAAATTCATTCCGCCCCTTCGGTTCACACAGGCGCGTCGCTCCACTATCGGATCGACGCGGACGGCGCCTCCGTGACCGTTTCCGGTGACACGGACGTGTCCGAGGCGCTGGTGGAACTCGCAGCGCAATCGGATATTTTGATCTGTGAGTGCTCTCTCCCCGACGGGCACAAGGTTCTCGGACATCTTGTTCCTTCCGAAGCCGGCCGAATCGCGTCTCGAGCCGGCGTCGGAAAGCTGGCGCTGACTCATTTCTACCCTCCCTGCGAAGAGGTAGATGTGGTTGCCCAAGCCGCGAGAACGTTTTCCGGGAAAATTGTGCGCGCAGAGGACCTTATGGTAATTCGGCCATGAGCAGGGAACGGCTCAGATGAAAAACGCCATCGGATCAGCCGTGCCAAGGGCTTTGTGGAACCTACTTTTCGTGATTCCGCTCTCTCTCGTCCTGGTAGTTCCCTTCTTTGTGGCGGGCGCGGTTCTGGGAACATACCTGGCCTATTCCCACAAGCTCCCCGAAATCCCGGAGCTCGCCAACTACCAGCCTCGAACCGTCTCCACCTTCTTCGCGGAAGACGGCACGGTTATCGGTATCTTCTACAAACAGAAGCGATTCGTTGTGGACCTGCAACAGATCCCGACGCACGTGGTGAAGGCGTTCGTAGGCGTGGAGGACGCCCGATTCTATGAGCATTCCGGTGTTGACTGGCCCGGGCTCGCCAGGGCCATGATCCGGAACCTCCAGGCAGGCCGAATGGCCGAGGGCGGGAGCACGATCAGCATGCAGGTCACCAGGAACTTCATGCTCACCAAAGAAAAACGGATCGCCCGTAAACTCAAAGAGATGATCCTTGCTCGACGCTTGGAACGGATGTGGGGCAAGGAAAAGATACTGTACATCTATCTCAACGAGATCTACCTCGGCGACGGCTGCTACGGCGTGCAAGCTGCCGCCCGCAACTATTTCGATAAGCCCGTGGAACACCTTACCTTGGCGGAAGCCGCGCTCCTAGCGGGACTGGTTTCCTCGCCTTCACGGTATAACCCCTTTAAGAACGCCAACTTAGCCTCGCTCAAACAAAAATTGGTGCTACGCAACATGCTTCGGTACGGGTTCATTACCCAAGAAGCATTTGACCGAGCAGCATCTCAAACCCTGCAGTTCAGGAAGGAGGCCCCTCGACCGTTCGATCTGGTTCCGGACTACGCCGAGGCCGTCCGCAGATACATCGTTGCCAAGTATGGTGAGGACAAATTGTACAATGAAGGTCTGAAGGTCTTTACCGCGTGCCGCGTGGATTACCAGAAGTATGCCCTTGAAGCCGCGAGAAAAGGCGTGGCGGAGATCAAGGCTCGGCACAAGCATTTTGCCATTATCAGAACCGTGGATCGAACCGATATCGCCGGACTTCTTGAAGAGCGAGCCACCCCCAAGCTCAAGGAAGGCAGGATCTATCAAGGGGTGGTGACGCGTGTGACAGCTTCCAAGAGCGACACCGTCCTTGACATCGCGTTGAGCAAGAAGCTGGTGGGAAGGGCCACGCTGGAAGGTAAGACGGACGACTTCAAAGTCGGTCATGTGCTGGCCGTTCGTTTCGAAGGCTTTATGAACGGAATTCCCTACTTCACGCCGGACGACGATCCGGTCCTTCAGTCTGCGATGGTGGTGGTGGAGAACCGGACAGGATATGTCCGGGCCCTAGTGGGGGGAACCTCGGAGGAGCGATTCAAGTTTCACCGGGCCATTCAGGCCAGGCGTCAACCGGGGAGCGCATTCAAGCCATTCATCTACGCCACCGCCATCGAGCAAAAAAGCTACAGTCCAGCCACGATAATTGTGGACGAAGAAATCGAGGTTGACCTGGGACGGGAAGACCGACTTTGGGCGCCGAAGAACGCCGGCGGAAACGTCCTGGGCCCGTTAAGTCTTCGCAGAGCCCTGGAGCTTTCCCGGAACATCTGCACCATTAAGATCCTCATGGACGTGGGTCTTGATCCGGTTATTGAAACAGCGAGAAAGATGGGTGTCTCATCGCGGCTGGGCCGAAACCTCTCTTTGAGCTTGGGGACTTCCGAACTCACCTTGCTGGAGCTCACGTCCGCGTACACGGTCTTCCCCAACGGCGGGATTCACGTGCAGCCCACCCTAATCAAGCGCATTGAAGATCGCTTCGGGAACGTGCTTGAAGACAACTCCAAAATCCCGGTGCTGGACGAAGATCAAATCCCTCATCCGACTCCGAGGGAGGAACTGAAAGAAGTCCAGACAAGACTGAGCTATCCGAGACCAACGGCCGTGACCGAAGAGGAAACTGAGGATGATGAGAACGAACCCGCGGGCGAAGATACATCACAAGCTGAATTCGACAAACCAGCGCGACCGCGGCCCACGACGAAACCGGAGAAATTCCCGGAAGAGCGGCTGGGAACTCGTGGCGTACGCGACCCTGAAGAACCTCGAGCCGTGACCGCGGCGCTTTCCCCGCAAACCGCCTATATCATGACGGACCTCCTCATGGGAGGCGTCCGATCCGGCACCGGCTCGCGCTTGGGCCAGTACCTAAAGCGACGCGACGTGGCAGGTAAGACCGGCACAACGAACCAGGCCGCGGACGCATGGTTCATCGGCTTCAATCCTGAGCTCACAGCGGGAGTCTGGGTCGGTTTTGACGAAAAGCGCCCTCTAGGTCGCCGCGAAGAAGGCGCACGATCCGCCCTGCCCATCTGGGCCTATTTCATGAAGGAGGCCCTGGAGGGAAAACCCGAACGGCAGTTCCCAGTTCCTCCGGACATCGTTTTCGCCGAGATGACCACCTACACGGGGCCCAGCAGCGAGGGCTCCGGCCCCTCGGACGTGAGAGAGCCCATCTACAAGCCATTTCTCGGGCGCACCCTTATCCTCTCCCCCCTCGATCCTCCGGAAACCTTGCGGTGGCGCCAAAGACCTGTCCCCCAGGAATCCGTGTCCGGGCACGTTGAGCGTCCTCCAGGCGCTCCCGCGCCGCCCCAGGGGCCTGTCCATCTGCTGTACCCGCGAACGCAAGGTCCAGCGGCTCCCCCGCAACCATACGCCGCGCCGACTCAACCACCCCAGCCGGGCCCAGTGCGTCCTCCGCAGCCGCAGTCCTCCCAGGGCCAGGGATACGTCGCACCTGGTGGCTCGCCGTCGTACGGCGCCGCGAGCCCCAGTGGCCCGCACTACCCTCGGTTTCCGGAACCCGGCGGCCCAACGCAGGTCGGACCCTCGACCACTGTCCAGCGTTTCTATCCGGTCGCCCAGGAACCAGGGCGGCCGGCAGCGCCGTACGTTCCGCCTCGTCTCGCCCCTTCCGCTCTGTACCCGCCCGTGCCGGAAGAAGACGAGTAACCCTCATGAAGAATTTTGAGTTCCGCCCGGATGCGCGCACTGAAACCGCGCCTGTTTGGTGATGTATTATATATAATTTACGAAGCTAACGCGCGCGTGAGGGAAGACAGTGTACGTCGCAATAGCCATGAGCGGCGGCATGGACAGCACTGCATCAGCCTGGCTGCTCAAGCGGCGAGGGTATGAGGTGGTGGGCCTGCACATGCGCTTGCACGCGGGCTCACAAAGCTCATGGGAAAAGGCCAAGGCTGCTGCCTCAGAAATCCGCGTGCCTATCCGTGAAGTGGATCTGACCGAAAAATTCAACCGACACGTCATAGAGCCCTTTGTGAACGAGTATTGTTCAGGTCGGACCCCGTCACCCTGTCCGCTCTGTAATCGATTCATCAAGATGACCGCTCTGTGGGAGGCCGCGGCTGCGCTCGGTTGTGAGAGGCTTGCCACGGGGCACTATGCTCGTCTAGAAGGCGCTCCCGAAGAGCCCCATCTCTTGAAAGGCGCGGACAAGAGAAAGGACCAGTCCTACTTCCTTTTTATGTTGACTAAGGAGATGCTGGGCCGGGTGATCTTTCCGGTGGGCGCGATGACAAAGGCAAGTGTGCGTGAGCTGCTCCGAAAAGAAGCTATTTCTGTGGCGGAAACCGATGAATCACAAGAACTCTGCTTTGTTCCCCGAGATGATTATCGAGCTTTTCTCAAGAAACGCGGGGTCGAGGCTCGTCCCGGTTTCATTAAAGATCTCAACGGCAAAGTTATGGGCCGACATGACGGATTTTGCCTCTTCACCGTGGGACAACGCCGAGGATTGGGCATTTCAGCTCCTCGCGCGCTCTACGTGGTGCGCATCGATCCATCGGATCAGACCGTCTACGTGGGGACAAAGGAAGAGACCTATGTGGAAAAGGTAATGATATCCGGGGCGAATTTCCTCCTTTCCCCCGCGCCGCGGACAGGGTCGCGCTTTGAGGTAAAAGTGCGGTCCACTTCGCCCAGCGTTCCCTGCCAGGTGGTCGGCTATTGGGGTGACCGTCTGGAATTGCGGCTCGACGAACCGCAGTCCGGAGTCGCGCCTGGACAGGCCGCAGTGCTCTATTTGGGTGAGCGAGTGGTGGGAGGCGGTTGGATAGCGGAACATTCGGCGGCCCTTGCGCCCGCCTCCACACCTGGCTCGGAAAGAAGGTGATGTGACAAAAACAACAGTAACTCAAGTCAGTGATCTTCAGGCGAAAGAGGACAGAATTCGCGAGATCATCCGAGAGGCCGCGCAACCTGATCGAGTTCTGGTCGGTTTTTCGGGGGGCATGGATTCGAGCCTTCTCCTCTGGGAGAGCGTTCAGACGCTCGGGCCCGAGCGAGTGACCGCGGTGACCGCAACGTCGCTCACATCTTTTCCTGAAGAGCTGGAATCCGGCAAGGCGTTCGCGGGGTCTCTGAAGGTGAAACACTTCGTAGCACCGACAGGAGAATGTCAAGATCCGGCATTCCTGGCCAACACCGAGGAGCGGTGCTACGTCTGCAAACGCATTCGGTATGAGATGATGCGAGGTCTGGGTCAGGAACTCGGCATATCCGTGGTCTTTGACGGAACCCAAGCGGACGATAAACCTGAAGAGCGCCCGGGAATGAGGGCCCTTGAGGAACTCGGCATCCGCACTCCGCTGGCCGAAGCGGGGGTGGCAAAAGCCGAGGTCAAGGAACTGCTGCGCGCCGCGGGTTTCCCGGCTCTTGCCCACAAGATCTCTCAATCATGCCTTGCGACACGGATACCAACCGGTTATCCCATCACACCCACGGCGCTGGAGCGGCTGCGCCACGGTGAAGGGTTTCTGAAAGAGTGCGGGTTGACGGTCTTTCGCCTCAGAGATCACCACCCGCTTGCCCGAATTGCCACGAACAGTGAGGGGATGGAGTATCTCCTGGAGAGCGACACCGTGCGCGTCAAGATTGTGCACGGCTTGACCGAGCTTGGCTATCAGCACGTCACCCTGGATCTCGTCGAATATGGCTGAGAGGAGGCCAATATTCATTCGGTGACGCGCTCTTCCTTGATCTCGATGACCCAAGCGGAATAGAATGCTGACGGATGTCCAAACCGCGAGTCGGTCGGTGAATCGGAATTCAACAACCATGCCGCTTGATTGGGACCTCGTGCCGGAGCTGAGGAATCCGTGCCTGCTTCTCGGATTCCATGGCTGGTCCGACGCGGGAAGTGTGGCCAGTGACACCCTTGAGCACCTTATGGATGTGCTCCATCCTGAGGTGTTTGCCACGCTCAAGAATGAGCCCTTCATGCATTACACGCTGGATCGGCCGTTGGGGCGGATTCAGGACGGGATCATTCTTGACCTGGAGTCCCCGATCACGCAGTTCAGGTGCCGGCGCAACCCTTCGGGCAAACATGACCTGATCATGGGCCTGGGAAAAGAGCCTCAACTGAATTGGCAGCTCTATTGCCGGGTCATCCTTGATCTCTTGGAACGACTGGCAGTGAAGAAAGTCTTCACCATCGGTGGAGTCCAGGACACGATTTCTCATACGACTCCGCCTCAGATATCGATTGTGGGGACATCGGAATCCGTCATCGCGGATGCGCTCTCCGCGGACCCCGGACTCCGGACGTCCGAATACTATGGCCCGGTGAGCATACACTCATTTCTGCTGCACACATGCCGGAGCAATGATGTGGACGCAGTAAGTCTCTGGGGTCATTCACCGGCTTACTTGCAACGGAATCCCCGACTCGTGGCGAGACTTGTCACGGTCTTGAATACGGTCATCGGGACCCGTTGTCCAGTGGAAGGCTTGCTGCAGAAGTCCATCGAACTGGACAGAAAGATAAGTGAAGCCCTGGCCAAAGACCCCAACCTTCGGGAGTTTGTGGAGAGTATAGAGAGCAAGCGGCGACCGACGCCGTCCCCCACTCAGGGGGAAAAAGTGATCCGAATCGACGAGTTTCTCAGGCGCGATCCGACCAAAGATCCGGGATCATGAAAGACCCTTCAATTACTGCGCACGGACCGAAAATCGGTCTGCCGGATGCCGGCAGCCTTGCGGTGCAGATCATTCCCGATCTGACGATTGATGAGAAGTATGCTTCCATCATTCAGGACGCGCAGGCGCGGATCAAGTCTTTTGCGGACAACGCTCTCCGGAATCAGCGCCTTCCGGAACTCTTCACGCTCCAGAAGACATCACTCACCGCTTCTCTTGCGGAAAAGGTCCTCAGGGCCCCGGGCCGAATGGGCACGGCTTTTCAGTTTGAAGCCCAGGCGCAAGGCATGGAGGGAAACTTCCGTTGCTTCGTTTGGAAGACACTCGAAGACGGCGCGAAATTCAAATTCTACCTCGCGCCCGGGGTCCATGAAATTCTCCTGCAACTCATTTCTCTAGAAGATCGCCGCACCATCGCGATCTTTTCCATGCTCAGTTCGTCGCTGGACGTCGGCTATCGTATCCTGACCACCCTCTACGGCAATCAGCTCCAAAGAATGTTGAATCGCGCGCCTTCTCTCATATGGGATGAACTCAAAGCGAAACTCGAAAGACTGCTCCTCGCAAAGCCGTCTGAAGAGCTGGATCCCTGGGGAGAGGAGCATCCTACCGGGCCCGCTGCCCGCGAGCGTCAGACAAAGGATGGGCGGCGAGGATCCGAGGACAACATACTGAGCGTTATTGCGGACGAGGATACGTTCAGCGAGATCAGTCATTATGTTGAACATATCGTGAGCAGGGGAGAACGGATCCGGCAAAAGAGAGAACAATTGGAAGCCAATCCCCAGCTCTCACGGTCGGAAATGTATCGGCAGATGATCGCGGAAGACCTCCATCAGCTCGAAAACTGCTACGCTCGTATACACATCTACGTGAAAGCCTTTTACAAAAACAAAGACAAGAGAAGTTCTACGAGAAACAGAATCCTCCGCCAGTTCTTTGCCGCGGAGATCGAGGCGATCACTGGAGAAACCGGCCTCCTGGAAGACCTACTTTGCTTAAGCCAGGACGAGTACTTCAAAAACATCGATCGCCACAAAGGGCTCTAGGAGATATACCCCGCGCCAAAAGTTTTCTCAGATTCCGGGAAGCCGGATGCGGTAATTCGACCGGAAACCGGAATTCTGTCCCGCGTTTCGTGGGATGCGCTCTTGCCACCGCTCTCTAGGGCTTCGCCTCGGAGAGCATGCCGAAATCGAGCGCTTTCATAATTTGTTGAAGCTTATCGGCTGTGAGAGTTGGTCTATACCGTTTGTCAAAATGCATGGCTTCTTGGACAGCCCGCGCCTGAAGGAAACCGGTAGGGGCCGGCGCCCCCCGGATCGAGTCCGGGGCAGGCTCTGCCGGTCCGAGCTGGTTGATATTTTTTAAAAAAATATGCCGGAACAGAGGCCGGCGCCTACCAAAGCCAAAGCGGCAATCGGACATTGCTTTTTGACACTTGCTATATACCGCCGCGTACTGAATCCGAGCCTTTTGTCCGTGCCCAGCCATCCCCCTCCCCTGTCCCCTCCCGCCAGGGGAGGGGACAGGGGAGGGGGAAATCGGCCCAATCTTAATGCGCTAACGTATAGAGCGCCTTGACCGCCTTAAGGCCCTCACTGAATGCGCCCAGGAACTTATGTTCTCAGTTTCATTTCTATGAGGTGCGGGCCCGGTTCTTCCAAGGCCTTTTTCAATTCTTTGGCGAGGTCTTCAGCGGTCTCAACAGAGGCGCCGGGCACGCCCATGCTTCTGCTGAGTTGCGCCCAATCAAGAGGCGGTCCCAGCAAGTCCGTTAACGCCTGCGCGCTGGATCCCAAGGGCAGGTATCCCCCTCAGGCCATTTCGAGCTTGAGGATATTGTAACTCCGGTTAGAACATATGAGCGTCGTCACGTTGAGGCTCGCGCGCGTGGGTCCAAAGGGCTTGGACCGTGTACATTGCGCTGCCGTCTCCCTGAAGATTTATCACCGGCCGATCGGAGCACGCGATAGCGTTCACGGTAAACTGCCGCTCACCGAGAGCGGCCTTCACCTCTTGCAAGGAACCGACGGCCAAGATACGTTTCGCTGCTACGGCCACGGCCGTGGCTTCCGGGTTGCTGCGCTCCATGGTCAGGATCTTCTTAGCGGTGTAAACGGTCGCAGGCGCTGGGGACGCTCCCGCCGACTGCTACGCTCCGCGCAGGCCACGCGTGAAGGCCGAGTTCATAGATCCGTCACCCATGGCTACCGCAGTTGCGAACACAAGGCTCAAGAGAGCCATGCTACTCATTAACCGGATCCACGTTGAAGGGCGTCTCATCATGCGGACCTCCTAATCGGTCAGAATTCTTCCTGCTATAGCGTTCACCAAAAGCAATCGCCGAGCTACTCCCTCACGGCGGCAAACCCCGGATCGCAGACCCCGGCAGGCCCGGCGTATAATGAACCTTTCCTCCGGGTAAGCGCCGCCCACGGCCACAACTGCGTGGCCGGCGAACTCTCAGCTCACGCGCTTTTCCATAGGCTGAGGTCGAGCAGGGTCCTATCTCTAGCCACTGAAGCCCTATCTTGTGGATAAGTAAAGAGTCGGTCGCTCCAACCGGAAAACGTAATCACGCCTCTTCCGATACCTAGGTTAAGCGTCT
>Ga0194111_10002350_pt1 | contig 22937 bp, 22 predicted proteins | sample TA2KigC300mmetaG_FD_146194 | JGI IMG/M metagenome (GOLD analysis project Ga0194111, IMG submission 146194) | Freshwater microbial communities from Lake Tanganyika, Tanzania - TA2015033 Kigoma Deep Cast 300m | ecosystem: Environmental > Aquatic > Freshwater > Lake | place: Tanzania: Lake... | reverse complement strand
TTCTCGACGAAGACGTCCTTGCCCGCGCGGCAGGCGTCCACGGTGATCTGGGCGTGCAGGTTGTCCCAGGTGGCCACGATCACCCCGTCGAGGTCCTTGTGCTCAAGCAGGCGCCGGTAGTCGGTGTACTCCTTGACCGGCGTTGCCGCGATCTTCGCGCCCCGGCGGCAGCGCTCATCCCAGGCGTCGCACACGGCCACCCACCCGATGCCGCCCGCCTTGTTGGCCAAGTTCATCAGGTACGAACCGCGTCCGCCGGTTCCGATGATGCCCAGCCGTATGCGTTCGTTGGCCCCCAGCACCCGTGCCGCCGCCGCGGCCGTGGTTACAAAAGCTCGTCGTGAGACGCTCACTGGCATTCCTCCTTCGTTCATAGACCGCTCGCTGACGCTCGCGGCTCGGATGGTTCGTAAACGCACTTGCGGCCCGCCTCAAACATCGCGCACACGTTTTCGGGCGGCACGTCCGGCTGGATGTTGTGCACACCGGCCAGCACCCAGCCGCCGCCCGCGCCCATCAGTTCGAAGGTCCGCCGCACCTCGGTGCGCACTTCAGCGGGCGAGCCGTGCGGCAGCACGCGCTGGCTGTCGATGCCGCCCCAGAAGGCGATCCGCCCGCCGAAGTCGCGCTTCAGCCGCCCGGGCTCCATGTCCTTGGCGCTCACCTGAATCGGATTGAGCGCGTCGATGCCGATGGCGATGAAGTCCTCGATGTAGCGGTACACCGACCCGCAAGTGTGATAGAGGATCTTGGCCCGCGTGTGAGCCCGGATCAGATCCACCAGGCGCTCCTGAAACGGGCGGATCAGCTTGCGGTAGAGCGGCAGGGCGCACACCGGCCGGTCCTGCTGCCCGATGTCGTCGCCGTAGGCCACAATGTCGATCAGGTCCCCAAGCTGGCTCAAGGTGCGGCGGTTCAACTCCGCGAGGACCTCCCAGACGGCCTGCATGAGAGCGGTGAACAGATCGTGATCGGCCCCCAGGTCCAGGTACCAGTCCTCGAAGCCCCGCAGGTACTGCGTGGTGTGCACCAGGTTGAACCGCGCGTTGTAAATGACGGCGTAGCCGGTCCGCCGCAGCCGCTCGGCCCTCTCGCGCAGACCGCGTACGATGCCGGGGTCGGTCGGATCGGGCCATGGATGCCGCGCGATGGTCCCCGCGGTGATCTCGCCAGCCAGGGGGCAGGTCTCCAGCTCGTAGTAGTGGCAGCCCGGGGGACGCCGCCGCACCACGCCCCACTCGTCGCGGTAGCGGTGATCGCCCAGCTCGAGGTCGCCTCCCCGGTCCGGCGCTCCTTGCGAGACGGCGCGCGCGTCCACACCCAGGCGCTCGAGCACGCGCTCGTCCGGCTGCACGAGTTGCTGCATGCGGTCGATGAGCGGCCCCGGCTCGCCCACGCCGAGGTGCGCGCGCAGCTCCTCGTAGGCGCTTCCGACCATCCCCGTGAAGCGCGTGGTGCCCAGGTCCATGGGCACGCGATCCGGCGCGCGGTGCTCCAGCGCCGCCATCATCCGCTCGCGGGGAGTCATTCGACCTATTCTACGTCGTCAACTGGGTAGTGAACACCCCAGACTTCACGGCCTAAAAAGAAGGCCGAGTCAACCGGTGCATGAGAGCAGCTTGTGGACGTCCCTGGACGCGTGCAGCACACGAACGATCTGGAGGGGGCGCGCTTCTATCCGGTAGATGATGAGGTACGAATACACGGGCCAGAACCGCAATGGCTCGTCCGCCAGGTCCTCCCGAAGATGACCCATGCCGGGCCGTTCAGCCAGCTCCCGCATCGCGTCGCGGAGCTTGGTGCGAACCTGAGTGGCTGCCTGTGGACTCTCTCGGCGAAGGTAGCTGTCGATCTCAACCAGATCCGCGCGGGCCGCTGGGGTGAGCGAGTATTGTCGGCTCATCAGCCTCGCCGCTTCGGCTTGCGCCGCCCCAGCTCCCGGAACACGGCTTCGCCGTCGAGGAGTTCTCCGCGACGGGCCTGTTCCAGCCCCACCGCGATCTGCTCGCGGAGGCCCATAAAAGCGGCGCGTCTTGCGGCCTCCTGCTCCTCCAGCAGCCGTAAGCCCTCCCGGACCACCTCGCTGGCCGACTGGTAGCGGCCTGAAGCCACGCGGGAGTTCACGAATCGCTGAAGCTGTGGCGTCAGCGAGACATTGACCGTTGCTCGACTGCCCATGCTCTCAGCCTAGCAGGATGTGTGGCAAAATGTGCTACCCGTCCAGGGTGATAACCTTGACGCATGGCGTCCCTCGGTTGTGGTCTCTTGCTCGCGCTTTCGGCGGCGGCCGGGCCGCACATCGACTGCGAGTGGTTCCGCAAGGCCATTCTCGAGGAGGTCGCTCACTGGCGCGCGGCCACGGTGACGCCCAGCGGCTTCTTCCAAACCTCGCTCGATCGCGAGTGGCAGCCCGTGGGCCGGCAGACCGCCACGCTGGTCTCCCAGTCCCGGCTGCTCTACGTGCTGGCCACGGGCTTCGAGCTGACCCGGCAGCCGGCCTACCTGGAGGCCGTCGTCAAGGGTGCGGAATTCCTGCTCGAGCACTTCCGTGATCGCGAGCACGGCGGCTGGTTCTACAGCGTCTCGCCCGAGGGGAAGGTTCTCGACAACGGCAAGGACAGCTACGGCCACGCCTTCGTGATCTTCGGCCTCGCGCACGCCGCCCGCGTCACCGGCGAGGAACGGTTCCGCCAGGCCGCCCTCGAAACCTGGGCGGAGATGAAGGCCAAACTCCGCTATGAGTCCGGCTTCGTCAAGCCGCGCACCACGCGCGACTTCTCCGAGGTGCGCGGCACAAACTCCCAGAACCCCATGATGCACCTGTTCGAGGCCCTGCTGGCGCTGCACGACGTGACCGGCGCGGCGCCGGTCCTGGTGGACGCACAGGCGCTGGCGGAAGCCATCTTCGGGAAGCTCTTCCAGAAGGAGGAAGGCTACCTGCCGGAGTTGTTCGACGAGAACTGGAAGCCGTTGCCTGCCGACCAGCGCGGCCTGATCGAGTTGGGCCACCAGTTCGAGTGGGCCTTCCTGCTCAGCCGCGCGGTGGAGAAAGGCCTGCCGGAGGCCTTCCTGGGCACGGGCCGCCGTCTGCTCGGCTATGGCATGCGGGTGGGATACGACCGGGACGAAGGCGGCATCTTTTCACGCGGCGACTACCAGGGCCACGTGCGCCCGGGTCCCAAGGGCTGGTGGGAGCAGGCGGAGCTGCTGCGCGCGCTGGCGCACTACGCCGTGCTGCGGAACCGGGAGGAACTCTGGGAGCCCTTCGCCCGGTCGCGCAAGTTCGTGCAGCGCAATTTCATCGACCCGGACCACGGCGGCTGGTTCCGCAGCTACCAGCCCGGAGTCCCCCGTTCGGTGGCCGAGCACAACAAAGGCTCCGTGTGGATGGCCGGCTACCACGTCACCGGCATGTACTGGGAGGCCCTCCGCCTGGCCCAGTGCTCACTGCCACCGCCGGAAGGCGATCACGGCGTTGAGGCCGCCAAAGGCGAAGGAGCTCGATAGGGCGTACTCGACCTGAGCCGGGCGGGCCGTGTTGGGGACTACGTCCAGATCGCAGGCGGGATCGGGCGTGGTGAAGTTGACTGTGGGCGGCAGCAGGCCGTGCCGCAGGGCCAGCACGGTGGCGATGGCTTCCAGAGCGCCCGCCGCGCCCAGGGCGTGCCCGTGGACCGACTTGGTCGAGCTGAGCGCCAAGCGTTCCGCCTGGGCCCCGAACACCGCGCGGATGGCGCTGACTTCGGTGGGGTCGTTCGCCAGCGTGCCGGTGCCGTGGGCATTGATGTAGCCCACCTGCTCGGGCGCGATGGAGGCATCGGCGAGGGCGGCGCGCATGGCCCGGGCCGGGCCGTCCACCGAAGGCTGGGTGATGTGGTGCGCATCGGCGGACATGCCCAGCCCCACGATCTCGGCGTAAATGCGCGCGCCGCGCGCCAGCGCGGCTTCCAGCGGCTCCAGCACCAGCATGGCCCCGCCTTCACCCAGGATCATCCCGCGGCGGTCCTTCGAGAACGGCCGGCAGGTGTCGGGCGAAACCACCCGCAGCGCCTCCCAGGCCTTGAGATTGCCCAGGCTGAAGGGGGCTTCGCTGCCGCCGGTGAGGGCCAGATCCGCCAGACCGTGGCGCACCAGCCAGAAGGCCTGGCCGATGGCGTGGGTCGAGGACGCGCACGCCGTGGCGATGGTGTAGCTCGGTCCGGTGATGCCGAACTCCATCGAGATGCGGCTGGCCGCGGCATTGCCCATGGTGCGCGGGATGGTCATGGGATTCACCCGCGGGCGGTTGTGGCGGTACAGATCCACGAAACCCTGGTCTTCGGTGGTCTGCCCGCCGTTGCAGTTGCCGGTGACGATGGCGGTTCGCTCCTGCAACGCCGCGCTCCACTCGAGACCCGCGTCGCGCACGGCCTCGCGTGCGGCCACTACGCCCAGTTGCGCGAAGCGGTCCAGGAGATCCAGCTCCTTCGGCTCGAAGTGCCGCGGTGGCTCGAAGTCGCAAGCCTCCGCCCCGTTCGGAAACCGCAGGGTGCTGGCGTCCACCAGCCGGATCGGCCCGATGGCGGACCGGCCCTCCGCCAGCGTCCGCCAGAACTGGTCCGCGGTGAGGCCAGCGGCGGAGACCACCCCGATCCCGGTGACGACGACGCGGCGGGCGCCCATCAGGTCTGTTTCGCCGGAGCGGCCTCCGGCCCTCCCCCCACCACCTGCGCCAGGCTCTCGACCAGTTGTCGCACGCTGCGCACGCCCTCCGCCTTAGCGTCGGGAATGTTGATGTTGAACTCGTTCTCCAGGGCGAACAGGATGTTGACGCCGTCCAGGGAGTCGATGCCCAGCTCCTCGAAGGTGCTGTCGATGGTCACCCTTTCGGGCGGCAGCTTCTGCGTCGCGGCGATGACGGAGACCACTCTCTGGCTCAGTTCGTCGGGCATAGCAACTCGCTGACAGTCTCGAATCGGAATCCGCGGGCGCGCAGCTCGGGAATCAGGCGGCCGGCGGCCTCCAGCATGGGGCGGACATCGGGCTGGGGCCGTACTTCACAACCGTCGTGCAGGCAAAGGATCGCGCCGTTGCGGGCGCCGCGAATCAGCCGCAGGGCGATGGCCTCGGCGGGCAAGGCCCAGTCGCGGCCGAGAACCGTCCACATCACGCCCAGCAGGCCCAGCCGTTGCTGCGCCCCCGCCAGCCCCGGCCAGCGCGTGCCGCACGGGGCGCGGAACAGGGTTGGCCGGGCGCCGGTGGCGGCCTCGATGGTGTCTTGCGCCCGGGCCAGTTCCTGGTAGAGAAACCGCCCCGAGCGCAGCCAGAAGCGCGGGTGGCTGTGGCTGTGGTTGCCGATCTGGTGCCCCCGGGCGGCCACTTCGCGCGCCACCGCTGGCAGGCGCTCCACGTTCTGGCCGCACTGGAAAAAGGTAGCGCGGACCTGGTGGCGGTCCAGCAGCGCGAGCAGCTCCAGAGTGGATTCGCTGGGGCCGTCGTCGAAGGTCAGCGCCAGCGCGGGCCGGTCGGCGGGTCCGCGCCACACGGAACGCCCGAACAGCCGCGCGGAGCGCCCGCGCACCCCATAGGCCATCACTCCAGCCGCCGCGCAGGCGGCCCCGGTGAGCACCTCAATGAGCATGCTGAGCCTACTAGGATAACCCAGTGGGGCATGCCTTAGCTTGCCTCCAGGGACAAGCTGAAGCTTGTCCTACTGCCCGGTCCACTTGACGCTGTGGTCCGAGGTCACGTGCCAGGTTTCCGGCGGTGAATCCAGCCGGAAGCTGGACCAGGGACCGGCGATCCAGGGGTAGCGGTCGATCACCAACTCATTCACCTCCACCCCTAGCCCCGGCTCGCGCGGCACCACCAGTTCCCCCTTCTGGATCTCCAGCGGCTGCCGCAGAATCTCCTGCGCCAGCGGGAACGGATACATGGTGGCCCGCTCGGGCGTCGAGTACACCGGGCATTCCAGCCATTCCGCCACCATCTCTGGCCAGCAGATGCCCAGGTGCGCCGCGGCCATCACCTCCAGCGCCGTGCCCCAACTGTGGAAGGCGAAGCGGAGACCCTCCCGGGCCAGCTCGCTCAGCAACAGGCGCCCGGTGGGGTAACCGCCCTGGCAGACGATGTCCATCTGCACGTAGTCCACGGCGCGGCCCTGGATCAGATCGAGGAAGGCATCGTCGCTGGGTTCGTGTTCGCCGCTGGCCAGCGGGACCAGGTCGCGCTCCTTGAGGCGGCGGTAGGCGGCGTGGTCCTCCGGCGGCAGGGGCTCCTCCAGCCAGGCGATGCGGTAGGCGGCCATCTGGCGCGCCAGTTCCTCCACCGTCTCGAAGGAATAGCTGAGGTCGCCCATGCGCCACCAGGCGTGGGCGTCCACCATCAGGTCGAAGTCGGGGCCGGTGGCCTCGCGCATCAGCCGGACGGTTTCGAGGTCCTTGCCCGGACCCAGGGCGGGGCGCATCTTGTATGCCGGGAAGCCCAGCTCCGCGATGTAGGCCGCCTCTGCCGCATACCCCTCCGGCGGCATGTACATGCCCGCGCTGCCGTATAGCCGTATGCGATCGCGCACCCGCCCGCCCAGCAGCTCGGACACCGGCACTCCCAGGGCCTTGCCCAGCAGGTCGTACAGCGCCACTTCCACCGCGCAGTAGACCTTGGCCAGCGCCAGGTCCTGCCCCGGACCCTGCAAGAACAGCACCCGCAGCGCATCCGGATCGGCCACGGCCCGCCCCACCAGGAACGGACCCACTTGGTCCTGGACGGCTTGCTGGGCACGCTCGCTGCCTTGCCCTGGCGCGTAACCCACCAGGCCGTTCTGGGTCTCGACGCGGATCAGCATGGCGTCCCGCTTGAAGATGGTGCGCTCCCCGCCGTAGAACGGCAGTATCACCGGCTCCGGCAGGGGATAGGACATCAGGAAAGAACGAACGCTCAAGATCTTCACGAAGGCTCCCTTCGGTTCCAGCCCACCCGCTCGAGGACGTCGCGGGCTACGCGGGCGGTGTTGACGTGGATGGTGACGGTGTCCTCAAGTTCGACGGCGTAGCCCCCCGCCAGCACAACGGCCACGGGGATTCGCGCCATCAGCGCGCTGGCCAGCACCAGCCGGTCGCGCGCCCGCAGCCCTTCCAGGTTCAGCGACAGCCCGCCCAACTGGTCCTGGTAGTAAGGATCGGCTCCGGCCACGTAAACCATCAAGTGCGGACGGTGCCGGCTCAGGGCGGGCACACAGGCCGCTCGCAGCCGCGCCAGGTACTCCTCGTTGCCGGTTTCGTCAGCCAGGTGGATGTCGACGTCGGAGGCGGGCTTGTGCGCCGGGTAGTTGTTGAACTGATGAATGGACAGCGTGAACACCCGCGGGTCGTGGGCGAAAATGGCGGCGGTGCCGTTCCCGTGGTGCACATCGCAGTCCACGATCATGGCGCGCTCGACCAGGCCCTCGGCTTGCCAGCGCCGTATGGCTACGGCGATGTCGTGGATGGCGCAAAAGCCCTCGCCGTGGCCGGGAAAGGCGTGGTGGAAGCCGCCTCCCAGGTTGATGCACACCCCGTCGCGCAGGGCCCGCCGCGCCGCCAGGGTGGTTCCTCCGGCGGCCAGCAGGCAGGCCCGCACCATGTCCCGCGAGTACGGCATCTCGAGCCGCAGGATTTCGGAGAAGCTCAGCGTGCCGGTCTTCAGGCGGCGGATCCAGCCCGGCTCGTGAACCCGCAGCAGGTCCTCCTCCGGCGACGGCTCGGGCTCCACGAAGTCCTCCTCCGCGGCGATGCGCTCTTCCAGCAGGCGTTCGCGCACCAGCCGGTACTTCTGGGTGGGGAAGACGTGATCGCCCAGGTTCAGGTCGTAGCCGGAATGGTAGACCAGCTTGTACGGCAACATGCGCTCAGGTGGCTCCCGCGCGGACGCCCTCGGCCTGCACCGCGGTGATGATGGCGGTGGTGTAAACGTCCTCGGCCGAGCACCCGCGTGAGACGATGTTGGCGGGCTTGGCCAGACCCTGGAACAGCACCGCCAGCAGGGCGCCGTTGCCCAGCCGCTCGACCAGCTTGTAGCCGATGTTGGCCGAATTCAGGTCGGGGAAAACCAGCACGTTGGCCCGGCCCGCCACGGTCGAGCCGGGGGCCTTGGATTGCCCCACCGCGGGCGCCAGCGCGGCGTCGGCCTGCAATTCTCCGTCCACGTGCAGCTCCGGGGCGCGCTCGCGGATGTACCGCAGGGCTTGGGTCACCTTGTCCACCAGCGGATGCTTGGCGCTGCCCTTGGTGGAGAACGACAGCAGGGCCACGTGGGGTTCCGTGTCCAACACCGCCCGCGCCGTGTGCGCCGTGGCGATGGCCATCTCGGCCAGCTCGACGGACGAAGGCTCCACCTGGATAGCGGCGTCGGAAAATGCCAGCAGGCCGTCGTGGCCGTAGCGGCGGTCCTGCACGGCCATGATGTGAACGCTCGACAGCCGGCGGAAACCCGGGCGCATGTCGATGCACTGCAAATCGGCGCGCACCGTGTCGGCGGTGGTGTATACGGCGCTGCCCACCGTGCCGTCGGCGTCCCCGGCGTTCACCATCAGCGCCGCGAACCACAGGGGCCGCGCGGCCATCTCGGCGGCCTCCAGTTGCGTGATCCCCTTGGCGCGCCGCCGCTCGGAATACAGCCGCGCATACTTCTGGGTGAGCGGCGAATCCGCGGGGTCGATGAAGGTCAGCCCCGCGGGCGCGCCGGCCGCCGGCTTGCCGATCAACACCGGCTCGACGAGACCCTCCGCGGCCAGCCTTCCCGCCCCTTCCAGGATGCGCGAGTCCCCGCCTTCCGGGAAGACGATCTTCTTCCTGGCGGAGAACCGCCGGATCCGCTCGGTCTGCGCGGCGATGTAGACACGGCCCGATTCAGGCAGAGACATAAAGCCTACCTATTGTAGCCCCAACGGGGACAGACGGAACGTTCCCCGGCCCGGCGCCGGCCCCTCAGCGGCATCCGTCCGGCGCGGGCATGGCCTCGCCCCGGTTGAGGGCGGCCACGTTCAGGGCCTGGTCAGCCAGCACGGCCACGCAGTGCTCCCGCCGGAGGAAGTCCGGCAGGAAGGCCTTGTCGTAGCCTCCCTGTGCCCAGGGGCCGGACCTCTCCCGCAGGTACTGAGTGCCGAACACCTGCGGTTGCCGCACTGACTGAAGGTAGCGGTCGAGCGTTGCCGCGGCCAGCCGCCGGCTTTCCGCGTGGCCCTTCGACAGAGCCGTTACCGCCAGGATGTGCGCCAGCAGGTGATCCGCGGACGTTTCTCCGTGCTGGAAAATCATGGCGGCGCGGTCGTAGTCCTTGCCGGTGCGCAGGGCGCCCGCCCTGAACAGCTCCCCCGCCCGCGCCCTCCGTTGCGCGTCACGCGCGGCCACCTGCCGCCACTGCTCCGCCGTAGGCGCCGCGGACACGAATCGCTCCCGATCCGCCTGATCCTCGGAATACAGCCGCTGGATCTCGGGATTGGACGCCGTGACCGTGCGGTCTCCGGCAGGGGGGAGACACGCCTGGCAGAGCAGGAATCCCGCCAGGGCGGCGGCCCCCAGCGGCACGGTGGCGGCAGGTCGGGACATGGCTTGCCCTCCGACTACAGTCTGACACTTCGCCGCCGCAGCCGGGCGCGCCGGCTCAGCGGCAGGTCTTGTCGTCCACGCGCTTCAGATCCACACCCTCGGCCAGCACCCCCAGCGTCACCACCGCGAAGGTGAACACCTCGGTGCCCGGCTCGAGGTGGCCGCCGAACGCCTTCTCGGTATCCGTCAGCGTGATGTGCGCGTGGACCCGCCCGTCCACCACGTAGCCGTTCATGCTGACGATATCCGCCGGGGCGGTGGGGTCCTTCGTGTATATGTTCATGGACGGAAACGTGCGATTGGTCACCGTGTGGACGTGGTAGCCCCGCAGCGAACCCGCGCCCGCCAGGATCACGGCGTTGCGGATCTTGTGCTGCTTCACCATGCTCTCCAGCCCGGCCAGCAGGTCGGCCTGGTACTTGAAGCGCAGGATCAGCACCCGATCGAACCGCCCCGCGATGGCGTAGACCTCCGGCACGTCCGGGCTGTTGGCCTTCGAGTCGTCGGCCGGCGTAGTGGGCTTGGCCACCTCGCGCTGGGTGCGCTGCGCCAGCGCCGGCCCGCCCGCCAGGCCGAGAAGCATCAGAGCTGTGATGAGTCGAACCATATCCCCTTCCGGAGTCCCAGCATACCCCAGTGGAAGCGGTTCCCGTCTGCTCCGAACCGGTGGCGTTACAATCAACTTGCATGGCAGACTCACTAACCCGGCGAGACGCACTGAAGTCGGCGGCCGCGGCGGCCGTCCTGCGCGGGCCGCTGCGCGCCGCCAGCCGTCCCCACATCCTCCTGCTGATGACCGACCAGCACCGCGGCGACTGCCTCGGCGCCGACGGCAACCGCGTAATCCGCACCCCGCACCTGGACCGCATCGCGCGCGAAGGCGTCCTCTTTCGCCACGCCTACTCCGCGACGCCCACCTGCACCCCGGCGCGCGCCGCGCTGCTCACCGGCCTTTCCCCCTGGCATCACGGCATGCTGGGCTACGGAAGAGTCGCCGAGAAGTACCCCCTCGAGATGCCCCGCGCGCTGCGCGAGGCGGGCTACCACGGCCTGGGCGTCGGCAAGATGCACTGGCATCCCCAGCGCAATCTCCACGGTTTTCACCAGACCATCCTCGACGAGCAGGACATGCGCAACACGCCGGATTTCCGCAGTGACTACCACGGCTGGTTCCACAGCGTGGCGCCCCACCTGGACCCCAACGCCACCGGGCTGGACTGGAATGGTTATGAAGCCCGGCCTTACGCTCTGCCCGAACACCTGCATCCCACCAACTGGACCGCCCAGACCGCCGCGAACTTCCTTCAGGCATACAACCGCCCCGAGCCGTTCTTCCTCAAGGTGTCGTTCGTGCGCCCGCACAGCCCGTACGACCCGGCGCCGCGCTTCTGGAAGATGTACCAGGGCGCGGATCTGCCGCCGGCCAGGGTCGGCAAGTGGGCGCAGCGGTACGCTCCGCGCAGCGACGGGGGACGCGCCATCTGGCACGGCGACCTCGGGCCGGCCGAAGTGGGTTCCGCGCGGCAGGGCTACTACGGCGCGGTCTCCCACGTGGACGATCAGATCGGCCGCATCCTCGAGGCCCTCGAACAGCGCAAGCTGCTGGACGAGACCCTCATCCTGATGACAGCCGATCACGGTGACATGACCGGCGATCATCACCTGTGGCGCAAGTCGTACGCCTACGAGCCTTCCGCCCGCATCCCCATGCTGATGCGCTGGCCCAGCGGGCTGGTCTCGGCGCGGCGCGGGCAGGTGCTCGACCAGCCCGTCGAGCTGCGGGATGTGCTGGCCACTTTTATGGAGGCCGCCTCCATCCAGCCTCGGGAGCGCCTGGACGGCGCCAGCCTGCTCGCGCTGGTCAGGGGCCAGACCGAGGGATGGCGGAAGTGGATTGACCTCGAGCACGACGTCTGCTACCACGTCTCCAACCACTGGAACGCCCTCACCGACGGGCGCATCAAGTACATCTACCACGCTCCCGACGGGGCTGAGCAGTTGTTCAACCTGGCTGACGACCCCCACGAGCTGAAGGATCTGGCGGGCGATCCCGCTCACGAGGCCACGCTGCGCGAATGGCGGCAGCGGCTGGTCGCTCACTTCGCCGAGCGCGGCGAGCCGTTCCTGAAGGGCGGGCGGCTCCAGCCCCGTCCCGAGCGGCTCCTCTACTCACCCCACTTCCCCAAGGCCGCAGGCTGACCTGGCGCGCCTCTCTTGGCTTTTTGCCTTTTGCCCTTTGCCTCTTGCCTTTTGCCCTTTGCCTCTTGCCTTTTGCCTTGTCACCGTGGGGCGGGCCTCCAGGCCTGCGGCCGGTTTCCAAACCGGCCTGAGCCGTTGCCCGCTCAAGACACCGCTGTGCGACTCCGGTATCATAGAAGTGACCGCCGCGGTGAGGTGCGAGAGTGGTTGAATCGGGCGGTCTCGAAAACCGTTGAGGGGGTGACTCCTCCGTGGGTTCGAATCCCACCCTCACCGCCACGACAGCTTCGAGCCTCAGCCCGCGGACCAGTTCCCCGATCCTGAGCCGACCCAACCGGAGTCCCAGGAAGATTCTGTAGAGCCCCGCAACGACTCGTACTTCCGCCAGGTTTGCGAACTTGGTAGAACAGATTCATAGGAGTGTGGCTGGTGTACGTCGTCGGTGTTGACGGATGTCTTGGTGCATGGGTGGCAGCCAGGTACGATTTGACGAAACGGGAGCTGACTGTGGCTATCCACGTCGGTTTCCAGCGCGTCCTCGATCAGTACGCGGATGCCTCATGCATCGCAGTCGACATCCCTATCGGCCTCCCCGAGGGGCAGCCCCGCCTCTGTGACCTCCAAGCACGAGCGGTCCTTCGTGCGAGGCGCAACAGCGTGTTCCCGGCCCCAGACAGGCGTTTGCTGGACGCTCCTTACTACGAGGAAGCGCTCGGAAGATCTCGCCGGCTTCTGGGCAAGGGCATTTCCAAACAGGCCTTTGCCATCTGCCACAAGATGGCTGAGGTAGATCGGCTCATGACGCCTGAATTGCAGGCCCGGGTCGTGGAGATCCATCCGGAGTTGTGCTTTTGGGCGATGGCTGGCGGGCATCCCATGGGGCATCACAAAGCTAAGCCCGAAGGCTTCGCAGAGCGACGAGCGCTGTTGCTGAAGGCGTATGAGGGAGTCAAAATCCCCAACCTGGATGAGGCCGCCAGTCTCGTCCCTCCCGCCAAGTCCGATGATGTGCTCGATGCCATGGCAGCCGCGTGGACTGCTGCGCGTTTCGCTCAGGGCCTCGCCGGCCGGCTCCCACCGGACCCACCTACGGATTCCAGAGGGCTGAGGATGGAAATGGTGTACTGAGGCCAAGGCGCCGGTCTATTGGCAACAGGTGGAGGCAGCCGCAAGCGCCACGAGAAATGGGCGCTACGACGGCTCGGTTGAGCTGCTCGTGAAGGCCGCCACGACGTCGCGCGGATGGACAACCGAGATGCCGGGATACCTCGCGAAATCCCGGTCATTCAGCGTGAGCGATTGTCGGACGCCGTGCGCCAGCATCGCCGCGACAAGCCGCGCATCGTGCGCCTGGACTCCTGCCACCGAGTGAGCGATTACAAGCCGGCGCCATTCGGCGTGAACCCGCTCGTTATCCGGTAAGAGCCGGAAGCTGTTTTCAAGCAACGCCGCTCGTTCGTCGGTCTAGGCCGCCGTCAAGCCGAGCCCGTTCTTAGATAGCGGGCGCGTGCACACGTTCCAGAATTCGACCAAGTTCTGCGAGGTGAAACAAAGGCTCTCTCCCTTGGCTGTGAGGGCCCTCACGGCCTCTCGAACCAGAGCGTGCTCAGGGTCCTTCGGCTCGACGAAGCGCAACAGGATGTTTGTGTCTACCAGGACTGTCAACCTGACCTCAGTCGTGGTCCCGGTAGATGCTCTCGCGGCTGAAGGCGGACGAGGGCAAGTGAGGGAGATCTCGGCCCATCTCAGCTAGCCGATCCAGTGTTGCCTCGATGTCCTGGGGGCTTGCCGGACGCGCGATTTCGGCCCGCGCCAAATCCTCGATGACGCGCTGGAGATAGGTGTCGAGCGGAACGCCCCTGGCGCGCGCCTGAGCGGCCAGGTTCTCCTCTATGTCCGGCCTGAGTTCGAGTCTGACGGGCATGGCCGCTTTCATTATCCCACGCCTGGAGGCAGCCGGTTCCCGCAAACATTCTGCCAACGAACGCCTCGAAACCGCCCGCACGCCGCGGGACCGTGTGGGACGGCGGCTCGCGCAAGCGTTTGAGAATTCGGACTCGCCGGTACTCGCCGGGACGTGCCGGAATGGCGGGACGCGAACTCGAAAACCGTTGAGGGGGTGACTCCTCCGTGGGTTCGAATCCCACCCTCACCGCCACCGCAAGCCCTTTCACAGCAATCACGTAACGGCTTCCGCTTGTCCCTGTACCTCCGGTGTGCCCTTGGCTGCACGGGGTCACCGCGCTGCCGTGAGCGAAGGCAGGAAGTTCTCCATTACCCATACTTCAAAGCGGTTCTCCTGGGCGTCGAAGGCGATCTGCCGGCCATCGGGGTGAACACTCACACGCCATATCCCACCCCGTGCGAGACCGATAGGCTGAGCCGCACCTCCATCGACTGGGACTCGCAGCACTTCCAACCTCGGAAATCCCCGGGCATCAAGCGTCCTGGCGACAAGGACATGTCCGCCGCCGGGTGTCCATTCAACAGGAAACGACGTTGACAGCCGCTCCGGCCGCACGGCCTTGTACAATTCACGCGGCTGCCCGCCGCCCAATGCCATGACCTTGACGAAGCCGACGCCCGCCGCGGCATCAGCCTCCACGAATGCCACCTGCCGGCCATCCGGTGATACAGCGAGGGTCAGCACCGTGTCCGTAGCTACCTGGTGAATGTCTTTCTCTGATCCGGTTTCAATCTCGTAAGCGATCAGCCTTGTGGGCTCGGCCTTGCCAGCCTTCCTCTCCGTGAAGTAGACGGTCTTGCCGTCCGAAGACACGTAAGGCTTTCTGGACGTGTATACCGTGCCCCGCCGCAGCAGGGTCGGTTCCCCCGTACCCAAGTCGATGCGGTGGTAATCTACCGCGCTTTCGGCCTTATCCCTAAACGCCGAAACCAGCAGCGATTGGCCATCCGGAAACCAACGCACCGGCGCAAAATTCTCGAGCAGGAGCTTCGTGGGAATCTCCCGCTCCTGCCCGCTCTTTGCGGATCGGACCACGATTCTGTTGGTCCCGCCGCCCTGCCCATGGTAGGCAAGGCTCTGGCCGTCGGGCGACCAGGACGGCGCCCGGTTGGATCCGACAATGCCGCCGATGGCCTTAGGCTGCCCGGATAGCTTGCCCGTCGCAGGATCTATATCGGTAACGTACACATCCTGCGGCTGTGCTGCGAGCGCGTAGTATAACGATCCGTCTTTCGCGAGGCCGATGGCGCGTATTAGCGTGCCGATGTTCGCTTTCACCAGTAACGGGGAACCCTGCTCCTTTGCTTCGACAACTTCAACAGTCCAAATAGCCAGCGCGCCAGTCCGGTTGCTGGCGAATACTACTCTCTTCCCGTCGGGGGTCCACAGCGGAGCATGGTCATTCGCAGGATGCTGAATCAGGAGTGACTCCTGGCCATCACGGACGGACAGCAAGAATATGTCTTTCTGCGATGCGTCCTTCTCCGGAGGCCGGGCATAGAGGATATACCGGCCGTCGGGCGAGAGCCTGTACGAGATTCTCGTGTCTCTGGGGCCGCCGTACCCGGTGGGTATGGGAGCGGTTGTGACTTCCTCAACCGAGCCGTCCGTGGCCGACACGAAGACCAGCCTGAAGGCCCCGCTCCCCTCTGCGGCGCCGTTGAGGCCCACCAGAACCCTTTTTCCGTCGGGCGACCATCCAAAGGGCCGGACGTACGTTCCTCTCTCCCACTGTCTGAGAACCCGTGATCCGGACCCTTCGAGTCCCAGCACACGCAAGTCCCAGATCCCCTCTTGGTACATGGCGTATGCCGGCTTCTTCCCCTCCGGGCGGTTGAGCCAGTTATGGGCCACTTGAGTCCCGTCGGCCGAGATAACCGAGTACTCCGCAAACTCGTCGGAGACATCCCAGGAGCCTTTCTTCGTCAGGTGGCGGCTCGTGCCATTCACAAGGTCGCGGACCGCGAGATCGCCCGTGAGAAAGTCCACAAAGGTCAGATAGCGATGGTCAGGAGTGATGTCCCCCATGGCGATCAGTGGAGTGCCGTCGGCCCAGACCTGCCTGAGCGCAATCGCCGAGGGTTGGGTGCTCCCCGCGGATTTCGCCAGCTCCGTCAGCCTGGTGCGCGCCTGGGAGGCAATCTCGGTCTGATCGGCGTAGTTGCTGAGCACCTGCTGGTAAGCCTTCTGGGCTTCGCCCTTGCCGAGCTTCTCGTAACACAAGCCAATTTGCAGTAGGGCCTTGGCCGCCACCGGGCGCGGGGCGTTAGGGGTCGCGGCAATCTGCTTGTAGATCTCGATCGCGCCCTCCAGATCGCCATCCACCAGTTCCTTGTTCATGGCAGCCTTGAGCTGGACTTCCAGATCGCTTCGGTTCTGGCCGGTTGTGGTCGCTGTCAACCAGAGGACGGTTGCCAGAATGCCCAGCGCGCCGGTGGCCCGCCGCCTCGAAAGAGTGAAGGCCGTTCGCAGGCTGTTCATAATTCCTTCCTCCCTGCGCTCAGGGTAAGGAACTTGTGTGTCCGCCAAACCACCGGATGGTCACGGATCGGTCATTTCTTCAGCCGTCAAATCGGTAGCCGATACCCCGCACGCTCACCAGGTAGCGCGGCCGGGTGGGCGCCGGCTCGATCTTCTTTCTCAGGTTGGTGATCTGGTTGTCCACTACGCGGTCGGTAACGAAGATGCCCTGCCCCCAGGCTTCATCCAGCAGTTGCCGCCGCGTGAGCGCCCGGCCGCGGTGGCGCACAAAGACGGCCAACACTTTGAATTCCTGCGGCGTAACATCCAGCAGGCGCCCTGCCCGGCGCACTTCGCACCTGGTGAGATCCACTTCGACGTCGCCGAAGCGGTAGACCTCCGGCCCTTCGCCGCGGGCCCGCCGCAGTACGGCCTTGACGCGGGCTCGCAGTTCCCGCGGGCTGTAAGGCTTGGTGACGTAGTCGTCAGCGCCCAGCTCAAGGCCGAGCACCTTCTCGGCCTCCTGCGTCTTCGCCGTCAGCATGATGACGGGCGTCCGCACGCCGGCGCGCCGGAGTTCACGGCAGACCTCGAAGCCGTCTTTGCGCGGCAGCATCACATCCAGGACAACGACGTCGAAAGGCTGTTCACGGGCGCGGCGGCTGGCGGCCTCGCCATCACCGACGACCTCCACCTCGTAGCCCTCCGACCGGAAGTCATCCTCGAGGGCCATGGCGATTCCGGGTTCATCCTCGACCACCAGAATCCGCGTCACTTCCCCTCCGCTTACGCCTTTCGATTCTCGCCGCCCGCCGGCAGCACGATGGTGAACGTGCTCCCACGGCCCGGCTCGCTCTCCAATCGTACTTCGCCGTGGTGAGCCTTGACGATGTGCTGTACTATGGCCAACCCGATCCCGGTGCCCTTGACGCCCGCGCTCCTGGAAGCCGTGCCGCGGACGAATTTGCGGAAGATCTCCTTCTGTTCCAAAGCCGGGATCCCCAACCCGTGGTCTCGTACCGCAATGGTCAAGCCGCCATTCTCACCCGTGAGTCTGACCTCGACGGCTTCGCCATGCGGAGAGTACTTCACCGCGTTGTCCAGCAGGTTCCATAGCGCCCTTCCGAGCGCCTCGCGATCGGCCTGTATGGGAGGCAGAGGACCGTTCGAGCTCAGTTCTATGCGGTGCGGCGGCGATACCTCCTCACGGAATTCACCGACCACGCCGCCAACCGCCTCGCTCGGGTCAAGTTGTTCGAAACGGTATACCAGCTTGCCTGCCTCCATCCGCCCGAAGTTCAGGAGGCTTTCGACCAGCCGGTGAAGCCGGCGCGTTTCGCGGCCCAGCATCGAGTAGTACTGCCGCCGCCGGTCCGCGTTCGTGACGATCTCGCCTTCCAATAGCTCGGTGAGGTGGCGCATGGAGGTCAGTGGCGACCGGAACTCGTGCGAGACCGCCGATACGAAATCGGACTGCAAGCGGGCCACCGCCAGCTCGCGCGTCGTTGCGCGGGCGATGGAGTAGCCCGCGATGACGACGACCAATCCCATCAAGACGAGGCCCGCGAGCATGGTCCGGCGGCGCGCGGCAAGCTGTACCACTCCGGCGCTCCCGCCGGCGCTGGCCACCCGCAGCGTCCAGGGGAGTCCCGCCTCGCCAGCCGTACGGACTGCCTGCGGCCGGCCGGGCTCGGCACGTTGTTCGAGGAAGGGGTGGCCCGCCGGGTCGGCCAGCGAAAGCTTGACGCCGTGCGCTTCCCAGACGCCGCGCCACTGCGAGTCCACAAAGCCGGGGCCGGCCACCAGCGCCGCAAGGCCTCGCGCCGAGCTGTTCCAGATCGCCAGTACGGATCTGTCCTGCGCCCGGATGCTGCGACGGCCTCGCGGGGCGCCCTCGCCCGCCTGGATAGACTGCCACTCGCGCCAGAGCGATTCGACCACGACGGCGAGCGCGAGCGAAGTCTGGAGTTTCGCCTCCTCGGGGCTGCCTTCAAGATGGTGTCGCGCCTCCTGCGTGTAGAACTTGTAGGCCGCCCGATCCACTGGCCAGCGGGCCCGTCGGAGGTCATCGTCAAGCGCAGCGGCTGCGCGTGTCAACTCCTGCTGCCGCCCCAGTTCCTTCAGCAGCACGCAGCTCGCCAGGCGGCCCAGGAGTCCGGCCGGCACGCCGCCAACCGGGACGGAACCAAGGCTCGTCAGTTCTTCGTAAACAACCAGGGCTTGCTGCTCCTGGCCGGCCTTGCGGAGCGTGCGTGCCAGACGCACCAGCGCCTCGGCCCGGATCAGTGGGTTCTTCGCGCGTGCCAGGCCGCGATAGGCCTCAATCGCCTTGCCGTAGTCTTTGCGGCGGAATTCGAGCGCCTCGCCATCCGCAAAGATGCCTGCCGGGGGAGCTTCCGGTTGGGGGAGGTGAGGAAAATACAGCAGGCGGCCCGGTGGACGCACCTCGATCTTGTCCGATCTGAATTGGACCACCAGGGCATCATCCGGGAGTTGGGCGTTAAGTGCTAGAGGGTCGGCCTCGATGGCGCTGAGGCGTCTATCGAGCTCGGCTGCAACCAGGTCGGCAACGTGCTCGAGGCGCTCCTGGACCCGCTGATCCTCCAGCGCGCGGTCTTGTTCGAGAAGCCGCCAACTCAGCCAGGCGACAGCGGCCGCCGGGACGACGGTGGCCACCACGAACAAAGCCAGCGAACGGCTCGGCGCATGAAGCCACTGTCGAAAGGGCATGCTCTCCCTCTCCGGGCGGACTGTATCCAGGTTAGCACCGGAGCATCACGCCCGAATCAGGAGATTGTCACCATTGTGTCCGGGAGCTGAGGCATCCCAGTCCGGCTGCGGAACTGGTCGAGGTAACTGTCGCGTCCCGCGTCTCTGTTGCCGGCGCTGCCGGCGCGGGCTACTTCAGCGGGGAGTAGTCCACCGGCGCCAGGAAGACTGATTCGACCTTTTCGACGATCTTGCCGCTGGCTTCCGACTCGGTGCGCGCCTTCTGCCAGGCCGGATCGTCGCGGAAAGCCGCGAAAGACTTTTTGGCCGCCTCCCGGCTGGAATGCGCCAGCAGGTAGACCAGCGTGTTCTTCGAGCGCGGCTCGTCCATGGGCACCCAGTAGCCGATGTTGGTTATGCCGTGCTTCTCGAACAGCTTGGTGGTGTGGTCGCGGAAGCGCGCGTTCAGCGCGTCCAGGCGGCCCTCCACGGTGGTGTAGGTGCGCAGCTCGAACACCCGGTTCGACTGCGCCTGCGCGGTATCCGCTGCTCCGAACCAGTACCCGGCGGCAAACAGCGCGCCCGCCGCGACAACCATCAGTGCTCTTGTCATGCTTTGATACTATCCCAGTTGCTAGACTGGCACGAGGGCCGCCGGGCCGCGGTCGTATGAACCGGACCAGGGGCGGCTTCATTCGAGAAGCGGAATCGCTGTTCAGGAGGAAGAGGTCGCGATGAGCGAGAACCAGACGACTGTTACGTCACGCCGGCAGTTCCTGACTAATGCCGGCCGCAGCGCGGGGGCTTCGGCCCTGGCGGGGATCGCACTCCCGCCCGTGAACGCGGCTGAGAGCAACACCATTCAGTTGGCCCTGGTGGGTTGCGGCGGCCGGGGAACCGGCGCCGCCGTCAACGCGCTATCGGTCAAGAACGGCCCCACCAAGCTGGTGGCCATGGCCGACGTGGTCCCCAAGAAGCTCAGCGACAGCTACGACAAGCTGAAGTCGCAGTTCGCGGGGCAGGTTGACGTGCCGCCCGAGCGGCGGTTCCTCAGTTTCGAGGCCTACCGCCAGGCCATGGATTGCCTGAAGCCCGGCGACGTGGTCATCCTGGGTACTCCCCCCGCTTTCCGCTGGGTGCAATTCAGCTACGCCATAGACCGCGGTCTGCACACCTTCATGGAGAAGCCGGTCACGGTGGATGGCCCTACCACGCGCCGCATGCTGAAGCTGGGTGAACTCTCCGTCCAGAAGAACCTCAAGGTAGGCGTGGGTCTTATGGTGCGCCACTGCCGGGCGCGACAGGAGCTGCTGGACCGGGTGCGCGCGGGCCAGATCGGCGACATCATCGCCATGCGCGGCTATCGCATGGGCCAGGGTGGCGGCACGGCGGGGCCGAGGCCCGAGGGAGTCAGCGAGCTGACCTACCAGATCCAGAGGTTCCACGCTTTCCTGTGGGCCAGCGGCGGGGTGTTCAGCGACTACTACATTCACCAGATCGACGAATGCAGTTGGTTCAAGGGCGCCTGGCCGGTCGAGGCGCACGCCGTGGGCGGGCGTCATTACCGGCGCAACTCCGTGGATCAGAACTTCGATGTCTACTCGGTCGAGTACACCTACCCCGACGGCACCGCGCTGTTCTTCGACGGCCGCAACATGGCCGGATGCCGCGACGAGTTCGCCAGCTACGCGCACGGGACCAAAGGGTCGGCTGTCATATCCACCCTCTCGCACGCCCCCGGCTACACGCGGATCTACAAGGGTCACCGCATACCGCGGGTCCTCTCGCGCAAGGAGCTGCCGCTGCCGGAGGATCCCAACGTCGTCTGGGCGTATCCGCAGCCCGAGCGCAGCCCCTATCAGCTCGAATGGGACGACCTGATGGAGGCCATCCGCCAGGACCGGCCCTTCAACGAGGTGCAGCGCGGCGCCGAGGCCAGCCTGGTGGCCTCCATGGGCCGCATGTCCGCCCACACCGGCCAGATCATCACCTTCGACCAGATACTCAACTGCCCGCACGAATTCGCACCCGACGTGGACAAGCTCACTATGGACGGTCCCGCGCCGCTACAGGCGGACGCCGACGGCCAGTACCCGCTGCCCGAGCCGGGCGTCAAGAAAGACCGGGAGTACTGAAGCATCAGGCCGGGGACAGACGGAACGTTCCCCCGCGGAATTGCGGGCGCGCAAAGTCACCGCGTGGGCATTGGGGAACGTTCCGTCTGTCCCCGCTGGAGTTGCGCCTGGCGGGCCAGGTCGATGGCTTCCGCCAGCAGGCGCGCGGCTTCCTGGGGGGCGTGAAAGCCCTTCGAACCGTCGGCGGCGACGAAACCGTCGCGGAACTGGGCCTGGCGCCGACCCCGTCAGGGCTTGGCCTTGCCCTTGTTCAGAGCAGCCAGCCTCCGGAGTTGTTCGGCATAGGAGGGGACACCGTGGTCCCCCCGCAGGGAATCCGGGAGGAACTGCCGATCATAGGCTCCCTGAGTCCAGGGAGCTGAGTCTTGCTGCCGGTACTGTGTGCCAAAGACCTGGGGCCGATCCAGCGACTGGAGGTAGCGGTCCAGCGTGGCCGCCGCCAGCCAGCGGCTCTCCCCGTCCCCCTCGACAGGGCGGTCGTAGCCAGAATGTGTGCCAGCAAGAAATCGGCGGGTGTCCCACCGTGCTGGAGGATCATCGCGGCACGGTGATAATCCTTGCCCGTCCGGAGTGCACCCGCCCAGAGAAGCTGGCGAGCCCGCTGCCGGCGCTTGGTATCACGCTGGGCGATTGGCGCCCAGTCCTGCAGGGTAGGCTTCTCGAACCCTTCCCGGTCCCTATGCGCCGCAGGCCGCTGGCCCGGGGAGTTCAGCGCCCCGCCCGCCGCGCGGCCACCTGCGCCTGCCGGGCCAGGTCTGTCCGTGCCACAATGAGCCGTACATGGAGAGCGGCATCCGGGCGCCTTATAGGCTCTACATCGACGAGTCCGGGGATCACGTGTACAAGCTCCTCGATGAGCCCGCCCATCGATACCTCGCCCTCCTCGGCGTCTGGTTTCGGCAGGGTCCCGATTACACAGCTTTCGCCGACAGTCTTGGGGGTTTCAAGCGTGCCATCTTCGGCCCCCGGCCTGACAAACCCGTGATCCTCACGCGCTCGGCGATCATCAACCGTCGGGGAGCATTCGGCATCCTGTGCCAACCCGAAGTGCGCGAGAGATTTGACCGTGGCCTGCTGGAAGTGGTCAGCACTGCCATGTTCACGGTGGCGTGCGTGGTGATCGACACGAAGCGGCAAGTGGAGACCTGCTCCGATCCTTTTCACCCCTATCACTACTGTCTGGTAGCCCTGCTGGAGCGCTATTGCGGATGGCTCAACTACAAGAACGCCAGGGGTGACGTGATGGCCGAGTCGCGTGGCAGGGAGGAGGACGTACAACTCAAGCAGGCCTATCGCCGGGCCTATGAGAGCGGGACAGCCTTCTTTGGGAGGGAACAATTCCAGCGCGCATTGACTACCCACGACATGAAGCTCGAGAAGAAAGGCGCTGACATCCCCGGTCTCCAACTGGCGGACATGCTTGCGCACCCGGTAAAGCAGTCGATGCTCGCCGCCAGAGGCGTGATTCCCAAACCCGGTGACGTCTTCGGACGGGAATTGCTGAGTGCTGTGGCCGGGAAGTTCAACCTGAACGAAAGAACTGGAGAGGTGGAGGGCTACGGGAAGAAGTGGCTCTAAATGAAACGGCCCCTTACGGGGCCGCCTTCACGCCAGCCCTTACGGGCTGTCCACCTGCGGTGTTCCGCATTACCTCCATTATCGCCCAGATCGGTTCGCATGTCCAGGCCCAGACTTCGCCCGCCGCGCGGCCACTTGCGCCTGGCGGGCCAGGTCGATGGCTTCCGCCAGCAGGCGCGCGGCTTCCTGGGGGGCGTGAAAGCCCTTCGAACCGTCGGCGGCGACGAAATCGGCGCGGAACTGGGCCTGGCGGTGAAGGAGGCGTGCAGTCTCGGAGAGGCCAGCAGAGTTCCCGGCGGTTGACCGCTCCCTGACGGTCGCGGCTCG
>Ga0194111_10002325_pt1 | contig 23004 bp, 15 predicted proteins | sample TA2KigC300mmetaG_FD_146194 | JGI IMG/M metagenome (GOLD analysis project Ga0194111, IMG submission 146194) | Freshwater microbial communities from Lake Tanganyika, Tanzania - TA2015033 Kigoma Deep Cast 300m | ecosystem: Environmental > Aquatic > Freshwater > Lake | place: Tanzania: Lake... | reverse complement strand
GTAGCCAGCAGGACTAAAGGGAGCAGGGATTTATCCTCCACCACCCTGGTGGTGTACTTTTCTAACAATTCCGTGGCAGTGATCCCCAGGCGCCGCCGCAGGCGCAGGATGTCGTAAGGTTTGAGAATCACCGTGGGGTTCTGGCAGCACTGATTGAAACAGGCCAGGCCGGCATGACACCTGAAATAGAACCGGCTGTCCAGGGAGAGTGCCTCTTGTGCTGCCGCGTCCTTATATAAATCAACCATTGTTTTCGGTCTCGCAGATTGATTTCACAACATATTCTCCCAGACCTTTGACCTATCCATAAAAAAGCAGGCGTCCAGCTATCAGCAATCAGCTTTCAGCAAAAACAATGGGTTAGGGAAACTAAGCGAAAAACCAGTGATCCGCCACCTTAGAATAACTATTTGAATTTAAAGCATTAGCTGACGGCTGTAAGCTGACCGCTGAACGCTTGCAGACGACCTTTGCATACTTCCTGCTTCCCAAAGGGCTTTAATTGAAGTATTTAATGTATATTAACAATGAAAGGCAGGGAGGGCAATCGGGAGGCCAACAATTTTTCCGGTTTGATACCCTGATTTAGAGACCAAACATGTCCCGCATACTTCTCAGTCATGGCGCCGGCGGCCGGGAAATGGCGGACCTGATCCGGCAGGTGTTCCGCGGCCATTACGCCCAGGCCGATGTCAGCCAGGACGACAGCGCCATTGTCACCCTGGGGGGCGTTAACCTGGCTTTTACCACGGATGCCTTTGTGGTCTCCCCTCTCTTTTTTCCGGGGGGTGATATCGGCCGGCTGGCAGTGGCGGGGACAGTGAATGACCTGCTGACCGCGGCGGCCCGGCCGGTGGCCCTGGCGGCTTCATTTATCCTGGAGGAGGGCTTCCCCATCCCTACCCTGGAGCGCCTGACTGATTCCATGCAACAGACCGCGGCAGAGGCCGGGGTGAGCATTGTCACCGGAGACACCAAGGTGGTGCCCCGGGGCTCGGCGGATCAGGTGTTCATCACCACAACGGGGTTGGGGGTGGTCTTACGCCCCGGCGTCTCCGGGGCTGCGGCCCGGCCGAGGGACCGGGTTATCCTCACCGGCCCCGTGGGCGATCACGGCGCCGCGGTGATGTTGGCCCGGGAAAATTTATTACAAGGCTCCCCCATTGTCAGCGACGCCGCGCCCCTTAACGACATAGTGCTCGCTCTCCTGGAGGCTGGGGTGGAGGTGCATGCTTTGCGGGACCCCACCCGAGGCGGGTTGGCCGCCACTCTCAACGAAATAGCCGGGCAGTCCCAGACCGCCATCGAAATCCAGGAAGGATTGATCCCGGTGCGGCCGGCCGTGGCCGCAGTTTGCGAGGCCCTGGGTCTGGACCCTCTCACCGTGGCCAACGAAGGTAAGATGGTGATAATTATTGCGCCAGAAGATGCGGACCGGGCCTTGGAACTCATCCGGGGCCGGCGCTATGGCCAGGAAGCCCGGATTATCGGGGAGGTTTTGCCAGGGCCGGCCGGCCGGGTGCAGGTGCGTACGGTCCTGGGTACCTCCCGGCTGCTGGAGATGCCCTCGGGGGAATTGCTGCCACGGATATGCTGAGTGTCGGGCAGGTCAAATGAGGCTCGTTTCCCTTGAATAAAAAGTTTATCTTTTCTAACCTCCGCATCAAGGTGATGCTGCTCTTTGTCTTTCTGGCCCTGGCGCCCCTGGGTCTCGTGGGCTTCTTTGCCATCAAGACCGCAGAAGAACTCATCTTAAATATGGTGAAAAATCAGCTCGAAAATGTGGCGGTGGATAAGGCCGCCTTATTGGAGCGGTGGATTTCGGAGCGCCGGGCCGACCTCGAGGTGGTGGCCGGGTCGGCCATCATCAGGTCGCTCAATCACGATGCAATCGCCCCCTACCTGGAACTGGTGCGGGATACCTATAAGGTCTACAGCGGCTTTGTGGTGGTTTCCCGGGAGGGTGGTATAAGTTACGCTAGTTCGCCGCAGAAGTACGACGCCGACGGAAGCGCCTGGTTCCGGGAGGCCCGACTCGGCCGGCCGTATATGTCTGACATCGCTTTTGACCCCTTGCACCAAGAATCATTTTTTCTGGTAGCCGCCCCGGTGTTGGACGATTCCGGCCAGGTGGCGGGGGCCGTGTGCGCCAAAGTGGGCACCCACGTCATTCTCTCCACGGTCCTGCGTCTGGTCCTGGGGGAGACGGGGGAATGTTATCTCGTGAACCGGGAAGGCGCTTTTCTGGCCCATAAGGAGCCTGGGAGGATCCTTACGGAAAATATCTCGCAGTCGGAGAGTTTTAAAAATATTTTAGCCACGGAAAATCACCGGACAACCTATACGGATTACCGGGGTATCGAGGTCATCGGGGCCTCGGTGAAGGTGGGTGGTACAGACTGGGCCCTGGTGGTGGAACAGGATAAGGATGAGGCCTTTGCCGGTGCGGTGCGGCTGAAGCGCTACATCTTTCTGGCTGCGGCGGTGTCCGCCAGCGGGGCCCTTATCCTGGCCTGGCTGCTGTCCCACTACCTGGTCAATCCCATCCGCCAACTGGGGCTGGCGGCCGGGCAACTGGCCCAGGGGGAATTTGACCCGGCTATGTTCCAAACCCAGCGGGCCGATGAGATCGGGGCGCTCTACCATGCCTTCGGCCATATGGCCGAACAGCTCCAGGCCCGTCAGCAGAACTTGGAGCAGGAGATGGTGCAGAACAGGTGTGAGCTGGAAGAAACCGGGGCCAAATTAATCATGACCCAGCAGGCCGTAGCCCGTTCCCAGCAGTTGGCCTCCCTGGGCCGCCTGGCCTCCGGGGTGGCCCATGAAATCCGGACCCCTCTGACCTCCTTGAAATTATTCCTGGAAAGCGTGGAGAGCGACATCGCCATCTCCCTCGACTACGAAGAGGATTTCCGGGTGGCCATGGGTCAGATAAGACGTATGGAAGCCACCATTAACCGGTTCCTGGATTTTGCCCGCCCCCAGGATCCCATATTTTCCCTCATCGAAGTTCCCGATCTGATCGAGGAACTCTTGCTCGTGGTGGGGCCCATAGCCCGAAAGCAGGAGACCATAATTGAAAAGTCCCTGGCCGATCACTTGCCCGCGATTAGAGGTGACCGGAAACAACTGGGCGAAGCCCTGTTGAACCTCATGATAAACTCCCTGGAGGCCATGAAACAGCGGGGAGTCTTGAGTATCACGGCAGGCCTGGACGAATTGCCGGCCACCTCGGGCCGCCGGCGGTGCATCCGCATCGACGTGGGGGACCATGGGCCCGGCATCCCGGAGGAAAATCTGGCCAGGGTGTTCGAGCCGTTTTTCACCACCAAGGCCACCGGCGCCGGACTGGGGCTGGCCATAGTGGCGCGCATCGCCCAACGGCACGGCGGGGTAATTCACCTGAACTGCCTTCCCGGTGAGGGGATGGTCGCGTCGCTACTTATTCCAACAGATGGGCAAGAAGTTGAAGAGAGGGAAGAGGGAAGAGGGATAAGGGAAGAGGGATAAGTTTAATTTTTTTTCATTCCCTTTTCCCTATTCCCTTTTCCCTGTATTTAAAGGAAGATGGAAAAGATACTGCTTGTGGATGATGACGAAGGCCTGCTGCATTTCTTGCAGCGCTTTTTTACCAAGCAAGGCTACAGTGTGCGCAGCTGCAGCAGTGGCCAGGCCGCCCTGGAGATTATCGCCGGGGAGGAGTTCGATCTCATCCTGTTGGATTATAAGATGCCCGGCTTAAACGGCCTGGACACCCTGAAGGAAGTCCGCCGCCTGCAGGTAAAAACGCCGGTCATCATCATGACCGCCTACGGCACCACGGATACGGCCATAGAAGCCATGCGGCTGGGGGCCTACGACTACCTGCTCAAACCCTTCGACCGGGAGGAGTTGCAGCGCCTGGCCGCCGACGCCCTGGAAGTGAACAGCCTGATGAAGCAGGAGGTCAGTTTTCCCGGCCATGCCTGCCGACCCGCGGCCGCGGTTCAAAAAACGGTACGCATCGTGGGCAACCACCGGCGCATGCAGGAGGTGTACAAGCTCATCGGCCAGGTGGCGGATAAGGACGTTACCGTCCTGATTACCGGGGAGAGCGGTACCGGCAAGGAACTGGTGGCCCGGGCCATCTATCACCACAGCCACCGGCAGAACAAACCCTTCATGGCCATCAACTGCGCCGCCATTCCGGAGATGCTGCTGGAAAGCGAACTGTTCGGTTACGAACGGGGGGCCTTCACCGGGGCCGAGCGGACCCACATCGGCAGATTCGAGCGCTGCCGGGACGGCACCCTCTTCTTTGATGAAATCGGCGATATGTCCCTGGCCACCCAGGCCAAGGTTTTGCGGGTGCTGCAGTATGGCGAGTTCGAGAGGTTGGGGGGCAAGGAAAACATCCGCATCAACGTCAGGATCATCGCGGCCACCAACAAGAATCTGGAAAAAGAGGTGGAACTGGGCCGCTTCCGGGAAGACCTCTACTGGCGCCTCAAAGTTATCTCCATTCACCTGCCCCCCCTGAGGGAGCGCCCGGAAGATATTCCAGCTCTGGCGGAATACTTCGTCAGCCGCTTCAGCGAGGAGTACCAGACCCCCATCCGGTATGTCTCAGGTCCGGCCATGCAGAAGCTGACCTCCCACACCTGGCCCGGCAATGTCCGGGAACTGGAAAACTGCATGAGGCGGGCGGTGTTGCTGTCCCTGGGAGATGTCATCCTGGAGGAACACCTCAAGCTCGATGCCGACCCCCAGGCCGGCCCCGGCGCACGTTTGGACCAGTTAATGGCCAGCATCGATAAAAAACTGGAAGGGCTTATGCCGGATATCCTCCGTCTGTCCACGGAAAAAACCCATGCCAATGTCATCGACCTGGTGGAGAAGGTTCTCATCGCCAAGGTCCTGGAGCAATGCGGTTATAACCAGGTCAAGGCCGCCAAACTCCTGGGCATCAGCCGCAACACGCTGCGTCACCGGATAAAAAAATTCCATTTCGAGGCTTCCCGCCCTGCGGGGGACAGCTCTTCCTCCTAATGCTGGAATTGCACCACCCCTGCGCAATATTTGCACACCTACCGCTCTTCGCAGCATCAGTGCCATCTTCGTGATTTTTCTCCAACAGGTTTCTTCACCGTCTGCTGGCAGAGCAGCAGGATACGGGACTGGATGTTGCCCGGCAGCCGTTCTCTTTCCAAATAATTTTATTAATATTAAATAGATAATAGAATCTGGGTCAATTGCAGCTCAGGCATGACACTTGCAGCAGGTGGCGTGAAAGGAAAGCAGTAATTATCGGGAACCCATGAGAAGGTTGCCTCTAATGAAAAAGAGTCCTAAGGAAGCTGTGGTCACGTGGCAGTCTGCGGATACCGTCGCCAGGGAAGAACTTGATCGCATTAATGCGAGACTGAGGCATTTTCGCGGCATCGCCGCTGGCGTCATGCACGATGCCACCCTGCTCCTGGAAGAAATCTGGGATTCCTGTCAGGACCCCAGGACCTGGCAGGAAATTTTGGATGGCATCCCCGAACCGGAAGCCCGCACCCCTACAGGAGGCTGGGCCGAATTTCACGAGAAACTTCATCTCCTGGGGATTTACCTGGATTACGCCAAAAGGCTCTGTGAAGGGTCCCTGGATGACCCGAGGAAAAGTGAAAGAGAGGTTGAGTCATGCCCCCTAAACTCCAAGTCGTCTCAAACACTGACCGATGCGAACTGGATCAGGTCCTGTCCCCCGAAGAAGATCTGCGGCAACTCCAAAGAATGATGGACGCCATGCTCAGAGAGGCGCAGTTGACCTGGGCCGATATCTGGCATGAACTGATGGGAACCGTCACCAACGGCTCCATAATCCTGGCGGAGGCCGAAAAAGGGGTCAAACCCAAATGCGGCTGGGCGGAGTTTCTGGAAAAACTCTGGCTCCTGAAACACTACCTGGACTATACCCGGAGTCTGGCGGCGGGAGGTCGTTAGGCAACCAGGGTGGGGCCAATAAACGGCCCTATGTTCTTTAACCCTTGAACTTCTATAGAGATAATATCTCTAATAATATTACTAAATTGGGAGAGGATAAAAATGTCGGACAGCGCCACCACTAACAACCCGTTTCACATTGCCCAGAAGCAGATCAGAGACTGCGCCGAGATTCTGGGGTTGGATGACAGCGCCAGGGAAGTGCTCCTGCGCCCCATGCGGGAATTTCACGTCAATTTCCCGGTGCGTATGGATGATGGGTCCATTAAAGTTTTTGAAGGTTACCGGGTGCAGTATAATGACGCCAAGGGACCCACCAAGGGTGGCATCCGTTTCCATCCAGACGAGACCATCGATACGGTCAGGGCCCTGGCCGCCTGGATGACCTGGAAATGCTCCCTGTTGGACCTGCCCCTGGGTGGCGGCAAAGGTGGCGTGGTGTGTAACCCCAAGGAGTTATCCCAGCAGGAACTGGAACGCATCAGCCGAGGCTATATCAAGGCCATCGGCCAGTTCATCAGCCCCACCAAAGACATACCGGCACCGGACGTATATACTAATCCCCAGATCATGGCCTGGATGGTGGATGAGTATTCCTCGATTATGGGAAATAACCAGTTTGGCGTCATGACCGGCAAACCCCTGCCCTTGGGCGGCTCTCCGGGTCGCGCCGACGCCACGGCTCGGGGAGGGATGTATACCCTGCGGGAGGCGGCCCAGGAAATCGGTTTGGACCTGAGCAAGGCCACCATGGCCATCCAGGGATTCGGCAATGCCGGGTATTTTGCCGCTTCCCTGGCAACCACCATGTTCGGCAGCAAGATTGTGGCCGTGTGCGATTCCATAGGCGCCGTGGGCAATAAACATGGCCTCGACGTTCCTAAACTGGCAGAGCACAAGCTGGCCACCTTTTCCGTGGCCAAATGCGAGGGTACCGAAGACGTTCAGGATCAATCCCTCATGGAAATGGACGTGGACGTGCTGGTGCTGGCCGCCCTGGAGGGGGTGCTCACCGAAAAGAATGCCGACCGGGTCAAAGCCAAGATCATCGTGGAGTTGGCCAACGGCCCCACCACCCCCGAGGCCGATGAAATCCTTCATCGCAAGGGCATCCACGTTATCCCGGATTTCCTCTGCAACGCCGGCGGGGTGACGGTGTCCTATTTCGAGATGGTCCAGAACGCCTATATGTATTACTGGGACGAAAAAGAAGTGCATGAAAAACTGGATACCAGGATGACTCGGGCCTATTACGAAGTCTTGAACACCTCGAAAAAATTCCAGATCAACATGCGGCAGGCCGCCTATGTGGTGGCCGTGGAGCGGGTCGTGGAAGCCATGCGTCTGCGGGGCTGGATTTAAATCCTGACTCAGGTGACCGATTCTGATGGACTTTTTACCAAAACCTGATATTATTATTCTCTTAAGAGGACCAACCGAACCGGCTAGCCGGCTCTAAAGAGAAGAAATCGGCGCCAGATTGCCAGGATAGATTTTTACCGAAAATCTGAGGTAGCACCTAGAAGGGGATGGTCTATCAAGGGGTTCCGAGAAGAACGCCCTGCCACCCCCTTTTTTACTTTAGCCGGGTAGCCATGGTTCGGCGTCAGAACTTACCTTGTAGGATTAACAGGGGGATTTAGGGGGATTTTTAATAGGTGCCCTTAAATCAACAGCATTGCCCCTGTGGGAGGGGGATTGTCACGGGAAAATCGATGAGTTTCCCGCCTGTTAATCGGGGGATGTCGCAAACTTCATAAAGTGAGGAAACTATGGCAAACTATGATATTGAAAGAGCGATGCAGATGGCCATGCAAAAAGGCCCCATGCGGGTGCTCCTGATCCTCGGGATCATCGCCCTGCTCCTCCTGTTTTCCAAGCCCTGGGTGCAGGTGGGCGCGGGGGAAAGAGGCGTGGTGCTTAATTTCGGCGCGGTCCAGGATTATGTCCTGGGGGAAGGTTTGCACTTCAGGATACCCGTGGTCCAGACCGTGGTCCCCATGGATGTCCGGGTGCAGAAATCCGTCACCAGCGCCGCGGCCGCCTCTTCCGATCTTCAGGATGTGAGCTCCGATGTGGCCCTGAACTATCACATCATTCCGGACAAGGCCAATGTTGTCTATCAGACCATCGGCATCGAATTCAAAAACCGCATCATTGACCCCGCGGTTCAGGAAGTAGTGAAGGCCGTAACGGCCAGGTACACCGCGGAAGAGCTGATCACCAAGCGCCCGGCCGTCAGTGAGGCCATGCGGACTACCCTGGCCGAAAGGCTCATGGCATATAACATCGCCGTGGATGCCTTCTCCATCGTGGGGTTCAGCTTTTCCAAGATATTTATGGAAGCCATTGAGGCCAAGCAGACCGCGGAGCAGCTCGCCCTGAAGGCCAGACGGGACCTGGAAAGGATCAAGATAGAAGCGGAGCAGAAGATCACTGCGGCCACGGCCGAAGCCGAGTCCCTGCGGATCCAGAGGGAGGTCATCTCCCCCGACCTGATTGATTTAAGAAGAATTGAGGCCAACCTCCGGGCCATCGAGAAATGGAATGGCGTCCTGCCGCAAGTCACCGGTGCCGGCGCGGTGCCCTTCATCGGCCTCGGGGACCCCACCCGAAGATAAACCTGTAGGGGCAGGCCCCTGTGCCTGCCCTGCCCCCGTGCCTGACCTTGGAAAATCAGATGATAAGCAGCGGCATACCGGCCCTGGATGAGGTCTTGGAAGGGCTTCGCCTGGGGGATAACGTCGTCTGGCAGGTGGACGGGCCGGACAACTACCTGGCGGTGGCCCTCCCCTTTGCCCGGCAGGCCCTCAGCGACGGGCGCACTCTCATCTATGTGCGCTTTATCCCCCAAGCCAACATTCTGGCCCCCCTCACGGGCTACACAGTCACAGACGTGGACCCCCGTCCGGGTTTCGATCTGTTCAGCGCCCAAGTGAACAAAATCATCGACGAGTATGGCAAAGGGGCCTTTTATGTCTTTGACAACCTTTCGGCCCTGGTGGAGGAATGGGCCACGGATGAACTGCTGGCCAACTTCTTCCAGCTCACCTGCCCCTACCTCCGGCAACTGGATACAGTGGCCTATTTTGCTCTAACCCGGGGGCAGCACTCCCACAGCGCCGTGGCCCGCATCCGGGACACCACCCAGGTCTTGATTGACTTTTATCATGTGGCCGACCGGCTTTACATCCATCCCCTGAAGGTGTGGGACCGCTACTCGTCCCAGATGTTCCTGCCGCATTTGTTCGCCAACGGCATATTAACCCCGTTATTCCGCAGCGGCGATGCCTCCGCCATCTCCGGCAGCGCCAGCAAAAGCCCCCTGAAAGTCAAAGCCGACTCCATCGCCCCCTGGGACAGCGTCTATCGGAAACTGGCCCAATTCGATGAAGAGGAACTCAGTTTTCTGGAGGGGGCCACCGAGATCCAGGCTCTGAAACAGGAACTGGCCCAGATGATCATCGGCTCTCACCCGGAATTTATGCGTTTGGCGGATTATTATTTCTCCATCCAGGAACTCTTGCATATCCGGAATCGGCTCATCGGCTCCGGCCGTATCGGCGGCAAGGCCGCGGGCATGCTGTTGGCGCGGAATATTCTGCTCCATGAACCGGGGGACCTGGACTTTTCCCGGGTCCTGGAAGAGCACGATTCCTTTTACATCGGTTCGGACGTTTTTTTCACCTTTCTAGTCAATAACGACCTCTTCCGCCTGCGCCTGCGCCTGACCCGGAGTTCCCAGATCTCCCAGACCGAGTTCGAGAAGGTGGAACAGCGTTTCCTGGCCGGGAGTTTCCCCCCGGAGATTATGGAGCAGTTCCGGGACCTGCTGGATTACTTCGGCCAGGCCCCCATTATCGTCAGGTCCAGCAGCCTTCTGGAGGACGGTTTCGGCAACTCTTTTGCCGGCAAGTACCGCAGTGAATTCTGCGTCAACCAGGGAGGCCCGGAAGAGCGCCTGGCCGCCTTCCTCCGGGCCGTGAAGCTGGTCTACGCCAGTGCCATCAATCCGGATGCTCTCTCCTACCGGCGCCAGCGGGGGCTGGGGGAGTCGGACGAACAGATGGCCATCCTGGTGCAGCGCGTCTCCGGCATGCGTTACCAGCATTACTTTTTCCCTCCCCTGGCGGGGGTGGCCTTCTCCCACAACCTCTACCGCTGGTCTGATCGCCTGGACCCGCAGCAGGGCATCATCCGGCTGGTCTTCGGGCTGGGAACCCGGGCCGTCAACCGGGTGGGGACGGATTATCCCCGCCTGATTGCGCTCAGCCATCCCCGGCTGCGGCCCGAGCTGGATTCCAAGGTGGCCGCCTACTCCCAGCGCAAACTGGACGTTCTGGACCTGCAGGAGAATGAGTTTGCCAGTCTGCCGGTGCCCGGTATGATCGCAGCAGGCGATTATCCCAATGTATACCTCTTTCTGTCTTTTTTCGAAGAGGGCTATGTCAAAGACCCCCTGGGGAAAAGGCTGCCAAGCCCCCGGGACGGCATCCTGACCTTTAACAACCTTATCGCCCGGACGGATTTTGTCAAGATCCTCCGGGAGCTCCTGGCCAAGCTGGAAAAGGCCTACGGCTACCCCATAGACACGGAGTTCACCGCCTTTGTGGACCTTGAGGGCAAGGTAAAGATCAACCTGGTCCAGTGCCGTCCCATGCGCCTGCCGGGGGCGACAGAAGCGGCCCAGCTGCCTGAGCAGATCCCGCCTGAGGACATCTTATTCAAGGCATTCCGCACCATTTCCGGCGGTTCGGTCCCGGATATCAGATATATCCTCTATATTGATCCGGAAGCGTACGGCAGGCAGGCCTCGCCGGCAGTGCAGCGGGAGATGGGCCGGGTGGTGGGTGAGATCAATCGGCATCCGGAAATCATCCGCCACCGTCTGATGATGATGGGGCCGGGCCGCTGGGGTAGCTCCAACCCTTCTCTGGGCGTCAACACCTCCTACGCCGATATCAACCACACCTCGGTGCTGGTGGAAATAGCCCGGGAAGAAGCCGGCCATCTGCCGGACGTTTCTTATGGCACCCATTTCTTCCTGGATCTGGTGGAGGCCCAGATCATCTACCTGCCATTATATCCCGACGACCCTGCGGCCGATTTCAATCAGGCATTTTTTCAGGAGTCGGCCAACAGCCTGAGCCTTCTCCTGCCGGAGTCCGGAAAATTCCAGGAATTCATTAAAGTGATCGACGTTCCCGCAGTCACCGGCGGCCGTCGGGCCCAGGTGGTGGCCGACCCGCAGAGCCGGAAAGCCCTCTGCTTTCTCAACGATGACTAAAATTTTCGGTTTCCGGTTTAACTGTGAAAATCCCCCTAAATCCCCCTTTAAAACGGATGTAACATTTCAGCATGCTGAGGGTTCAATGTTGAACTTTTCAGGATAAGGTGAGGACCTCTGGCCCCGATCCCTTCCTAAGCGTTGATTGACAGAGATGATTTAGGTTTTTTGTTGACCTTTTTCGCTCAAGGGTAGATGATGAAATATCGTTTTCGGTTTCCGGTTTCCGGTTTTCAGAAATATTTTATTAATTAAATCAATAAAGTGTGCGAGTAGCAGCGGAATCCTGCCGCTGTCCCTCCTCCGGCCTTGGAACCTTGAACCGTGAACTCATTATACCTACTCCTCTCGTTTTTCGATCCTAACAGCAACTTGCACACTAAAAGGTGGGGGAAATGCCTCGACTTAGTTCCGTATCTTACAAGAGCAAAAAAACCCCTCCTCCCGAGGGGCGGGTGCCGCCGTCCAACCTGGAGGCGGAGCAGTCGGTGCTGGGGGGCGCCCTCCTGGAGCCCGGGGCCATGGACCGGGTAGCCGATATCCTGGCCCCCGAGGATTTTTATTATGAGGCTCATGAAAGAATCTACCAGACCATGCTGGAGCTCTACCGGCGTCGGGAGCCGGTTGACCTGGTGACGGTCACGGCCCTGATGCATGACCGGCAACTCCTGGATGCCGTCGGCGGACCGGGTTTTCTGGCCTCCCTGGGGGATAACGTCGGCTCTGCGGCCAATATTGAATATTGGGGGAAAATCGTCCACGAAAAATCTATTCTCCGACGCCTCATCGCCTGCTCCACGGGCATTGCCGCCGAGTGTTACGAACAGATCAATGACGTGGACATATTTTTGGATGAGGTGGAGAATCGTATCTTTTCCATTGCCGAAACCAAGATGCGGCAGGGTTTTTTCAACCTGGGCAGCCTGGTGGAAAGCGAAATCTCCCTGCTGGAAAAATTGTTTGGCCGCCGGGAAATGACCACCGGAGTGGCCACCCATTTCCGGGATATGGACCGCTACACTGCCGGCCTGCAAAATTCCGATCTGATTATCCTGGCCGCCCGCCCCAGCATGGGGAAGACGGCCCTGGCTTTAAATATTGCTTATAATGTGGCCCATTATTCACACCTGCCCGTGGCCGTCTTTTCCCTGGAGATGTCCAAGGAACAGCTCGTCCGGCGGCTGTTGAGCACCATCGGCCGCGTCGACGCCTCCCACCTGCGCCGGGCTTTTTTGACCAACGACCAGTGGGCCAGCCTGACCGAAGCCGCCGGGCAGCTCATGGACTGCCCCATCCTCATTGACGACACCCCGGCCATCACCGCCCTGGAAGTCCGGGCTAAATGCCGCCGTCTGAAGCGGGAAAAAAACCTGGGCCTGGTGCTCATAGACTACCTCCAGCTCATGCGGGGCCGCAGCGAAATAGTCAGCCGGGAGCAGGAGATTTCCGAGATCTCCCGCTCTCTCAAGGCCCTGGCCAAAGAACTGCAGGTGCCGGTGGTGGCATTGTCTCAGCTTAACCGCCGGGTGGAGGAACGTCCCAACAAACGCCCCCAGCTCTCCGACCTGCGGGAATCCGGAGCCATCGAACAGGATGCCGACGTCATTATTTTTATCTATCGGGACGAGGTCTACCGCAAAGACTCCCCGGACAAGGGCGTGGCTGAGATCATCATCGGCAAGCAGCGCAACGGCCCCACCGGCAGCTTCAAACTGCACTTTGCCAGCCAGTTCACCCGGTTCGACGATTTCGCCGAGGAGCTGCCCCCGGATTTCGACTAGCCGGGATGAGTAAGTATGGGGAAATACGTCCTGCTCTGGCTCCCCATGGTAATTCTCGCCATTGCCAACGGGGTGGTCCGGGAAGCCTGGTACGGGAAACACGTAAGCGAACTGCCGGCCCACCAGCTCTCCACCCTCAGCGGGATGGTCCTCCTGGGGCTGTATATGTGGGCTGTCCTGCGCCTCTGGCCACCGGCGACCGCCAGCCGGGCCTGGGCCACCGGTTTGCTCTGGCTGGGCCTCACCGTGGCCTTTGAGTTTCTCTTCGGCCACTACGCCGCCGGCCACTCCTGGAGCCGCCTCCTCCAGAATTACCGGCTGTGGGAAGGCCGCCTCTGGGTCCTCATTCCCCTATGGGTTACGATGGCGCCGTATCTGTTTTTTCGGCTGCAGAGGTAGCCAGGAATAGGAACTGAATTATTCTTCCGCTTGAGGAGTTAAATTTAACAAGATACATATCTTTCAGATATTATAATGATTTCTGGGGGTTCGTATCCGACTCCCCTTTTTCCCAGGTGAAGTTAACCGGCGGCACCTGGCAGCATCAACAGATATACTTCCTGGACGACATGGTGTTTAGTTGGGAGAAGCCTTTGCCGGCAACGGTTAGTATGTTGGGCGCCACGCCGCAGGTGGCGCCAACGCCCCTGCCCGGAGCCCTTTGGCTGGTGGGCAGCGTCTTGTTAGCCTTCCTGGGGCTGCGGCGGCTGCAAAGCGGGCAGTCCTGAAGAAAATGAATGGGGCGGCCAGGCCCGGGAAAACATCCTCGGGCCTCCGGAGCAGTTACTCTTTGGGGCATTCCTACTTCAATTATTATCCATGGCGAACAACGGAGCCGGCTTCCTGGCCGCCCGCTCTTCCGGGTCCGGCTCGGGGAAATCCTCGGCCGTGAAAAGCTCCCCGGCCAGGATGTTATCCAAGCTGCTTGTCAATTCCGGCCACATGGCCACGGTGTGTTCCAGGACCCAGAGCAGGTCCAGTAGTTCCTCGTCGAATTCCCAGGACTCCGGCCGGATGTCGTCCAGGGGCGATGATTTTCTTCCGGCCCCCTTTTTCATCCGGTAGGCCAGCCAGGATTTGAGGACCTCGAATCCCGAAACGCTGAACTCCCACACCTCCGGCCGCACCGGGGCAAACACTCCCTTCCCCACATGCAGCTTTTGGACAGCGGCTTCATACGAAAAGGATTCTGGATAATCCTTGGGGGCGGCCGGGGTCCCGACGAGACACCGGCTGGCGCCCGGCGGCACCCGGCCGGGGCGCTGATCAGGGGGGACCAGGCGCTCCCCATAGGTGTGCAGCCACAACAGGCGGCGGCCCAGGGCCACGGCCCGATTAAACAAGGCCGCATCCCGGGTGACCGGCAGCCGCGGCCCGGGGATGGTCAGTTCATCCCAGAACCGGCGGACATACTCCGGGGAGGCCATCAGGGCGTAGGCATAGGCCAAGAAATCCTCCGGCGGCACCTCCTGCTCATACGTCTGGGCCAGCCTCTCCAAGACGCCCCGGGTGATGTTGGGTTCCGTGGCGTCGGCATCCCGCCACAGGGGGATGACATCTTTTCCCCCGCGGTTGCAGAAATGATGTAAGTCGGGAATTAAAGAGGTTGCCATGGCCGCTGGTCCTTGACCTAAAACGTCTGTTAAGAGACTGGTAAAGTAAATCTGCCTGTTGTTGTTGGCTCTCAAAATACCCGGTCTAATGAATTCACAGAGACGATTATCTAAAATGGCCCATCGCTGATCGAGGCTTCTATAGCCATAGCGACTGAGATCTGGGCATTGCTCTCCTGTTGGCAGCTTTCTCAGAGCAAGAAGTGTTATTCCTGTTATGGGATTCTTATATGTTCCATTAATCTTCCGATCTCTGGTTGTTCGAAACAGTTCTTCTTTTTTTGAGTTATCCTCTTTAATAAAAGTGCTCCAACGTTTTTTTAAGACATCCTTATTTTCTCCAATCGGCCAGATTCTCTTAAATTGAACCCCACTTATTTGCCACGGAAAAAGATCGGTCAGCAGCGGCCAGCGCCAGTAAGGCTTGTCGCTGGTGGGCAGGAAGGGCTCATGCCAGCCGCTGAGGCACTCCCGCCAGGGCAGGTCCCGGAACTGCTCTACCTGGGCCAGAGTTCGCAGCTTTTCCTCCCGCCGGCCGCTGATCCGGGTATAGCGCACCCTGGCCGGCTGCTCCCGGTGGGCCTCGCCGTAGCGCACCCCGATGGCGATGGCCACCGGCGTCCGGATGGCAAAGACGTTCTCGGTTTTGCGGGCCCCCAGGTTGTCCCCCTCCAGATCGATAATCCACAGGTCGTCGAAGATCTGGCGCATTACCTGCCGCATCCCGGCAAAACCCGGCCCTCGCAGATAAGAAGCGGCGGTGATGAAGCTGACAATGCCGCCCCCGCCTTTGTTTTCAAAGACCTTCCACAGGGCCCAGCGCCAGAAATAGACATAGTCGTTGTAGAGATTCTTGGCGTGCAGTCCCAGGCCCAAGGCATCCAGAGGCTTAAGGAAATCCGCCAGGAGAGGCCGCTCCCCCAGGGCCTCATCCCCAAACCTCACCCAACCCCCTTTCCTTTTAATGAGACCCTTTTCCTCCAGGTCGATCTGCTGGCGGTGATACGGGGGATTGCCCAGGCAGACCAGCACCGGGGCCGCGGCTTTCACCTGCTGGGCCCGCTTGTGCTCCTCGGCCAGTTCCTTGTACATAAAGGGAAACTGGGGCAGGGGGGAGCGGGGGGATTCCAGGGTGTCGGTGAGATAGACGTGGACGCCGTCCGGGGGCAGGTGCCCGCCTTCCGCCAGGATTTCCTGGGTCAGGCGCAGGTGGGCCACGGCGTAGGGGCCCACCAGGATTTCGAAGGCGTGGATATTCCGGGCCGCCTGGGTGGCGGCCTGGGCCCGCAGGCCCGGCCCCTTGGCCGCCTCTATCTGTTGCAGGCCGTGCTGCAAGGCCGCCAGGACATAGGTGCCCGTACCGGCTCCCGGGTCCAGGGTGACCACCTCCGGACTGACAAAGGAATAATCCGCGTTGAAGCGTTCCGTCAGGATCTGGGCTACCAGGCGCACCTGGGCCTGCACCACCTCCACCGGGGTGTAATAAACTCCCCGTTCCTTGCGCATCTTCGGATCATAGGCCGCCAGAAAATCTTCGTAAAAATAGAGCCAGGGCTCGCCTCTGCTCTTTTGCACCACCGCCCCGGGATCGATGGCCCCGATGACCCGCTCCAAAACCTCGATGGAGGTCTTCATCTCCTCTCTGGCCTTGGGGTCCCCCAGGATGTTCAGGGTATCGGCCAGGAGGCGGTGGCCGGTGCGGATGGCCTCCGAGGCCTGGGGTATGGACAGCCTCTCGCCTGTTCCGGACAGACGGGCCAGCAGCAGGGCATAGGTAAGGGTCTGGGCATAAGCGTCGGCAAATTGGCCATCATCGGCTTCGGGGAAGAGGTACCGCCGCCAGTCTGAGGCCAGCAGGGTCAGGTCGGAATCAGGGTTTGCCAATGCCCGGAGGACATCCCGGCGCAGCAGTTGGCACAGCGGGGCCAGAATCTCCGCCAGGGCCGACGGCAGCGCCGGAACCATAGGGCGCCAGGCCAGAAAATCGCGCAGCAGCACTCCTAAGTCTTCGGCATCGCGGTCCCGGATGGCCTCCTGGCCATCTTGCGTAACATCCCCGGAGAGACGAACGCTCTGGCCCTGTTTCGTCCCATTGCGGAAAAGAGTCCAATCGTTCCCATCGGTATAAATGAGGTTGGGCAGATTTTTAAACCTCTCCCACTGTTCCCGGTCCCCGCCCTTGAATTTTTCCGGGTCAGCTCCTTTCCCGGGCGCCTTCAACTCAACGTGGCCGGTTAAGAGCCCCTTCACCGTGACGCCCAGATCAGGGCGCCCCCCTTGCTCAGCCTGGACCTCCGTCGCCACCTCGGTGGCGTATCCCAGCGCCTGGCCGCAGCCCCTGAGCAATTCGGCCATGGGACTTTTCAACTGATCTTCGGGATGGAACGAGACGGGGAGACCAAAGGTGGCGGTTAAGGCGGCGGCATACTTTCTCAGTTCGGCGGCAATAAGTGAAATCACAGTCATGGTCTTAGCTCGTGGTTGTCGGTTGGGGAAGGCCCGGACATCGGGAACTATCCCAAGACTCTATGATTTTAAGAGAAAAGTCAACCTCAATACAGTCGTAAACGATATCATTTTCCTCAAACAAGGCCATCTTATCTCAGTTACCGTGCTTTAAAGGGTGCGAAAGTTAAACATGTTACATTCCCTCAACGCCACCACACGGTGATTGTTTCCAGGAAATTATCTTGTAATCCTTGTAAAAATTATAGTTGAATCCTTAAGTTTCGTTTTTTATAATTAATATTATACATTAATAAAGGCGAGAACCATGGAGAGAAAAAAGTTTATCTACTATCAAGAAGAAGATATGTTCGTTGGCTGGCTCGAAGAATTCCCCGATTATAAAACTCAAGGGGAAACCCTTGCCGAGCTTAAGGAAAATTTGCAGGATCTCTATTCTGAGTTATCCAGTGGCAATATACCAAAAATCCTTCGGGTCGGGGAGCTTCTCGTGGCATGAAGCGGAAGGATTTAATCCGTTTAATTGAAGCAAACGGTTGCCTTTTCATCCGTCACGGCGGTCGACATGATTGGTATCAGAACCCGAAAACTAAAATATCCCAGCCCATCCCTCGCCACAGGGAGATAAAAGATTCCTTGGCGAAACATATAGTGAAGATGCTGACCAGCTTAAACTTCTAATGGTGGTAATCCGAATCGAGGCCGCAAAAACCAAAGGGCGGGATGAGCAGCGCTTTCCCGCCCTACAAGGTTTACTATCTAATCCCTCTTCCCTTTTCCCTCTTCCCTTTCTTACGGCGCCAGCCGGTCCATGAGCCGGGGAAAGGGAATGGCCTCCCGGACGTGGTGCAGGCCGCAGATCCAGGCCACCAGGCGTTCCAGGCCCAGGCCGAAGCCGCTGTGGGGTACGCTGCCGTAGCGGCGCAGGTCCAGGTACCATTCGAGAGGCTCCCGGGGGAGGTGATGCTCCTCCAGGCGTTCCAGGAGGGCCTCCAGGTCGTCCTCCCGCTGGGAGCCGCCGACGATTTCCCCTACCCCTTCCGGGGCCAGGACGTCCACGCAGAGGACGGTGCGGGGGTCCCCGGGGTCCGGTTTCATATAAAAGGCCTTGCAGTTTTTGGGGTAACGGTGGATCAGGACCGGCCGGTCGAATGATTCGGACAGGAAGGACTCCTCCGGCGCGCCCAGGTCCTCTCCCCAGGGAACCTGATGGCCGCCGGCCGCCAGGCGCTCCAGGGCCGCGGTGTAGCTCAGGCGGGGGAAGGGAGGTTGGATCGCCTCCAGGGGTCCCAGGGGGCGTTCCAGGGCGGTGAGTTCCTTAACCCGGGTGGCCAGCACCCGTTGGATAATGGCGCAGATGAGGGCCTCTGCCAGGGCCATGATGTCTTCCAGTTCGGCAAAGGCAATCTCCGTCTCCAGCATCCAGAACTCCGTCAGGTGGCGCCGGGTCTTGGATTTCTCGGCCCGGAAGGTGGGCCCGAAGCAATATACCTTGCCCAGGGCCATGGCCGCGGCCTCCAGATAGAGCTGGCCGCTCTGGGTGAGGTAGGCCTTGCGATCCCCGAAATAGTCGGTCTCGAACAGGGTGGTGGTGCCTTCGCAGGCGGTGGGGGTAAAAATGGGGGTGTCCACCAGGATAAAGCGGCGCTCCCCGAAAAAATCCCGGCAGGCCCGGATGATTTCGTCCCGCACCCTTAAGATGGCCTGTTGCCGGGGGCTGCGCAGCCATAGGTGGCGGTGGTTCAGGAGAAAATCCACCCCGTGTTCTTTAGGGGCGATGGGATAGTCCTGGGCCAGGTGCCAGGGGTGGACCGAGGTGAGGTCCAGCTCGTAGCCGCCCGGAGCCCGGGGTTCAGCCCGCACCAGACCCGTGACCCACAGGGAGGATTCCTGGGTCAGGCGGTCAAAAGCGGCAAAGTCGGCCTCAGGGATTTTCCCTTTGACCATGACGCTCTGGACCAATCCGGTGCCGTCCCGGAGGATGAGAAACCGCACCTTGCCGCTGGAGCGCTTGTTGTACAGCCACCCTTGCAGGGTGACCTCCTGGCCCGCCTTGGCGGACAGGTCTTCTATGTAGGTAAGGTTGGTCATTTCGGTGAACCTGGAAAGCGGCCAGGGGCCTGGCAGTTTTGAACGTCGCGGGTTATTGCGAGGGAAGCGAGAAATCTCATGGTGATGCTTTTGAAAAAAGTCATTTTCACCCCTCACCCCGACCCTGAGCATTACCCACAAGTTCGGAGACGGCGGTTTGGTTTCGGGATAACTAAGTAGCTTAAAGGAGAATCTTAATATGGGCCCGCTGGCGGATGCCTTTCAAGTGTTCTGAAAAGAGTTTAGCCGTTTCTTCCCGCCCCAGAATCTGTTCGATCTGTCCCCTGACTTCTTCGAAGCTCCGGGCCTGCCCCATTTTTAAATCCATCATTTTAATAATCTGAAAGCCCTGAGGGGTCTTGAGCGGCACCACTTCTCCCGGCCGCAGACTGGCCAGGAACTCGAAAAATCTGGGATCAAGATCGCCCTGACGGACGTAACCCAGATCGCCGCTGGGAATGCCGGGCATAGGTTTGGATTGCTCCTGGGCCAGTTTATTAAAATCTGCTCCGCGCTTGGCCTCAAGGAGAATCCTTTCGGCCTGGGACCGGATTTCCTCCTGCTGCAGGTCGCTGCTACCCGGAGGGACCGGGAGGCTGATGACCTTGATGTGCACCCGATTTTCCGCTCCCTTGAAGTGTTCCTCATAATAACGCCTGGCCTCGGCTTCCGGGACTTTAACCCTGGCTTTGACCGTGACGGACATGAGACGGTCCTGGATGATCTGTTCAGAAATCTGTTGGCGGAGTTGTTCCAGGGTCATCCCATCTTTGGCCAGGGCGTTGGCCAGAGCTTCATCGTCAGCAAAACCGTTTCTTTGTTTGATGTCGTCCAGGGCTTTTTGCAGTTCCTTGTCCGAAACCGTCATGCCGTACCGTTTAGCCTCTTCTTTGGCCAATTTACGGTCGATGAGGACATCCAGCATCTGGCGGCGGAAGGCATCGTTATCCTTGGGCTGGGGGGCGCCGGGATTGGCCTGCACATATTTCATGGCCTGTTCCAGTTCCGACAGGGTAATAATTTCTTCGTTGACCTGGGCCACGATGCGATCCACGATTTTGGCGGCAACCATGCCCGGGGGCAGGAGCGCCAGGCAGGCGAAAAGAACCAGTAAAAGTCTTAACCTCATGGTGTTGCTTCCTTAGGGGGCCGGACTGCGATCCGGACTTTGGGCGTTTCTTTCCGAAATAACAAAAAATTCTATCTCTTTCAAGACTTTTTTCAAACGCTCCATAGGGGCCCAATCCTCCTGGAGGTGAATCCGCAGCTGATTATCGGGAGTCAACCGATATCGGCGGGGCTGTTTCAAGGCCGCGGCAACCAGCCGTTCCTGATCCAGGTGGTGCGTCATGGCAAAGGTGATGGTGATGAGACCGTTGCTCATGTCCAGCCGTTTGATGCCGATCTGCCGCAGGATGCTCTTGGCCTGCACCACCTCCAGGAGATTGGCGGCCTCCGGCGTCAAGGGGCCATAACAATCCAGTAATTCTTCGGTCAGGGCGTCTATCTCTTCTTTAGTCAGGCGGCCGCTCAAACGCCGGTACATAATCAAACGCTGATCGATATCCGGGATGTAAGCTTCGGGCAGATAGGCAGCCACCGGCAGGTGCAGTTCGGGGTCCGGGGTCAGGTCCTTGGGTTCGCCTTTGAGGCGGTTGATTTCTTCTTCCAGGAGTTGTAAATACATTTCGTAGCCCACTTCGGCGATATGACCTGATTGAGCTGCCCCCAACATATTGCCGGCGCCTCTGATCTGCAGGTCGTGCAGGGCGATCTTGAACCCAGACCCCAATTCGGTGAACTCCATCAGGGCCTTAAGCCGCTTCTGGGCCTCGGGGTTCAGGTGTTCTTCCTCGGGCACCAGCAGATAGGCATAGGCCTGCTCCCGACCCCGGCCCACCCGGCCCCGTAACTGGTAGATCTGGGCCAGCCCCAGGGCATGGGCGCGATTGATAATTATGGTGTTGGCCGCCGGAATGTCCAGGCCCGCTTCAATGATGGCGGTGCAGACCAGGACATCGATTTCCTGCCGCCAGAACTTCCACATCACGTCTTCCAGGTTTCTCTCCTGCATCTGGCCGTGGGCCATACCCAGCCGGGCCTCCGGGACCAGGCGTTGGATATGGGTAGCGTAGGCAGGCAGGTTGCGGACCCGGTTATGGACAAAAAAGACCTGGCCGCCCCGGCGCAATTCCCGCTGAATGGCCTCCCGGATGATAGTGTCGTCCGGCCGGCATAAATAGGTGCGGATGGCCGTTCGTTCCGCCGGCGGGGTGTTGATGATGCTCATTTCCCGGATCCCGGTCATGGCCATCTGCAGGGTCCGGGGGATGGGGGTGGCGCTGAGGGTCAAAACATCCACGGTCTGCCGGAACTGTTTTAATTTCTCTTTGTGGCTGACCCCGAAGCGCTGCTCCTCATCCACGATGAGAAGCCCCAGCTCCCTGAAATGTACGTCTTTTTGGAGCAGCCGGTGGGTGCCGATGACGATATCCACCTTGCCGGCGGCTAAATCGGCCAGGATGGCCTTCTGTTCTCCGGGGCTCTTAAAACGGCTGAGAACCTTGATGACGAGAGGATAAGGCTGGAAGCGTTTCCGGAAGGTCTCAAAATGCTGTTCCGCCAGGACGGTGGTGGGCACCAGAAAGGCCACCTGGCGGCCGTCCATGGCGGCCTTGAAGGCGGCCCGCAAGGCCACCTCGGTTTTGCCGTATCCCACGTCGCCGCAAATCAAGCGGTCCATGGGGCGGTCGCTGAACATATCCTCCCAGACATCCTGAATGGCATTTAATTGATCCGGGGTCTCCTCAAATTCAAAAGTGGCTTCAAATTCCCGCAGGGCCGGGTCCGGGGGGGAGTACTGGTGGCCCGGCAGCACCTTGCGGGCGGCATACAATTCCACCAGTTCCCGGGCAATCTTTTCCACGGCCCGGCGGACCTTTTTTTTGGTTCTCTCCCAGGATTTGCCCCCCAATTTCTCCAGGGGGGGAACAGCATCGTCCACTCCCATGTATTTCTGCACCAGGTGCAGGCGGTCCACCGGCAGATACAGTTTGTCGCCGCCCAGATATTCCAGATAGAGGAAGTCATTGATTTCGTGGCCCACGGAAAGCTTCACCAGGCCCCGATACAGGCCGATGCCGTGGTCCAGATGAACGATGGGGTCCCCCACTTTGAGGTCGTTCAGAGAGGTGAAAAATTGCAAAGGGCGGCTGCTGCGCCGCTTGGGGGTTTCCTTGGCCGCGCCCAGGACTTCTTCTTCGGTGAGGATGATCAAGGCTTCTGTCAGCCATTGGAATCCGGCGGAGAGGCCATCCCAGGTTAACTGAATGGTCCCGGGGCGCTGCCAGCGGGGGGTGGGGCTGAGCTCGCACTGGACCCGGCGGTCGGCCAACAGGAGACTTAAACGCTCCGCCTGCGAACGGCTGCGACAGACTAACACCACTTGAAAGCCGCTTGCCCGCCACTCCTGCATGCGGGCGGCCAGGGGAGCGGTTATCCGTCCCGGTTCTGCAGCGGCCGCGGCCAGGGAGGCCGCCAGCTCCCGGTTGCCCGTAACGGCGAAATAAAACACCCGAGCTCCGGCCGAGGTCTGGTCCGTAAAAGGCACCGCGTGGCAGCGCAGGGTTTGAAAACGTGACATGACCTCCAAGCAGTTTACCCAGGCCTCTTCCTCCTCCGGCCTTTCCTGGTTTTCCCTGGCCAGATAGGCGTCCAGTTCCTGTTTTAGATTGAGCGGGTCCCAGAGGGCCACCAGGCAATTATCGGGCAGATAGTCCCCCAGGGTTTCGGTTCTTTC
>Ga0194111_10002323_pt1 | contig 23018 bp, 23 predicted proteins | sample TA2KigC300mmetaG_FD_146194 | JGI IMG/M metagenome (GOLD analysis project Ga0194111, IMG submission 146194) | Freshwater microbial communities from Lake Tanganyika, Tanzania - TA2015033 Kigoma Deep Cast 300m | ecosystem: Environmental > Aquatic > Freshwater > Lake | place: Tanzania: Lake... | reverse complement strand
GATTTAAAAGAATCATTGAGACCCTGGCCAAAGGGGCAAGGACCTCTATAGAAATTGCAGCCACCTGCGCGGCAGCCGGAATTATCGTCGGTGTCCTGACGCAAACCGGCCTGGGAATGAAATTTGCAATGATCATCATCGAATACTCAGGCGGAAGCCTCATCCTCGCCCTCGTCTTTTCGATGATCATCGCCATCATCCTCGGAATGGGAATGCCTACCACTGCGGCTTATGCTATCTCAGCTTCAGTTCTGGCTCCTGCTTTGATTCAACTCAAAGTACCTCCCATCGCCGCCCACCTCTTTATCTTTTACTTCGCCTGTCTCTCAGCATTAACGCCGCCCGTAGCCTTAGCCGCTTTTGCCGCCGCCGCCATTGCCAATGCAAGGACATGGGACGTAGGATGGCAGTCGATGCGTTTCGCCATTGCAGGATTTATCATCCCTTATATGTTCATCTATGGGCCTGCCATGGTCCTGATCGGCAATGCAACTGAAATTACCCTGGCCATCATCACAGGTCTGGTCGGAACCATGGCTCTGGCCGCCGCAGTGCAAGGATGGTTATTGAAAAGGGCTACGCTCATCGAGAGAGGCATTCTCCTGGTGGCTGCGCTCACCCTGATCAAGCCAGGATGGACTACAGACTTAATCGGTTTGGGGTTGCTTGTCCTTGTCGCAGTGATTCAATTTTTGAAAAAGAAAGAGGAATAGTAGTTTCTTGAATGGGAAAATTAGCCGTTCATCCTGATGGCATCGAAGGGTGAACGGCTAATTTATGGGGATTATCGTTTGTATTTGGTTAGAGCGGAAGAATTGAAAAATGAAAAAAACTCATCACATTGCTATCATCCCTGGGGATGGAATCGGTAAAGAGGTCGTTTCGGAAGGGGTCAAGTGCTTGAACGCCCTCTCGGCAATATTTGAACCCATGCAATTCGAATTTCAATCTTTTTCCTGGGGAAGTGATTACTTCCTTCAACATGGGATGATGATGCCCGAGAATGGTTTGGAAATCTTAAAAGGATTCGATGCCATCTATTTAGGCGCAGTGGGTGATCCCCGGATCCCTGATGATGTCACCCTCCATGGACTCCTCCTCCCCATCAAATTCGGGTTTGACCTCTACGTGGGCCTCCGGCCCGTCTACCTGTTCCCGGGGGTGGACTGCCCATTAGCCCATATCTCCGGAGGAGAGATTGACATTGTTGTCATCAGGGAGAATACGGAAGGCGAGTATTCGAATGCAGGAGGGATCGTCGGCATCGGAGAAAGTGAGCTTGCAATCCAGAGTGGCCTCTTCACCCGCAAAGGAATCGAAAGGATCATCACCTTTGCCTTCAACTACGCAAGGCAGAAGGGCAGGAAGAAGGTCACCTCTGCCACCAAGTCGAATGCCCAGCGATACGGAATGGTTCTCTGGGACAAAATCTTTAAAGAGGTGGCATCGAGATATCCTGAAATCCGAACCGAATCGAAACTGATCGACGCCGCCTGCATGGATGTGGTTCGGAATCCGAAGGGATATGATGTGATCGTTGCCTCCAACCTTTTTGCAGACATTCTTTCAGATCTCACCGCCTCCGTGACAGGAGGCATGGGGTTGGCCCCCGGAGCAAGTTTTAACCCGAAGGATAAGACCTATCCCGGATTTTTCGATCCGGTTCATGGATCTGCTCCGGATATCGCTGGCAAGGGCGTGGCCAATCCCATCGCAGCGATTCTCACAGCCAAATTGATGTTAGACTATTTAGGAGAAACAGAGGCGGGTGAACTCCTTTACCGAGCAGTCAGTCAGAATCTGGCTGAAAAAAAGGTGAGAACCATCGATTTGGGGGGACTTTCTAAGACGAATGAGGTGGGAGACGATATCGTCAGAATACTCCGCTCATCCAAATGACCTATTTCAACCGACCTTCCAAGGCACGACCGATCTCACGACCAGTTTTTTGAATCTCCAGAATCACCGTTTCCACCTTCTGGTCATTGAGGCTTGAAGTAAACCCGACCGCCCAGATCGCAGCAGGAGGTAGGGGAGACAATCGAATAGGCACGGCAATCGCCCTGACGCCAAGAAGATACTCCTCATCGTCAATGGCATATCCCCTCTCCTTCGCTTCTGACACTTCTTTTAAAAAGGCCTTTGGATCTGTCACCGACTTAGAAGTAAACTTCATCAACCCCACCTTCTGAATGATTTCCCTTACCTTCTTCTCATCGAGCTGGCTGAGAAAAACCTTTCCGGTGGCACCTGCAAGAAGCGGGAGTCTGGTCCCCGGCGGAGAAGTAATTTTCATCTCGTTATGCGACTCGACCACATCCAGGATAGTGATATGATCCCCATTCATGATGCCGAGGAAAATCGTCTCCCCGACTTTTTCCATCAATCTTTCCATTGGGGTTCTTGCGACCTCTCTCCACTCGATTCTTCCATAATTCTTTCTCCCGATCTCTATCAAGGTATACCCAAGGTTATACCTCTTATCCACAGGGTCACGAACCAGAACTCCTAACTCCTCCAGGGAGTTGGTGATTCCGTGTACCGTGCTTTTGCCTATTTTTAACTGTTTTGCCAGTTCACTCACCCCTACTCCGGATGAGGAATCGGCAATCGCATGGAGGATCTTAAAGGCCTTTTGGACCGATGGGGCAGAATAGGTACTCTTTTTCATCCGTTCACCATATTGAACCAACGTTAATGGTATCAGAACCCGGTAAACTTTGTCAATAGGCTCCTTATGATTCATTCAAACCTTACGAATCAGACCCTGAAATAAGTTAAGGGTGGCCTGAAAATAGGCCATTTTGTTATGCTGAACTTGGCTCAGCATCTCATATTGACCGTGGATCATCGGCCTTTTTATTAATAAATCTTGACAAGATGGACGTATATGCTATGATTAGCCTAATTCGGGTTGTTCATTATAAAGAACCCTTTTGGTCAGGAGAACTTGAGCATGGAAACCGAATTTCTGCCTCCGATAAACTTGAGAAAGCCTTTTAAACCCCAGCAGGAATGGAAAGTGATTATTGCCATCTATCTCTATCTGGCAGGAATGGGAGCGGGTTCATTTATTATTGGCGCTCTGCTCCTCTGGACTGGGGTAGAATTAAACGCCTTATCCACGCCTTTTATCGAACTTCTTGGAATCCGTTTCGACTTTGCAAAGATCCCCATCTTATGGGGGCCGCTGATGGTCGCGATCGGAGCCCCGTTCCTGATTCTGGACCTCGGGATCAAATGGAGGTTCATGTATGCCTGCCTCAACCCCCGAACCTCATGGGTGGCCCGTGGATTTATCATCCTTTCAGTCTTTATCGTCTTCGGTTTGGCCCTATTTGCGAAGTCGCTTCTGCCTTTTAAATGGCTCCATCCGCAATCCGCCTTTTGGTTCATCCCGGAAGTCATTGCCTTTGTCTTTGCTTTTGCTACCGCGCTTTACACCGGCATCCTTCTAAAGGCAACGAAATCAGTTCCATTATGGAATACACCTCTCCTGCCCCTGCTTTTTCTCGTCTCAGCCCTCTCTACTGGCTCGATGTCCATTATTCTCTCCACTCTGGGAACCGGCCTGCTCTCCTATGATAGCCAGGCGATGAGAGCTTTAATGATTGGAGAACAGATCCTTGTGGTGATAGAAGGAATCCTTCTCTATTTCTTCCTGACTCAAAGATACAGGGCATCGGAACAGGGAAAAGACTCGGTTCGCCTTCTCGTTACTGGCAAATTGCGTTATGTCTTCTGGCAGGGCATCATCCTTCTCGGCTTTATCTTTCCAATCCCTCTTGAGTGGATATCCAAATATTACCACAATGCTGGGCTGTTATTCATTGCCGGCATCTCCCTTTTAACAGGAGGTTTTTTTCTCAGGCTGGGTCTGCTTCGGGCGGGAATTAAAGACCAGATCCCTATGCAACGGCTGATGGAATTTCAATATGCGCTAATTCAAAATTCGAAATCCGAATATCGGGCGGAGCTTCCCGAAGGGATCAATCCGAAACAATCTCGAATTTCCAAAATTTAAATTCTCTAAACTCTTTTGTTTGGAACATTATGAAATTTGGTCATTTGAAATTGTTTCGAGTTGGTCCTGCTGGACGCTTCGCCCGAATTTCGTGCTTCGAGTTTAACTCGTTCTTAATGGAGACAGAAATGCAGCAGAAGGTATTGGTGGTGGATCAGCAAAAATGCACAGGCTGCCGTCAGTGTGAGATGGTCTGCTCGGTCTTTCACACTGGAGCGAGCAATCCGAGTCGCTCCCGGATCAAAATCGTCAAGTGGGAACAAGTCGGCATCTACCTTCCCATGACCTGCAACCACTGCGAAACAGCATACTGCCTTGAAGTCTGCCCTACAAAGGCCTGCCACCGGGAACCAGAAAACCAAAATCGGGTCGTCATTGATAAAAACCTCTGTATTGGATGCAGAACCTGTATTATCGCCTGTCCCTTCGGTCAACCCTTCTTTGACCACAAGGAACGGGTCACGGTGAAATGCGACTACTGTGATGGTGACCCCCAATGTGTGGCCTTCTGTAACGTGAAGGCTGTCTCTTTTGTGAATGCGGACGAAGCCAATCTGGTTAAGAAGAAGGAAGCCGCCACAAGATTGGCCGACCTTCTGAAACATGCAAGGGGATAAGCACCCATTTCTATAGTGAACGACTTTAATAAATTAACGTCCACCATGTGTCATTGCGAACGAAGTGAAGCAATCTCATGAGATTGCCACATCGCTTCGCTCCTCGCAATGACTACTTTTCAAAGTCGTTCACTATAAGTATGTGATTTGGATATTGGAAGGTAGGGCATCATGCTGACACCGGATGAGCTGAATAGATATGACAGACAGATCATGATTGAGGAGATCGGTCTGGAAGGGCAGGAAAAGCTGAAGAAAGCCCGGGTGGCCGTCGCCGGCGCTGGTGGACTCGGCTCTCCTATCGCTCTCTATCTAACCGCCGCTGGAATCGGAACGATCCGGTTGATCGATCATGACCGGGTCTCATTGAGCAACCTGAACCGCCAGATTCTACACCATGAAGAAGATGTGGGTGGAAAGAAAGTCAATTCTGCCCGTACGAAATTGAAGAACCTCAACCGGAGGGTGGAGATCGAAGCCATCGATCAAACGATCACCGAAACCAATATTTGCCAACTCGTAGAGGGATGTGATGCCATTGTGGATGCCATGGATAACCTGCCCACGCGCTACGTCCTCAATCGCTGTGCGATTGAAAAAAAGATCCCTTTTTTTCACGGAGCAGTGAGAGGCTTTGAGGGAAGGGCCATGACCATCCTGCCCGGCAAATCGGCCTGTTTGGGGTGCCTGTATCGGGGCCCAATCGCAGAAGAGAAGTTCCCTGTCATTGGCGTCACTCCGGCCGTCATCGGCAGCATTCAGGCAACAGAGGTCATCAAGTATCTTTTAGGGATTGGGCAACTCCTGACCAACCGCTTACTCATGTATGACGGACTGGAAGCCCTTTTCACTGAATTTACTGTCAACCGAAACCCGGACTGCGAACATTGTGGATCTCTCGCAGGTTGAAAAAATCATTCTGTAGGGGCAATTCATGCCTGCGTGCTGAAACGCCGCACTTCGGCGTGCAAGCATGAATTGCCCCTACTCGGGTACAAGGAAAAAGATATGTCTATCAAGATACATATTCATGCAACACATCGTCGTTTTACCAATGGGCAGGAAGCCGTTGCAGTGGAGGGAAATACCGTTGGTGAATGTTTGAATCATCTCATCCAACAGTATCCAGGAATGGAAAAGGCCATTTTTTCCAAGAAAGATAAGCTGCACAACGTCATTGAAGTCTATCTCAATCATGCCAGCGCCCACCCGAATGAACTCGCCAAACCCGTCAAGGATGGGGACGAAATTCATCTCATCGTCATGCTCGCCGGCGGTTGACATTGGGGCCAAAATAGTATAAATGATTGCTGAACTTTAAGGAGGTGCGGGAATGGCTGAGTGCCCTGTTTGCGGACTTGAATTCAAACTGGTTGAAGGCACGGAAAAGGGGGAAATCATTACCTGTGGAGACTGCGGCTCCGAATTGGAGGTAACAGACAAAGACAGTGTTCAGGAAGCCCCACAGGAGGAAGAAGACTGGGGTGAATGATCGTCTACCCCATCGCATGACTCCTCGCACGCCATCGTGAGAGACACCTACCGGAAACCGACTCGCCACTCATTTGGATCTTGAAACAGATTGGGAAAATCCCGCAGAGTCCGGATAAAAACTGATTGCCATCATTGGAGTTGAGAAGATGAAAGTAGGCTTAATCCATTCCATTATCAGAAAAGAGGAGAAACTCCTCCTGGACGAATTTCGAACCCGCCCCGGCGTCGAGGTGGTGCCGATCGATGACAGGGAAATCGTCTTCAACCTCCACCAGAACAAATACTCGCTCGATGTGGTCATCGAACGGTGTGTCAACCATTCGAGGGCCATCCATGCCATTAAGGTCTTCGAGGACTTCAGCATCCCCACAGTCAACACCTATCAGGTGGCAGAGGTCTGCGGTAGCAAGTTTCTCACCACACAGGCCATTATTAAAACCGGCCTTCGAACGCCCCGCTGTTATCTCGCCTTCACGCCGGAGTCGGCCCTTGCTGCCATGGATGAATTGGGCTACCCCTGTGTCATCAAGCCCAACACCGGTTCATGGGGCAGACTGCTCTCGAAGGTCAATGACCGGGATGCGGCGGAGGCAATCCTTGAGCATAAAGAGGTTTTGGGAAGCTATCATCACTCCATCTTCTACATTCAGGAGTATATGGAGAAACACGGCAGAGACATCCGGAGTTTCGTTGTCGGAGACAGCTGTATCTGTGCGATCTATCGCCATTCAGAACACTGGATTACCAACACCGCCCGTGGAGCCAAAGCTTCCAATTGCCCGGTCACGGATGAGCTCCATGACATCTCTGTGCGCGCTGCCAAGGCCGTCGGTGGAGGCGTGGTAGCGATTGATCTCTTTGAAACTCCGGAAGGACTCTCGATCAACGAAGTCAACTATACCATGGAATTCCGAAACAGCATCGATACGACAGGAGTGAACATCCCGGCCAAGGTTGTGGACTATGTTCTGAAGGTGGGAAAAAGATGAGGGTCTCAATCGTTGGCGCATCGGGTTATGGCGGTGGGGAGCTTCTCAGGCTTCTCATCGATCATCCTCATGTGGAAGTCCATCAGGCGACCTCCGAAAGAAACGCTGGAAAACCCATCACGAAGGTCCATCCGAACCTTCGCAAAAGGACTCCTCTCGATTTTTGCACAATCAAAGAGCTCGAAAAGGTCGATCTCCTCTTTGTATCTCTTCCCCATACCCAGTTCATGCAGAGGTTCAATGAGTTGAGCGGTCTGGCAGAAAGGATTGTGGACCTCTCTGCAGATTTCAGGCTGAAGGATACCTCCGCTTATCAGAAATGGTACGAAGTGGAGCATCCTCACCCGGACAAGCTTGCCGAGTTTGTCTATGGAAACGTGGAACTCCACCGGGGTGAGATGAAGAAGACCCGCTATATCAGTGGCGCGGGATGCAATGCCACGGCCACGATCCTGCCCCTCTGGCCCCTTTTTAAATTGGGGTTGGTGGATACGGCCCTGCCTGTTATCGCCGAAGCCAAATGCGGTTCGTCAGAAGGGGGCAATGCCGTAAGCGAGGGCTCCCATCACCCGGAGCGAAGCGGCTGCGTCCGCTCTTATAAACCGACCGGACACCGTCACATTGCAGAGATGGAGCAGGAGTTGGGTCATCATATCTATTTCTCTGCCACATCGATTGAGATGGTGCGCGGGATTCTGGTGACAGCCCACCTCTTTGTGAAGCCGGGATTTACGGAGAAAGAGATCTGGAAGGCCTATCGCCAGGTCTATGGACAGGAGCCTTTCATCCGGATTGTCAAAGAGAAACAGGGCATCTATCGTTTTCCCGAGCCCAAGATCCTGGCCGGCACCAACTACTGCGATATTGGTTTTGAACTGGAGGGAACAAGGCTTGTCGTTGTCTCAGCCATCGACAACCTGATGAAAGGGGCAGCCGGGCAGGCCGTTCATGCCATGAATGTGATGTGTGGGTTTGAAGAAACAGCAGGCCTCACCTTTCCCGGCCTCCACCCGATTTGATTTAACCTCCGGCCCACCGGAGAACAAAACAAAGTTTGGAGCTGAAAAATTCGAAATCCGAATATCGGGCGAAGCGTCCTTTTAGGACCAATCCGAAACAAATCCGAATTCTCAAAATTCAAATTTTCTAAACCTTCTGTTTCAGACATTAAATATTTGGTAATTTGAGATTGTTTCGAGTTTCGGATTTCGTGCTTCGGATTTAAACCAACTTATATAGTATAATATTTCCATTTTGACACAATTTGATTTTTCACCGCTTACTTAGCAACCTAAGGGATATGTGCAGACTTCTTGCTGTGCGATCAGGGGAACCGTTCAATCCTGCCGATTATCTCACCCCATTTGCCTTCATTGCCCGGAACAGCCATGAATATCAGGGCCACGGCTGGGGATGTGCATGGAAGGATGCAGACCAGAAATGGCAAATCTATAAGAATATCTGCCCTGTTTGGGAAGACCAATTCAACCGATTCCCGCGGACGACCCTTCTCATTGCCCATGCCCGAAGCGCTTTTGAGGACAGGGATATCGTCATTGAAAACAACATGCCTTTCACAGACGGCGAGAGGATCTTCATCTTCAATGGTGAACTGAGAGGGGTTAAGATCAAAGAACAGGGACGGATTGGTGCTGAAAAGATCTTCAACTTCATCCGCCGCTTCGATCACGGCGATACCCTTGCCGCCCTGAAAAAAGCCGTTGGGCTGCTCCGGGACCGGACCAGATCGATCAGGGGGATGAACATCATCCTGGTTAATGGAAGAAGTATTTATCTCTCTACTTATTTTACTGGCGAGACAGACTACTTCACCATGCGATATAAGGAGGGGCCGCAACTGGTCATCTGCTCGGAGCCCTTTCCTTCTGAAGAAGGCTGGCAAAACATCGACAACGAAACGGTGAGGGAGTGGTAAATGATTATTGTCAAGATCGGCGGAGGAGCCGGAATTAACCTGCAAGGGGTCATTCAGGACCTGGCGCAAGTCAAAGAGAAGTTCATCATCGTCCACGGCGCCAACGCCCTCAGGGACAAGCTGGCCGAAGACCTGGGCCAGCCCAAGAAGGTCGTCACGTCGGTCTCCGGTTATTCGAGCGTCTATTCCGACGAGAACCTGATCGATCAGATGATGATGGCCTATGCCGGCGCGAGGAACAAACGGATTGTGGAACTGTGCCATCAGAATGGGATCAATGGCGTGGGTCTCTCCGGCCTGGACGGAAAAGCCATCCAAGGCATCAGAAATAAGGGAATCCGCGTCTATCAGGACGGCAAGTTAAAAATCCTCCGGGATTACTCGGGGAAACCCGAGGCCATCAACAAGAACCTCCTCGACCTTCTCCTCGACCACGGTTATGTCCCTGTCCTCACCGTCCCCATCATCGACGAACAGAATAATGCCATCAACACGGAAAACGACGACGTGGTGAGAGTTCTTCAGAAGGCCATGCATGCCGATACCGTGATCAACCTGATCGAGGCGCCTGGCTTCCTTGAAAACAAGGATGATGAAAGTAGTTTGATCAAAAAGATTCCCGCAGTTGAACTCGAAGTTAGAGAGCAACAGGTGGACGGAAGAATGAAGCGCAAGATGCTGGCTGTCCGAAAACTTTTTGAACACGGGGCAAGCAGGGTCATCATCGCAGATGGTCGAAGTGAGCATCCCGTGGCGGATGCCCTTTCAGGAAAGGGAACGGTCATCGAATGAGCCTTATTGACTCAACCCATCCTAAGGAACTTGAAGATCGGTATGAACTCCCGGTCTATCCCCGCCGGGATATTGTTCTGGTCAGGGGCAAGGGAGCAAGACTCTATGACGACCGGGGACGGGAATATATCGATTGCGCCTCCAATGTCGGAGTCTCTAATATCGGCCATGGCAGAGAAGAAGTGGCCAAAGCAATCTACGAACAGTATCTCACCCTGTCAAACTGTTACGGTGTCTTTTATAACCCTGTTCGCGCCAGACTTGCCGAAAAACTTATTTCCCTCAGCCCTCAGGGGTTGAAACGGGTCTTCTTCTGTAACTCCGGTGCAGAAGCGGTTGAAGGCGCCCTCAAGTTTGCGCGTGCGAGTGCTGGAAAAAAGGAGATCATCGCCGCCATGAGGGGGTTTCACGGAAAAACCTTTGGCGCTCTTGCCGCCACCTGGGGAGAGGAGTATCAGAAACCCTTCGCACCCATGATGCCCGGAATCAAACATGCGCCCTTCAATAACTTTGATAAATTGAATGAAACGGTCAGTGAAGAAACCGCTGCCATCATTCTTGAGCTGGTACAGGGAGAGGGTGGAGTTCGGGTCGGAGACAAATCTTACTTTGAAAAGGTCCGCCAACTTTGTGATCAAAAGGGAATTCTTCTCATCTTTGATGAAGTCCAGACAGGTTTTGGCAGGACAGGAACCCTTTTTGCGTGTGAACAGTTTGTCGAGCCGGATCTGCTCTGTGTGGCCAAATCGCTGGCAGGGGGCATTCCCATGGGGGCAGTGCTCTGTTCGGATGCTGTCCGCGTGCCTGTCAAGAGCCATACCTCTACTTTTGGTGGCAATCCCCTTGCCTGTGCAGCAGCGCTTGCCTCTCTGGAAATCATTGTAGGTGAGAGGCTTCCTGAAAAAGCAAAAGTTCAGGGAGAATATTTTTTAAACGAACTGCGAGCCATTAAGAGCGAGAAGATACGGGAGGTGAGAGGCCTCGGCCTGATGATTGGCATCGAACTGAAGGAGAAGGCCGGGCCTTATGTTCAGAACCTGATGGAAAAGGGGGTCATCGCCCTGTTGGCCGGGCCCAATGTGATCCGGCTTCTCCCTCCGCTCGTCATCACCCGGGAAGAGATTAACAACGCTTTGTCTGTATTGAAACAAACGCTAATTTAACAAAAAGGGGCTGGTACAACCAGCCCCTTTTTGTTAAATACCAATGACCAAACTCAAATAACCTATAACGCCCCCCTACCCCCCCTTAACTTAAGAGGGGAAGTTATTCTCTTAAGTGCTGGTTATTGGAATTTGGTTATTTCCCTTAGTGTGATCCTGACTCCAGAGCTAAAGCTTGCCGCTGGGCCGCGGTGATCTTTTCTGCAGCCGCCTTCTTCTTCGCCACGGCCACCCGGTCTGCATCCACATAATCGACCGCTTTCATGTCACAGAAACGAACGCATTGCGGATCGCCATCGCAGAGATCGCACTTAAAATTCTTCCGGTCGATGACATTAAAACCCATCGCGCCAAAGGGACAAACCGTCACGCAGGAGCGACAGCCGATACAGATGTTGTGGTTCACCATCACCCGGCTCAGATTCTCATCCCGGGAAATGGCCTTGACAGGGCAGACGATCAAACAGGGAGCATCCTGGCACTGTTGACAGGACATCGGGACGTAAATCCCCTCCGACTCCCACTTCATCACTTTTATCCGGCTTCGGGCCGGATTGGAAACGCCATCATGAAAAACCGCGCATACTTGCTCACAAAGCCTGCAGCCGGTGCATTTTTCTGGACTGATTGATAGAACTTTACCCATGGGTTCCATTCACTTTCTCCTTTCATTTATCACGAATGACTCGAATAAGAACGAATTTCACGAATAAAGCCTATTCGTGTTATTCGCTATCATTCGTTAAATTCGTTTTATTACAATAAATGGGATGGTTCTTTGTCTAAGCCGAGCTTCTTAAGCGTTTCGGGTTTCGGAACGCCATTCTTATCCAATCCCTTGTATTCATACAACTCATCGACCATCTTTGCGAATTTTTCTCGATCGATGACCTTTCCAACCACATCGAGCGCACCCCTTCGGCAGGGCTCATCAAAATACCGATGGTTGAGCATATCTCCCTTTTTGAGGTCGTTTCTCGTTAACCCTTCGCGAAGGTTGAAGAGCCGCTCCATCATGTTCGATCGCACAGCCGCGTCCCAAATCTCCCGGGGAGTCAGCTCCAGCCCTGTATTGTAGTAAAGCACTCTGGACCAATCTTCAAAGTTTGGAAGGGTCGCACCCAGGAAGGTGGTGTGATATTTGCAAATGCCAAGGCAATCCACTCCCATGTAACAGTTTTCATGCCAGAAGACCTGCCATGGTTTTCCGATGTATTCGGTATGTTCTGAACTCAAGGGGCCATCGTAAGGCACCGGGCTGCTGTAAATCTTTCTCATCACTTCTTGCGGCAAATGGTAAAGGTCAATGGCTGGACGGCTTCTCAAATGGTCCGAGCCACGGGAAGCGGTTGCAATATTGAGTGCCAAAGCCGGTGTGGCCCGCTCATCCGAATGAAGGTTGCTCACCCCTTTGACCTGAATCAAATAGTCAAAGGAATTCTTTCCAATCTTCTCCGAGGCGATAATGCCACCCTCCGCCAGGACATTTCCCAGCCAACCCTTCCTGAAGCAGATCCGTTCAAGCATCTCCTGGAATGCTTCGGCGTTGCCAAACCGTAAGTCGAGCCCCTCGGTCTCCTTGTTCGTGAGGATTCCCAGTTCATAAAGCTCCATTGCCCAGGAGATAATGCTTCCGATTTCAAGGTTGTCCACACCCCACTGATCAACCAGGTGATTGCAGACCAACAGATTTTCCAGGCCTGGGATATCGGGTTCCGACGACATCCCGCCCTGAGAGGTATACTCTGGGCCTTCATCATAAACGCCTGCATAAGGTCCGGTGGGAATCTTGTACTGGGGCCGGCAGTGGACCTGGCAGCCGAAACAGCCGGTCATGTGGTAAGGCCCAATCGTTTTGAGAGAGTTTTCGTCAATTGATTCCGGCTCGATCTCATCAGCATACAGCATCTGATTATACTGGAAGTTCCTGGTCCGGACACCGCCCCAGGAATTGGTGGCTCCCCAGATAAAAGGGGTCCCCAGAGTTCCCTGGGTCTGGTTCACTTTTGCGCTTGTGATCTGATCGATAAATCGCTTGTTATACTCAAGCGCCTCTTTCGGATAAGCGATCTTGATATCCATGGTTCCGCGAGCGGCAATGGCTTTCAAATTTTTTGAGCCCATGACCGCTCCCATTCCTGTCCTGCCGCCCGAATTCTTAATGCCGGTCATGACATTGGCATACCTGACGAGATTTTCACCCGCTGGGCCAATGACCAGACTCTTAATATCATCATCACCCAACTCTTCCCGGATCGCCCACTGGGTATCGGTAACGGTTTTGCCCCAGAGGTTTCGTGCGTCACGGATCTCGATTTTGCCATTGTGGATCCAGAGATAAACCGGCTTTTCTGCCTTACCTTTGATGACGAGATGATGAAACCCTGCCCAAGCCAACTCAGGAGTGAAGAACCCTCCCATGTTGGCGCTCCCCAGCATCCCTCCGAGGGGAGATTTCGCCATGACATGGCATCTCGAGGTGGCGGATGCCAGAGTGGCGCATAACGCTCCTCCGCTCACCATAATCGTATTGTCCGGTCCAAGAGGGTCACATCCTTGTTTTGTATGGTTATAAAGCAGGTAGGCATCGAGCCCCCGCCCTCCCAGGAACTTCCTCCGCAATTCGAGCGGAATGGGTTTAATCTCTATTTTGCCTGTGGAGAGGTCAATATAAGCTATCTTCCTATTTAGGGCCATCTTTCTTAACCTCCTTCATTTTTCTTTCGAACTCTTCATCGGCTAATCTTTTGTTCACATCCCACACCGGGCCTCTGATCCGGGGAAAACCATCCTTGACCCAAGCGACACGCCATTCCATATGACAGACAGGACATTTCACTGTGGGCTCTCCAGATTTGGGCGCCAATCTACCCATACAACTGGGATTATGACATCTGACCTGGCCGTAGGTACGAGTCTTCCGTAGACTCTCTGCCGTTGAGAGTCCTTCTTTCTCGCTCACCATAACAACCTCCTTTCTCAAAGTGGAATATTGAAAGTGTAGGATGGAAGGCAGGATATAACCTTTTCCCACATAACGAAAGTTCACGATGCTGAACTACCCAGTCTCTTTCCAAAACCTCAACTCCTCCAGATTATTAAACTACATTTATTTATTTGTCAAGAGATATTTTTACAAAGCATTGCTGGAAGTTCACAATAGTGAACCTATTTTCCCCCAACCAATTCTTTTTTGCCAGGTCTAAATCAGAGGCAGCTTAGAAAAATCAAGAGGTGCCAAAAATATTTACAGATAGACAACCATGGAAAAATTCATCCTGTATAATCTCTTCTCTTATTCATCAAAATTACTCCATAGATCAACAACAGAAGTAGCAGTAAGCCTCCAACCCAGATGGGCGTCGTCCAGAATTCTTTGGGAGTCGCTCCATAAATACCAAGGATACCAAAAATGATAAAAACCAATGCGGCAAACCACTTGATGAATCGTTCCGGTATTTTCTTTCCCAGGACGATGCCAACCGTAATTCCAAAGGCGTCTGCAATCACCATGGCACAGGTTGTTCCCAACCACACTTCAATGATGCTGTCAAATCGGGTCGCTAATGCAACAGTCGCAAGTTGAGTCTTATCTCCCATCTCTGCGATGAAAAAGGCGATCGCCACGGCCCAGAAGGGGCTATATTTATACTTTATATCCTCCCCCTTGAGTTCATCCCCTCGCAGCGTCCAAAGGCCGAACAGGATGAAAGAGGCGGCTCCTATGATTTGGATGTATTGAAGTGGAACGATATTGGTGAGGAGATTCCCTGCAGCAACGGCGATCAAATGATTAAGAAGGGTCGCTGCAAAAACAGCAAACAACACGGTTTGCCAAGGGTATCTGGATGCAAAGGCCATGGCGAGTAATTGGGTCTTATCGCCCATTTCAGCCAAAACCACAAATAGAAAGGACGTTATAAAGGCTGTCATACCTAATCGCTTTCTTCAACCTAAATTGAGCGATTTCTTTCACCCTTCACAAGGGGGGCGGGGAGGCCGAAAAACCTTTTAGAGCGATTACCTTTGATCGATTGAATCAACCATAGGGCCTGTTCAATCTTCACCCGTTTGGTGAAAGCTTAAGGTCCATTACCCAGACGTTCAACGTATCGCATTCTAAAAGGGTTTGAGGCATCTCCGCCCCCCTTGGGAGATAGGGTGAATCGCTCAATTTAGGTTCAAATAAAAAGCGAGACGCTTTAGCACAGACATCAAAGTCTACACTAAAGGTCTCGCTAATTGGCTTTTAACCAATGGTAAGGCCAGGCAACGTGTGCCGGTATGTTGACCTTATCTTGTTAGCTACTCCCCTTCAGGATGGAGTTTTTATAAGATAATAACTTTCAGAATTCAAGTTTATTGTGTCTGATATTTCTTTCGACAGGAGTCTGTTCCATCTCATGTCAACTCTCCCAACCATCCACGTCTTTCCATCCATTTGACTACTTCCAACACCGGGGAAACGGTAAAGGCCAGCGCAATAATAATCACCCAGTCGGTTAAAGGCAGGCTGAATGTGCCAAAGGGTGTCTGAAGGAATGGCAGATAGACGACCAGGGCAAGAAGTCCGATTTCCCACAGGATAGCGAGATTCAGCCATTTATTGGCAAAAGCCCGGTTTAGGACCGAATTTCTGTCAGAACGAAAGTTATAGGCTTTGAAGAACTGGATCAGCACAAGGGAAACGAAGGTCATTGTCATCGCTTCTTCGATGCTACGCCCGGAGTTAAGCGCCCATGCGAAAAGCCCGAAGTTGATAGCAGCCGACCATAATCCACCCACGACCATGAGGGTAATAACGGGCCGTGTAAAAATACCCGTCCGAGGATTTCTTGGTTTGCGACGCATCAGGTCCGCCTCCGGAGGGTCAACGGCGAGGGCAAGAGCAGGCAAGCCATCTGTGGCCAGATTGACATAAAGGATCTGGACCGCACTGAGAGGTAAAGGAAGGGCAAATAGAGTAGCCGCAGCCATCAGACATATTTCGCCAATGTTGGACGAAAGCAGAAACATCAGGTATTTTTTGATATTATTAAAAACACCCCTGCCTTCTTCGACCGCTGCAACAATGGAGGCAAAATTGTCGTCCGTCAATGTCATCGCGGCCGCCTCTTTTGTAACATCCGTACCGGTGATACCCATGGCAATGCCAATGTCGGCCTTTTTAAGCGCAGGGGCATCGTTTACCCCGTCGCCGGTCATCGCAACAAAATGCCCTTTTTTCTGCAAAGCGGTTACCACTCGGAGCTTGTGCGCCGGAGAAACGCGAGCGTAAACATCGATCGACTCCACTTTATTCTCCAAGTCAGCTTCGCTCATCTCCTCGAGTTTAACACCGGTAACCACCGCGCCATTGCTTAGGATGCCCAATTCTCGTGCAATCGCTTGGGCGGTGAGGGGATGATCGCCGGTGATCATGACAGGCTTAATCCCTGCCTCTTTGCAAACTTGAACCGCTCCTTTGGCCTCCAGCCGGGGCGGATCGATCATTCCCACCAACCCGAGGAAAACCATTTCCTTTTCGGCGCTCTCTATATTGGCATTTGGCTTTTGGGCCACTGCCAGGACTCGCAGAGCCTCACCCGCCATTTGCTTTGCAAACAGGAGAATAGTCTCTTTCTCTGGTATGCCGAGAGCAGTTTCGCCTTTTTCGGTCAGATGTCCAGCACAGGAGTCAAGAATAACTTCCGGAGCTCCTTTCGAATACGCTACGATGCCATGAGGGGATTGATGGAGAGTGGTCATTCGTTTCGTCTCAGAAGTGAAGGGAATTTCATCAACCCTTGGAAACTGGCGATCCAGCTCGGTCCTGTGAAGATGGGCCTTGGCAGCAGCCACCACAAGCGCCCCTTCCGTGGGATCGCCTTTGATATGCCAATGTCCGTTATCTCCCTCTCGGGTTAGGTGCGCATCTGAAGCAAGTACACAAGCGCTTAGAAGCGTGGTCAACTGGGGAAAAGGTTGAATCTCAGAGCCATTGCTTAAGAATTGTCCGCGAGGCTCGTAACCCGACCCGGAAACTTCCAGCATTTTACCAGCCACAAAGACCTTGCGGACGGTCATTTCATCTTTCGTGAGGGTTCCGGTTTTATCTGAACAGATAATTGAGGTGCAACCTAAAGTTTCAACTGCCGGCAGACGCCTGATGAGGGCATTCCGTTTAACCATCCGCTGCACGCCAATCGCAAGCGAAATGGTAACCACGGCGGGCAACGCCTCCGGGACCACAGCCACCGCCAAGGCAATTCCGAAGATCAACATTTCCAGAAAAGGCTGCCCCCGGAAAAAACCGAGGGCAACGATTAATAGAACAACCACAATAGCTGCCCGAGCGAGAAGATGGCCAACCTTGTCGAGGTTCTGCTGAAGAGGCGTCTTACCCGTTTCAACGCTCTGAAGAAGTTTGGCGATCTTTCCAAACTCGGTCAGCATTCCTGTGGCAACCACCACACCATGGCCTCGCCCATAGGTGACAATGGTCCCGGTATAAGCCATGTTCTTCCGGTCGCCTATGGCCAATTCGCCGCCTTCCAGAGTAGCGGTTTGTTTTTCTACGGGAACGGACTCTCCAGTGAGGGGAGCTTCTTCAATCTGAAGGTTGACGGCCTCGATGAGCCTGCAATCCGCAGAGATCCGGTCGCCTGTCCTGATCAGAAGGATGTCTCCCGGGACGAGATCCCGGGCAGGAATATCCTCCTCCTCTCCATCACGAATCACGGTTGCCGTAGGGGCAGCCATTTTTTTCAACGCTTCAATGGCACGCTCAGCACGATACTCTTGTATAAAACCCAGCAGTACGGCGAAGAGCATAATGACGGATATGGCAATGGCCTCGACCGTATGTCCGAGAATGGCTGAGAGAACAATCGCAATTATCAGGATGATAATCAGTATGTTCTTGAACTGCTGGCCCAGCATGCTCCAGGGCGAGAGCCGGCGAGCGGCTTCCAGTTCATTTGGCCCGTATTCAGCCAGTCGTCGTTCGGCCTCGGCTTTGCTCAAACCACGATTCTGATCGCTTTTCAGTGTTGATATCACTTCTTGGATGGTCATCTGGTGCCAATGGTTCATCTCTTAGTCCCTCCTGGAAAAAACCGTCAAAGTTATAATATCACACCATTCTCTTGATTCCAATCAAGTGAAGGTTATTTTTAGATTAACGAAAATCCCTTCTGCAAATTTTATTGTCAACAATTCTTTATTCCCGGTCAGGAAACCAATAAAAGCATGGGAAGTGTTACTTGGTCAAAGAAGGGTTAAAGAATAGATGAGGGTGGGCGAAAAATGGAGATTATGACTCCCTGATCATTCATGGCATGAATCCTAACTTTTATCAGGCGAAATTCATGTGTCGGAAGATGAGAATCCCTCTGTTTTAAGAGATAATGATCATCCCAATCTAAAAAAAGTGGGTCAACACAGACTGTTTGGAGTTCAGGGTGACTAAATGTCTCAGTACTTAAGGCAACTAACAGAAAAATTGAAAAAGAGACATGGAGGATTAGTCTAATCATGTTATTTTTTTAACTGATATAATTGTTATTGTCAATTCAAGGGGTTCTCTAACTTTCAAATTAATGGCCCATTCCCGGAGGACACCAACGAGCCATGAAAATTGGTAGTCAAACGGTTATGGGTAACGATGCTCGTATCGAACCCCGAAGCTCGACGCAGGATGCTCGAGTTTTAAGTTTCGAAAGCCGAGCCTCGATACGAGCTTCGACAACGTTAAACGAGATTCTATTTTCTAGTTAAATATTATCTTGGACATCACATAGACGGATTCCACCATTCGATCCAGGTTCCGTCCCGTCCGAATGTGATGCCTGTGGCTGATTCGATCTCTCTGATCCAGTCTCCGAGGAAAGAGGCGTGGTGAATGATGAGCGGTGTGCTGTGCTCGGGAAGAATGTCCTCGAAGAACCGGTTCAGGAATATATTCATGTCCATCTCCTGCATGGTTTCCCCGTCATCCCAGGGTGTGGGCCGGATCAACCCGTGGTTCGCTCCTTCATCCCTACGGTAAAGGAAGTGGCTTCCGAATCGGTCTTTGAGGCGGCGTAGCGTTTCAACACACTTTACGATATCCGCGAAGGTGATTCCTTTGCAGAAATATTGAAGTAACCGGTCAGAGAATGATTCAAAACCAATTGATGCAAACATGATCTTCATATCAAGTTTCTGAGCCTGCAAAAGGATTTCTGAAAGATCAGAAACGTGACCGTTGATGTCATCAAGCCGGCAGACCAGATTAATCTGTGAAAGCCTGATTTTTTGATGTTCAACCACATGGAGCAATTTACCGAGCAAGCGAATGGGATATTCGTCGATGAGCTCGAACGGAATCTTTTTTCCATCAAGCTCTGGCAATCCCTCAATCTGAGCAATAACTCTGTCGCGTTCCACAGGGCCATGAAACCCTTTGTCCCATGAAACGTCGCAGAAGATACATCCCTTGCTACGAACTTTAACCTCCGGGACCTCTTTTCCTCTGAGATTTACAGGCGGAGGAAGAACGATGGTCTGAACCTTACTGGAATAAGGGCAACCGATCGCATTAAGAACTTGACCAAGCTGGACTTCATGTTTCTTGAGGGTATCCGAAAATGTATAAAGGTTCGACCAATCGACTTTTAGAAATATATCCTTTGTCCATGGGTATTCGAAGAGTGTATCGCGGAGGCTGAGATGTTCCGCTCTGAAGCCATCAACCGGTCCCTGAAAAGCAAGGTCAACCGTTGATTTGAGCCCTCTGAACCGATTCGGATGAGAATCAGCCTCCGGCTCACCCTTGTAATCCTGACGGGCCTGTGGGCCTCCCAGAATGGTACTAAATCCTTCCTGTTTGAGTTCACGGATCAGTTCGATGAGATCTTTTCTTCCGCAGAGATGCGTGAATGCGACGACCCTTTTCTCAGATCTGTAATGTTCATTTACAAAACCGAGCAGCTCAGTTTTTGAAAAATCTCTCTTGATACCGACGACAATGGTGGGAATGGAAAGTTTTTGTTGAAAGAAGGTCGCCGCTAATTGGGCGCCCAAAATACCATGGGGCTCCCCCGTATGATGCGCGAAGATAATCATGCTTATACGATGTCACATTAGTAAATTAGTTTCAATTGGGTAACCTCCCCTTAGGTTAAGTCGTTGCGACTCGAAACCGAGGGGAGGTATGGAGGAGTTACGTTTTCACAAGTTTGTCTGGAAGAGCCTTTTCTTATCTGATTTCCTGATTTCCTGATATCCTGATTTCCTGATCCCCTGATCCCCTGATACCCTGATTTCCTGATATCCTGATTTCCTGATCCCCTGGTACCCTGACACCCTGCCCTACATATTCCACCCGCCGGAGACTTCCACCTCAGCTCCGGTCATAAAACTGGCCTCATCAGAAACTAAAAAGGCCACCACATTGGCTACCTCTTCTGGCTGACCTGCCCTTTTAAATGGGGTATTTTCGATGATGATATTTCGATATTTCTCAGCCATTTTGGAAACCGTTGGGGTCAGAATGAAACCCGGCAAAACCGCGTTGACATTGATTTGATACCTACCCAATTCTCTGGCGACACTCTTTGTCAAACCAAGGATTCCGGCCTTAGCCGTGCTGTAACTGATCTCAGAAACCGCCCCTCTCTTTCCCCAAACCGAAGAGAGGTTGATGATCTTACCGTAACTCTTTTCGATCATGTAGGGAACAACCGCTTGGATGCAGTTCAATGTCCCTGTCAGGTGGACACCAAACACCGCGTCCCAATCCTCTTCCTTTGTTTTTAAAAGACTCCCGGGCCGATCAAAACCAGCATTATTGACCAGAATATCAACCCGCCCGAAGACGCCTATCACTTCTGCAACCATCTGATCTACCTGTCTTCGTTCTGCCACATTCACCCCAAGCAAGAGACATCTTCTCCCAAGGGCTTCGATCTCTTTCTGGATCTGAACGCCCGTATCACGATTCCATTCCACGACAGCGATATCCGCCCCCTCCTGGGCCATCTTCAGGGCAATACTCCTGCCAATCCCCTGCCCCGCCCCCGTCACAATCGCTTTCTTATCCCTGAGCCTCATTTTTCCTCCTGAAGAAACTGAACTACCCTCACCTTGAAACCGAGGGGTTTTCACCATCCCCCAAGGGGAGCACTAAGTCCCCCATCAAAATTTGGCTCACTATATCAAAAAAAGAACACAATGACAATAGTAGTGGGATTGGAGGGAGGCAGGATGGAGTTTTAAATTATTGAAATTGAAGAAATTGATTTGGGAGGCCAGGAAGGCCTCCCAAACTGATTACTGGTTTTTCCAGGTGGGTTTTCTTTTTTCCAAGAAAGCCTTGAGGCCTTCGGTGGCATCTTCTGTTTTCATTAAATCATCGAGGTAGATCTTCTCAATATCCCTGAGCCCTTTATCCAAATCATCGTTAAGGCCTGCAATGGCCGCCTCTTTGGTCAACTTCAAAACGATGCCGCTCAATTTTTTAAACTTCTCAATAAATCCATTCACCTCTTCGCCAAGCGAGGCTTCAGGAACGACCTTATTGACCAATCCCAATGTCAGGGCTTCCTGGCTTGTAATCGTATCTCCGGACAGAATCAACTCCATCGCCTTTTTTCGTCCGATCATCCTCGGTAAAATCAGGGCAGCAATGGGTGGAAAAACGCCGACCTGAATTTCAGGTTGTCCAAATTTCGCCTTTTCCGTGGCAATCACCATGTCGCAATAAAGCGCTAATTCACAGCCGCCTCCGAGTGCAGCTCCATTGACCACAGCAATGGAGGGAACTTTTAGTTTATCCATGAGCCTGAACATCTTATGAAAGGTCGCGATCATTTTTGGCCCAAGATCCCCGAGATGATCCGCCACCTCCACCCCTACGGAAAAAGCTTTTCCTGCGGCTTGAATGAGGAGGAGCTTTAAGTTTTTTTCTTGCATCAAGCTTTCAATATAGGCATTGAACTCTTCCATCATTTCGAGATTGATCCAGTTAAGCGGAGAACGGTTCAGGGTGATATAAGCCACACCATCTTTTAATTCCGTCTGAATATGCTTGAAAGCCATTGTTCCACCTCCATCTAACCCCTATCCTGTTGGGGAAGTATATAGACATTGAAATCCCAATATCCAAATCCCAAATTCCAAATAATTTCCAATCACCAAATTCCGAAACAAATTCGTTTTGGTCATTCGAAATTCGAATTTGGATATTATTTGGGATTTGGTACTTGGGTATTGGTGCTTCTGAGACGCAGCCAATATCTTATTGCTATTTTACACACAATTTTATTCACAAGGGGCTAAAAAAACACCCTTTGGGCAAGGAAGGTATCCAAACCCAAAGGGTGCAGTCTTACACATCTTTTTAACCTTATTTGCTTTGGGGTTTGCCTAACACTTCCTCAAAGAAACCTTCATCCATGAGCTTGCCTTCGGCGATATTCTGACGATACTTGATGAAATCAATCGTGTCGGCTCCGGTGATCTTCTTTGTATTGAAGGCGCCGAATCCGAGGAAAGCCTCGCCCATCATGTTGGCAGCCAGCCAGTGTCTGTTAATGTTCTTTGTCTGATCCCAGAAGAATTTCTTCTTGTTCCGAATACCATCAATCGACATGATCAGACAACCCGGGAAGAGGTTGGCAAAGGTCCAGCAAATTCTCTCCACCTCAGCATCGAGTAGGGCGAAATCAAACTCATTGTTCTTCAGTTTATTGTTCACCCACTCTCTCGCTTTCTTGAATTCGTCTCCGGTCTTCATCTCTCCATAGACAAGGTCGCCATCTTTCACATAGGTTTCAGTAATGACCTGGGGATTTCGAACCCACTGTCCTTTTTCATCCTTGAGAACGGGAACGCACTTGGAGATGAGGCCCTTACGCCACATCTTATACGCAGACCACATCTCACAGCTGATGCAGCTCCACATGGCATCCTCGATCGAAAGGAAGAAGGGGAGAAAATCAGAAGCGCCGCCCACCGGAGCGGAGCCGTGCCGGGGGCCTG
>Ga0194111_10002318_pt1 | contig 23038 bp, 13 predicted proteins | sample TA2KigC300mmetaG_FD_146194 | JGI IMG/M metagenome (GOLD analysis project Ga0194111, IMG submission 146194) | Freshwater microbial communities from Lake Tanganyika, Tanzania - TA2015033 Kigoma Deep Cast 300m | ecosystem: Environmental > Aquatic > Freshwater > Lake | place: Tanzania: Lake... | reverse complement strand
CATCCCCCTTACCAAAGGGGGGCAGGGGGGTTGTGGTAAGGGGGAATAATTCCGAATTCTGAGGCAAAGCGACGATGACGTGATTGAATTGTCCGGGAGAGGGCAATTCAACGTCGATTTTCTCGAAAGGCGCGGGGCTAATCATAGCCGGGTAACCTTCAATTCCGGCTAATTTGAGCATTGCTATCATTAACGTCGTCTTGTCTTTACAATCCCCAAACCGATTTCTGAAGACATCCTGCGCGTACTGCGGTTGATACGCTCCTTTCCCATATTCGACGCCGACATATCGAATCTGTGACGCGACGAAGTAATAAATTGCTTTGATTTTTTCTTCAGCCGTTTTGGCCTCCGCAATTAATTGAGCAACAGTTGCTTCGATTATTTCGTCTGTATTGTACCTTTCCACGGCTAATTCATTATACCACGAAGCGACGTCATCCCACGATTGAACGGATGAATAACTCAGGCTCGGGACGACATCCGAAATGGAGGCCATATTCAATTCGAGCTGTAGCGCTTTAGTTTCCCCGTAAATCCACAGATAGGTCGTGGCCGTTTCGGTGTGCAATATAATCGGTTCAATTTCAATGGGAGTGCGAAACTCCTGTTGAGCATTATAAGTTTTCCATTTGAATGCCAAATCTTTGGGCACACGCAAAGCATATTTCGATTTCAATATCGGGTCCGTTGTTTGAAATGCCATCCCCCCCCAAAACCATATTCTATCACCCGCTACAGGCTCAGCCGCATCCTCGACGGTTATCTGATACTCAATAATCGCCCCCGGTTGAAGCGCTGGCATTGTTACTACTTTCCACATCAGGTCTGAAAAGAGGTTATAATCTAATAACCCAGGTGGAGTAACATCATGGAACGATTCATCAGACGCTTCAACTACGGTTCCATCGGGCAGAATGGTACGCGCGATGTTTGCACCGATATTCTGTGAACGCGATTTAAAAGGCATTACGGCTTCGCCATAACTCTGGATTCCTCGTGCCGTACATATTTTGACAACTTGATGAATGGTATAGCGTGAACGTCCACTTTCCAGCACTTCATGGCTGAATTTATTGAGCAGAATAATGGCGTCGGCGTCGGGATAAGCGTTAGCATCGGGCGCATTTGCTATAATGGATTCGATATCATCTTCGACAATATCAACAGGCGCAACATTAGTAACGGCTGTAGCCCCATAAGTGAGTTCGTTAAGAGCGTTTAATCTCGACTTCGCCAAAAGATTTTCCGGGTCGATTTCCAACATCTGGAGGTATTCTAACTGGGCTTCAGAATAACGCCCATGGTCTTCAAGCAAAGAAGCGAGCTGTTTACGAGCCCACATATCATCCGGGAACAGCCGTATCGACTCTCGATATTCCGCAATTGCAGCGGCAATATCGCCTTTATCTTCGTAGATTAAACCAAAATAGTTGTGAATGTTTTTGCTCTCAGACCGTTCGCCTTTCGGGTCAATTTCTAACGCTGTGCAAAGCACCACTTCCGCTTTATCAAGCCGCTTCAATTGAATATACATCAAACCTAAATGATTCAAGGCATACAGATTTTGGGGGTCATAACTCAAAACCGTCTCAAATTGTTCAGCCCCTTGTTGATATTGTCCTAATGTTTCATGCAGATAGCCGAGATAATTGCGGGCAGAAATATTTTTCGGGTCTAATTTTAATCCTTCGCGGAATTCTGCTTGAGCCAGTTCATATTCTTCTTGTTTAGCGTAGGTTTGTGCTAATTTGATATGAACATCGCTGCTATTGGGTTTAATCTCTAACGCGGATTTATATTCCTCAACGGCTTTGGGCAAATCATTGTTCACAAGAGCCAAATTACCCGCGTCAAGGTGTTTTTGCCACAATTTGTCCCGACTTGTCGGGACGAGTTCGTCAACCACTTCTCCTCTTGGACCGCCTCTGCTTATTATAGCGCAGCCAGTTATCAATAATAAGAGGAGAATGTTTGGAATGATTTGTAATTTGTAATGTTGGTTTTTCATGAATACAATTTCCCTTTCGATGCAATCACAATGATTGCTTAAGTACTCTGGTAAATTAAAATGAGATGCAATTTTTGAATTATTGTATCGCAAACTAACGGAACTGTCAAGGAAATTGATAATCGAAAAAAGTTTATTGAAACGGAGAGGAAAAATTGATAAAATGATTAAGAAAGAAAGTGCAATCCTGCTAAAAAACCTATGTGAATTTAAACGAGGAGAAGTATCGTGAATAGTACAGAACGTGTAAGAGCTACTTATGAATTTAAACCTGTAGACCATCTTCACCGCAAGGAATTTTATATCAAAAAAGTCAAATTTTTAGGTAATGTTGATTATTAAACTTATTCCGTTCTAACCGCAGAGAACACAGAGGCGGCGCAGAGAACACGGAGACATTCCTGTTTCTCGCCGCCCTCTGTTCGCTTCGCTCAGCCGTTTGCTTCGCAAACCGCCGTCGTCGCCGCGAACGCTGCGGTTAAAGAACAACCCCCTACCCCCTTTGGTAAGGGGGACAGCTCGAAAAACGCAACTTTATTTTTCAAAACTACCTAAATTATAAGGAGATATCAAATGCAGTTTCCCTCCTTACGGATGGGGACTTCTGCGCCGCATAAAATGAAAATTATAGATTTCAAAACCTTTATTGTCGGTAACCCCTGGAAAAACTGGGTTTTTATAAAACTTTACACCGATGAGGGAATTACCGGTCTGGGCGAGGCGACCGGTGGGCTATCGACCAGGCCACACCAGGCTGACATCGAAGAGTTGGCGCGTTTTGTAATTGGCGAAGACCCGTGTCACCCCGATAAACTCTGGCATAAAATGTACAAAGGCCGTTTTCTGAAGACATCGTTAGGTATGACCGGCATCGAATTAGCTGGTTGGGATATTCTGGGCAAAAGCCTTGGTGTACCGGTCTGGCAATTGCTGGGCGGCAAACACCGCGACCATTTGCGGGTTTATGCGAACGGTTGGTATCAAGGACCACGCGACCCTGTTTTCTTCGCCGAAAGAGCGGCTAAGATGGTTGAGCAAGGCTACACAGCGCTCAAGTTCGACCCCTTCGGCGGAGCATATCGTCAGATCGACCGTCAGAGTGAGCGATTATCGATTAACATTGTTCGCGCGGTGCGCGAAGCTGTCGGACCAGATGTGGACATTTTAGTCGAAGGACATAACCGTTTCAGCGTCTCGCATGCCATTCGCATCGGCAAGCAACTTGAAGAATTTGACCCGATGTGGTTTGAGACTCCCGTCAATTGTGTGGACATCAACGCCAGCATTGAGGTAGCCCGAGCAATCAAAGTGCCAATGGCACTCGGCGAAGACTTTGAGCGAATCGGACAGTTTGCGGACTTGCTGTCTGCACGGGCGATTGACATTCTTCAACCGGAGGTATTGCATCTTGGATTGGCGAACATAAAGAAGGTGTGTGGCATGGTTGAAGCCTACGAAGGGCTGATAGCCAGCCATCAAGCTCAAAGCCCACTCTGTACCGCTATCAACACGCATCTGCATGCTTCCATCTCAAACTTTTTGATCCATGAAAATTTTGATGACTCGCTTGAGCCGTGGACATGGGACGTACTAACAGGCGTACCGCGCGTCGAGAACGGCTATATCACTGTGCCAGATACGCCCGGCTTCGGCGTAGAACTCCATGAAGCGGAAGCAGCCAGGCATCCTTATGGCCCGAAGAATTTCCTGCGCCTTTTTGAAGAAGGCTGGGAAACACGCCGTCCACCCGAGGAGTAAACCAAAACGCCGAATTTTGATGGCATCCCAATGCCTTGAACTCAAGTAATGTCATTCTGAGCGAAGCGAAGAATCTGGCTAAGAAGCTAAAGTCCACTCGAAGTGGACTAAACCAGCTCCCAGTCGTCCCCCTTAATCCCCCTTATCAAAGGGGGTAGGGAGGTTGTGGGGGCAAGGGGGTTGTCTCTGAGACGACTTGAGCCACTTAGTCTGTTCGCTACGCTCAGTAGTCCCCCTTAAAAAAGGGGGTTAGGGGGTTGTACTTCGTAAACTACTGAATTGATTCACAGGCTTAAGTTCCCAAACGAAGAGATTTTGGACCGACTTGGGTTCAAAAAGTAACTTAACAGTCACCCCGTTACTCCTGGTTACCCCGTTGGAAGCCCCCACATTTATGTATGGGGAGTAACGGGGTCACCACCAAGTGCAATTTACCCCCAAAACGCGGAAAGCAGATGAGGCTGATAATATGGAAAACAAAGACAATTCTAATAAACCTGAAGTTGAAACCATCCACCCGAAACGGAGCATCTGGCGGACTTATGATATCACCGATGGCTTGCCCGCAGGCGTTCAGTGCCTGCGGCAAGATCGGCAGGGCTATCTCTGGCTGGGGACCAAAGAAGGACTCTGTCGCTACGATGGGGCAAAATTTATCCTCTACACCACCGCCGAGGGGTTGGCGGATAATAATGTCTCGGCAATCTGTGAAGACCATCTGGGACGCTTGTGGTTTGGCACTGGAGGCGGTGTTTCCTACTTTGATGGGCAGCGCTTCCAAACCTATACCACCGCCGAGGGATTAGCGAATAATGGTGTCTTGGCAATCTGCGAAGACCGTCAGGGGCGCTTGTGGTTTGGCACGCAGGGCGGTGGTGTCTCCTGCTTCGACGGACACGGATGGACTACTTATACCACCGAAGACGGTTTGCTGGATAATCACGTGGTTGGTATCATCCAGGATGGAGAAGGGCACTTCTGGTTTGCCCACCATCACAGTGGCTTAACGCGCTTCGACGCCGAAACGCTGCAGCTTCTCACGGATGAAACTGTCTCCGAAATTCTCCTCCAGGACAGACAGGGGCGTCTCTGGTTTGACAATGAAACGGAGCTCTATTGTCTTTTTGAGGGGCAGCAATGTCGTCAAACCTTCAATGCCGCTATATTCAGCCTTCTGGAAGATTCCAGAGGGGTCTTCTGGGTGGGGACAAACGGAGATGGACTGTATTGCTATGATTTCGACCAGGTTTCGATAAACTCAACCCGACGGCTCAATCCGGCGGCGGAGTCTGCCGATGTCGTGCGGGAGAAAGCAGATGGAGCACAGCGACATCCCGAGAAGTGGGGCAAGCGCTTCACGACAGAAGATGGCTTAGAGAGCAATAGCGTTCTGTCCCTGCTCGAAACTCAGGATGGAACGATTTGGGTGGGGACACAGAACCCTGGTTACCTCTATCGCTTTGATGGGAAGGCGTTTGAAGCGATTCCTACACCGCATAGAGTTATCTTTCGCTTGTTCGAAGATAGCCAGGGACGAATCTGGATGGGGGGATTTGGTGGTGGAGGGCTGTCCTGCTACGACGGAGAAAAGCTCGTGACTTACACGATGGCAGATGGACTGTCGGATGAGAGGGTCCAGTCCATCATGGCAGATGATACAGGAGGCCTGTGGATTGGGACAGGGGAGGGTCTCTGCTGTTTCGATGGGAAGCGGTTTCTCACTTACGGCAAAGCGCAGGGGCTCTTCAGCCTCCACCATCAATGGTCTACGAAGGACGCAACGGGGCAATTATGGTTTGGAACCTTAGGAGGCGGGCTCTATCGCACCGATGGAAAGCATTTTCAATGGCTTACCACAGAGGATGGACTTCCCAGTAATAGTGTCACGGGACTTGTGCCGCAGCCTGATGGTTCAATGATTATCAGCACTTATCGTGGGATTGTGCATTACCGCAAAACGGCAACTCTCCCCCCGCAGATTGAGATTCGGGAAGTGGTTGCTGGTCAGATCTATCCTCAACCCGATACTCTCGAATTAACTACCACACAATCAAGCCTGGTTACCATCGTCTATCACGGTTTGAGCTTGTCAACCCACAAGATGCGCTACAGTTATATTCTGGAAGGTTACGATAAAGAATGGCAGGACACCTGGGAGTCTCAGGTGTCTTATGAACAACTCCCACCAGGAGAATACACCTTCCGGGTGATTGCCATCAACCGGGATTTAGTCCCTTCGAACACGCCTGCAACGCTCACGCTGACTGTTGTTCCTGATGCACGGGATGTCGCGCTCACTCGCTTGCAGAACGAAGTCAACCATCTGCGAAGAGAAATTAGCAGAAAATATCACTTTGATAACATCATCGGACGTTCCACCTCGATTCAATGGGTCTACGAGTTGATGGAGAAAGCCATAGATTCTGGTCTGGCAGTGCTCATCAGCGGGGAAACCGGCACCGGCAAGGAACTGGTTGCCAAAGCCATCCATTACCAGAGCCCACGTAAAAACTATCCTCTGTTAGACCTTAACTGCGGCGCGATGCCTAAAGAACTGGTCGCCAGCCGCCTTTTCGGTCATTGTAAAGGTGCCTTTACGTCGGCAGATAAAGACCAGATTGGGATATTCGAGGCCGCAGTAGGAGGTACGGTCTTGCTGGATGAGATTGGTGAAATGCCCCCTGAAGCGCAGGTGCACCTGCTGCGGGTGCTACAGGAGCGTAAAGTCCAGCGTATTGGGGAAAGCCAGTCCCGTGACGTAGATGTCCGGGTAATTGCGGTAACCAACCGGGATTTGCTGGCTGAAGTACAGGCCGGCCGCTTTCGGGAAGATCTTTACTATCGGCTGAAGGTGTTCCCGATTCATCTTCCAGCGTTACGCCAACGATTAGATGACATACCACTGTTAGCGGAACATTTGTTACAAAAATATCGTCATCAAAACAACAAGGATATCGGTGGTTTTGCCCCCGGCGTTTTCGAGATGCTTCAGAGCTATAACTGGCCTGGGAATGTGCGGGAATTAGAAAGCGCCATCAATTACGCTGCTGCGTTTGTCGAGACCGGACAGCACATCCAGATTTATCATTTTCCCGCCCAGATTACACCAAGAGAGTCATTAATACAGGAGGTCTTGTCTGAGCACGGAACATACCGCGAACTGTTAGACCAATTCCAGCGTCGTCTCATTGAAAATGCCTTGAAAACATGCTCAGGTAACCGTCATCAAGCGGCGAAGATGCTGGGAATAGACCGCTCCAACTTAGTAAAGCTGATGAAGCGGCTCGGTATTGACAAAAAAGATTTATAACCTAATGTAGCCGAACTTGCCAAAGTTCGGGCTTGCCATAGGCCCGAATTCTGGCGAATTCGGCTACCGAACGTAAAGGGTGTAAAAATCACCCACCCCCCTCGGTGTAAATTTCACCCCCATTTAATCTTCAGATATAACAATGCTTTGACCGATTCTGCCAACCGTGGATGGGGTATTTTTTACCTTCTTCCACTCCTCACGAATCTCCAATGCCAAAAACTGAAAAAGTGGCGTCTGGACTATGTTCAGACGCTTTTTTTATGGCCTGGCATGTAACTTGCATTTTCTTAAGTCAAGGTAGCTTCAGTATGAAAGGAGATTAAATCTTGCTCCTGTTATTGCTGTTTGCCTGGGGAGGCGACAACTTGATTAAGACACCCACCTCAGAATCAACTAAGATAGAGTCTGATGAGTCTTCAACGGCAACCATTCCATTGAGAAGATACTGGAATGGTATAACGACGGATTACCTCACTATAGCGCAGCCAATAGTTGATTTAGGCGCTCCAGCACAGGGGCATGTGTTCCAGGGAATTGAGGGACATATCTTTCCTGTCCAACAGCCTGATACCGTTCCATTGAGACTATTCTGGAACGCTAAACGGAAAGATTACCTTACCACAACCGCGAACGCCGTTCCAGCAGGATATGTGATGGTGCGAGTGGAGGGATTTGTTTTTCCAAACCAACATCCTGGCACCGTTCCATTGCGGCTATTCTGGAGAGCGGAATGGCAGGACTTCTTTGCCACAACGGGTAATCCAAGCTTCGGATATGTGCATATAGGAATAGTAGGATATGTTTTTCCGTAAGCGTCCTCGCTTTACACGAAATTGTTACTATTTTAACATGAGGGCACCCCGATAATCGGGGTTAGATTATAAACATATTTTTACCCAATATTTTTGAAACAAGGAGGATACTATGAAGAGATGTACGGAGTTTCTCTGCCTGATTTTGGCCTTGGGGTTGCTCAACCTTTTGGTGGGGTGTGAGTATTTGCCCACAACCCCAATCCCCGCCCCCATGGTCAAGCCAGGTGACAAAATCGGCGAGATGGTCGTGAAGACCGGGTTTGAAATTGGGAAGACCCCACAAATTTGGGATTTCTGTTTTCCCCCAACCACGCTTGGTGTCACGACCATGGAATGTACTGTCCCGGCTCTCCCCGAACTGGCCATTGGAATTGGTTGGTTCGCGGCGGATGAGGCCCTGCGCGATTCGAACTGGAAGGCGGCAACCTGGGAGTTGCAAACCATCGATGGCCAACAGTTGGACCTGAACGCCTTCGGCACTTATGACGCCGACGTGCCCCTGACGGGCTTGCCCGGCCATGACCCGAACGAGGAAGTCATCGTCAAGGTGCGCGGTTGGGATGTGGTGCTCGAGAAGCCAACACCTGGCTTGCATACATTGCACATCGTTTATCACCTCAACCAGCAACTTTACGATGGCTTTGCGGTGACCGAAGCCGGAAAGTACGAGTTAATCGTGAACTTCACGGTCAAAGAAGAATAGTGTATTGTTACATTTGTAGTGACGTCCCCCTTAATAAAGGGGGTGTAGGGGGTTGTCCTAAGCGATTGAAATCGCCAACTACTACACCGATCTAAAGATAAAGCCTAAAGGCACAGTGCTGGTTTTGAATAGCAATCGACCAACACCGTAGCTTTGGCTTTTGTCTTTAGACCGGTGATAAACTTAGACGAAGGTTAGTGTTTGTCCTTCGTCAATTATTCACAAAACAAAAGGAGAACAAGAAACATGAAACCACAAATAGCAACACGCACCATGAAACAAAATTTCATTTTTCTCTTAGCAGGCTTAATGTTCGTGGGAGTCCTCAGCATGGTTTCCATCAGTTATGCAGAGGGTGACACCTGGACGAAGAAGGCAGATATGCCAACCGCAAGGCAGGATATGTCCTCCGCCGTTGTAGATAGAAAGGTATATGTCTTCGGAGGTTCAGCAGTGCGCAGCGGCCCGGTTCTTTCGGTTGTGGAGGAATATAACCCGGCGACGGACACTTGGACAAAGAAAGCTAACATGCCAACTGCAAGAGCGGCTTCATCCTCCGTTGCAGTGAAAGGTAGGATATATGTAATCGGAGGAACCACAAACGATATTGAGTTCACCGGACTTCCAACCGTAGAGGAGTATGATCCGGTGACAGACAAGTGGACAACGAAAGCAGATATGCCAACGCCAAGAAGTGCTTTCTCTGCTGGTGTTGTAAATGGCAAGCTTTACGCCATCGGTGGGTGTTTAAGATTTCAGGGTGGTGTAACTGTGCCTACTGCGGCTGTGGAGGAATATAACCCAGAGACCAACACATGGACAAAGAAGGCAGATATGCCAACACCAAGATTGTATCATTCCGCAAGCGTGGTCGAGGGGAAGGTTTATGTTATTGGCGGAACATCTAATTTGGGTAGAAATAAATTCTCGACTGTAGAGGAGTACGATCCAGCGACGGATACCTGGACAAGGAAAACGGATATGCCAACGTCAAGGTGTTGGCATTGTTCCAGTGCATCAGGTGGGAAAATATACGTCTTCGGTGGTTTTATTGACCTGGTTGGTCTTATAATTGTTGAGGAATATAATCCTGAGACGGATACATGGAAAAGGGTGGCAGATATGCCAACTGGAAGACAATTATTAACTGCCAGTGAGGTTAATGGGCGGATTTATGTTATTGGAGGGGCTATTGGAAAATTTCAGGATGTAAATTGGAATGCTCCTTGGTGGAATGGGATTTCGATTGTGGAGGAATATACACCAGACGGTTGGCAACCTGGGCAATCTATTTCTCCACAGGGCAAACTGCCAATAACCTGGGGTGAAATTAAAAAGTGAAAAATGGGCATTGCAACTCTTCACGAAAATGGGAGAATAAAAAAATGGCAACAGTTATCAAGGATTTATCGTCGCCTGAATTAGTTCCTGCATTAGAGAACAATATGTTCGAATTTTGGTCAACTTACGGACGCGCAACTGGCAGGGGTTTATACATCGGCAAGGACTACATCCGAGTTCTGACAGGTATCCCGTTCCCCATATTCAATGGCGTATTTCGCGCGCAACTCTCGCCAGAAACAATTGATGATGCTATAAGCGACACCTTAGCTGCAATTAAGACATGGAAGGTGCCGTTATTCTGGTGGGTGGGACCGGGCACACAACCATCTAATCTGGGAGAGCACCTTGAACGGCACGGGTTTCACTATACTGGAAGCATGCCTGGAATGGCGATTGATTTGAGCATATTGAAGGAAGATGGACCACAGCCACATAATTTTACCATCAGACCGGTTGAGAATAACGAGACACTTGAAACGTGGGTTCGTGTTGCTGCAAAAGGTTTCGACATTCCTGCTTCAATTCATGATTCGATTGTCGACCTAGAGCGCAGTGTGGGAGCGGGTCCAGATGTCTCCCCGCGTCGCTATATTGGCTATCAGAATGGCGTTCCGGTGGCAACTTCGGGGATGTTCATACATTCGGGTGTGGCAGCTATATGTTGGGTGGCCACTTTGCCGGAAGCACGGAGACAGGGAATAGGAGCCGCAATGACACGAATGCCTCTGATAGATGCACGATTAAAGGGTTACCGGGTTAGCACACTGGTGGCCATGGAAATGGGGCACTCTGTCTATAAAAAACTTGGCTTCCAGGATGTTTGCAGTATAAGTCTGTACTTGGCGGGAAGTGAACTATGAAATCTACGTTATGGATGCTGATGGAAGGAATCCACTGTTCAGTAGAGTGGGCGCCGCCCACCAAAATCCGCTTTCGATCTGGTGGGCATTGCTCACCAAAGCGCTGCTTTAGTCGTCGGGTTCGTTCCCGCAGAATTGCGGGACAGTACAACCGCAACTTTTATAAGGAGGTATTTCACCATGTTTCAACCAATGTTTCAACGAATCAACAACTTTTCTCAAACACAACCTTTAAGGAGGTATTTCATGTTTCAACCAATGTTTCAACGAATCAACAACTTTTTTCTCGTTTGTCTCACGTTCATTGCCCTGGTGTTAGTCACGCTGCTCGCGTCATCCATAGCGGTCTATGCCCAGGCAAAAGACCCACTATTAGTTATCCTTGCCTTCAACGATGCTGTGAACGCCCATGACGTAGATGCCGCGTTAGCTTTCTTCGCCGATGACGCAGTTGCCACTGTAGGAGGCCCCCCGCCCAATGTCGGCAAGGAGCAGATACGAACGTGGCTGCAGGCCGATATAGCAGATAACATCCACGTCGAGTCGAGAAACTACCAGGTGGTCGGAGACAAAGTGACCTGGATAGGCAAGGTTTCCGTGGACTCCCTTCGGAATATAGGCGTCTCTTTCATAGAGGGCCCGGCTGAAGCTGTGGTTCAAGGTGGCAAGATTAAGTCCTTCACGTATATCCTCAACCAGGAGTCATTGGCGAAGTTAGAGGCATTCCCCGTAATTGTCGCCTTCCATGCCGCCTACAACGCCCACGATATGGATGCCACGTTGGCTTTATTTGCAGATGACGCTGTTATGAATTTCCCAGGTCAACCTCCACCTAACGTTCTCACCGGTAAGGAGCAGATACGAACAGCGTTCTCACTGGGCGATTTTGCATATAACGTCCACCAGGTTTTGCTCGTGGAAAGCCTTAAGGTGGTAGGCGGTAAAGTAACCTGGAGTGCTAAGGGTTCCGCGGACTTCCTTCAGAAACTGGGCATTGCTTCATTAGATGCTATGGGTGAAGCAGTTATTCAGGAAGGCAAGATTAAGTCCTTCACTGCTATTTTTCCCCCAGAGTCATTGGCGAAGCTAAACGCAGCTACTCTGATCACCGCTCTCCAGGAAGGCGCAAACGCCCATAAAGACATAGACGCTATGGTGAATTTCTTCACCGATGATGCGGTTGTCACATTCGCAGGCCAACCCCCACCCAATGTCACCACCGGCAAGGAGGAAATACGAGCATGGCAGCAGATGGAGTTTGCATGGAACAGCCACATCAAGTGTGAGAACCTAAAGGTGGCAGGTGACAAAGTGACCTGGACGCTCAAGTATTCATCGGACCCCCTTCTGAAACTGGACGTCGTTCCACCTCTATTAGAAAGCACGGTTGAAGCTGTGATTCAGGAAGGCAAGTTCAAATCCTTCACAGTTACCTTCAACCAGGAGTCGTTGGCGAAGCTAAACGCAGCTCTTTTGATTACCGCTCTCCAGGAAGGCGCAAACGCCCACAAAGACATAGACGCTATGGTGAATCTCTTCACCGATGATGCGGTTGTCTCATTCCCAAATCTACCTGGAGTTGGGCCCTTCGCCGGCGGGGTCGGACCCTTCACCGGCAAGGATGAGATACGAATGTGGCAGCAGATGGAGTTTGCAACTGAAAGCCACATCGAATGTTCGAACCTTCAGGTGGCAGGTGACAAATTGACCTGGACGCTCAAGGTTTCCGAAAATGACCTTCGTGAAATAGGCATTGATTCAATAGATGGCACGGTTGAAGCCGTGGTTCAGGAAGGCAAATTCAAGTCCTTCACATATACCCTCAACCCAGAGTCATTGGCGTATCTAGAGTGTGCTATTGCAAGAACTGAAGAAGATTTCAGCCATGTCTTCTTCATGTCCCTATCTTCCGGATTAAACATGGTTTCTCTTCCCTTAAAGCCGCAAACGCCGTACACCGCCCGCTCCTTTGCCGAGATGCTCTCTGCGACGGTGGTGATAAAGTTAGATGAGAAACGTCAGCGATTTGTGGGCTTCACCTTAGACGCTCCCGACGATGGGTTCGCGATTGAAGGTGGCAAGGGATACATTGTCAACGTTCCAGAAGCGAAGCAGGTAGCGTTTGTCGGTGCGGCATGGACGAACCAACCGCCTGTAGAAGCAGTTCCTTCTCTCGCTCAAAGCGATGGCGCCTGGGCGTTCGTGGTCAGTGGCAGATTGGATGGAGGACAAGCTGACAGCTTGTCTTACGTAACTGTCCGAAACACGAGGACCAACGCAGTTGCTACCGATGTCGTTAGGTCAGGATACTTCGCGGTTGCTTTTGCCAATCTCAGTCGTCAAAGCGTAGTTGAAATCGGTGACCAATTAGAAGTAACTGTGATGGACAGAACCGGTGAAATCGTTTCCGATACCCTCTCTTACACGGTGACGCCAGAGGCCATCCATCAAGCGTTGTTACCGATTACCCTCACAAATGTTGGGAAGCCGAATCAGAGCCGACTGATGCAAAACTATCCAAACCCGTTCAACCCAGAAACGTGGATTCCCTATCAACTTAGGGAACCAGCCGACGTTGTGATTCGCATTTACGATGCTACTGGACAATTAGTGCGCACGCTATCTTTGGGACAACGCGCAGCAGGCTTCTACCTGGGTCGTCATAGAGCCGCTTCCTGGGATGGACATAACGAAGCTGGCGAGAAGGTCGCCTCTGGCATCTATTTCTATCAGTTGCAAGCAGGCGATTTTTCCGCTATGCGTAAGATGGTTGTTGTTAAATAACTTTTAATTACCTCGCCAATGTCACATGGAAATATGACATTGGCGAATTACCTACGAATAGAAAAGGAAAGGATGGAAAGGGAGAATAGGGAATCCTTCCCTTCCCTCCCTTCCTTCCTTTCCACTTCACGTAGACCCGCTTTTATTTCACCGATACCTCCAGCCCTTCAACGTCAAAGATGACGTTGATGCTGGAGTGGAAATGAGCCGGGTCACGGACGAACTCCAGGTAAGATTTTAGTCGTTCAGCCAAATTAGCGCTATTGTGCGCGAGAACTACGCTTCCTTGAGGCATTTTGTCATAACCGGCTTCAAGGATTTCAAGATATATGCCTTTACCTCGGCCCTTATCTCCGTCGGCATCCAGATATAAGAGATGGATTGGCTCTGAAAACTTTGCGACAAAATCTACGGCATCGTCCGCGATTATACGGGCAACTCCAGTGGGGTCGATACGTCTGACATTCCGTTCCGCTCTCTCAGCCTCTTGCGGCTTAATTTCCAGGCCAATAAGTTGCTTTGCCGTATAGCAAGCACCCGGACCAACGCCTGCCCCGGCGTTTGAGATGAACGTATTGCCGCAGAAGATACCAGCCGCTATCATATTCTGCGGCTGCACGATAGCATTGATGGCGTAGAGCAAACGTTGCATCCGCGGGGTAATCGCTGTCCAGGGTATCTCGAATAGTTCCGCCACCGCCTGGCGATGCGCTAACATCTTAGCGTGGTCATAATTTGTATGCGACACTACTCCCGCCTCATGAAGCATGTTAAGCGCCCCATCCACAACGGCAATTTCCTTCTCTAAAGGTTCCAGAACGAGATGTGGTTCGTTGAATTTCATTCGATAATTGTTCCAATCATCGCTACGATACTCTTGAATCATAGGATTCCTCCTTGAAAAATGTAAGAAACCCGTTTTCTCAAAGAAAACGGGTTTCTGGCGACTAAAGTAGTTCTTTATAAAACTCCAAATAGGATTTAAGCTCAACACCGATTTTCTGCGCGTATTCTATCATCCCGCGTGTAATCGACATATCTGCGTCACCTCTAATAGACGACCAATCGTGTTGAGCATAGCCCCAGACTAAATCATGTTCTGCAATGTAATCCAAATCTTGCTTTATATGCTTGAGGTATTCATCGCGGTTATCCCAGCCAATTTCGCCGCGCATGATGCAATCTTGCCAGCCCTGGACGGGACATTCAAGCATATCAGGAAACCCTTGCACTTCATACCAGAACGGCTGAATTTCAAACGCTACAGGTTGCCAATCGTGTTTATCGCGCGCATAAGTGCGAATAAAACGAATTCCCAATTCGTGGAGAATTGCCAAAATGTCAGGTCGGTCTGCTAAACCTCTGTAATAGCCATAAGGGCCTGTCAGTCCAATGCAATCAACGTTGAGATGTTCCTTGAGAAGTTCAATCGGTCGCTTCACCTGTTCTCGAATCTGTTCCAGCGTTCCACCCCGAAAAAGCGTTTTCCCATGTTCGTTCTCCTGAAATACTGTCTTGAGAAGCACATGAGAATATGTATGCTGCTGGAAATCTATTAAGTCGCCATATTCAGCTCCTACCTTTTTAAACTCCTCAAGATTGTTCTCCAACGTTTTTCCACAGATGAAAAAAGTACACGGTGCATTTAGTTCGCGGTGAAGTTTCGGCGCCACTTTTAGAAATAGTTTGGTAGCTTCGCTCTTCACGTCCTGAGTTTCTACGTCATAGCCGATTAATAATGTAGCCATTTTATTCTCCTTACACAAGTTTTTCACTTAGGGTAATAGTACCAGCATCTTGTAGCGAAAATAGGGAAGGAAAGGAAGGAAGGGAAGGAAAGCTGTCCCCGCGTTCCATCCTTTTTGTTGCTTTTGACACCCATTCCGAAAGTGTCTTGTTGCCTTCGACAACCAATTCCGAAAGTTCTGTCGAAGGCAACAAAAAAAGTTCTTGTCAAAAGCAACAAGACATCCTTTCCTTCCTTTCCCCCCTTTCCCTCATATCTTTACCACAAAAGAGCGATAAGTGAAAAAGTCGTATCCGCATTCAAAATACTTCCTTTGCCGCGGCCTTTATAGCGTTGGCAATCTTTTCGATATTCGCGTTCTCCCAGAATGGGCTGATGCCAATATTGATAGCGCGTCCAAGATAGTCGAGCGTTTTCGGACACATATCTCTTGAATACTCGACTTTGCCTTCATAAGCAGGATGACTATATGGCCAATCGCTTGGATGGTATGTCTTTTTATCCATGATGTAATCCCAGTAGCAGTAGATATGCCAATCGCCGCGACCGGGCGCATACATTGTGCCTGCGCCAACGCCGTGTCGTCCCATCGCTTCGGCGAACTTGACTGCGATTTCCGCTGTTGGCAAATAAAAAACCATGCAAGTAGCGGTATCGCCTACGTCATTTATTTTGCGAAATTCGATTCCATTGACGTCACGCAATGCCTCTTTCAGTTGCGATTTTTGTTCGCGCATCTTTTCAATGAAACCGTCCAGCCGCGTCAATTGAACGCCTGCGATAGCGCCACGAACTTCATCCATGCGGAAATTCATGCCAGCAAAGAGCGCGTTAGGATATTTCGACCTACCCCACAAACCGCCGCCATCGTGACACATTCTGGCACGGTCGTAGAGTTCTTCATCATCAGTAACCACAATACCGCCTTCGCCGGTGGAAATTATCTTGCTCAGTTGAAGGCTAAAACATCCTATCTGCCCGTGAGTCCCAAGACGTTTCCCGCCATAGGCGCCGCCGATAGCTTGCGCGCAGTCTTCAATAACAAGCAAATTGTATTTTCTTGCCAACGCCATAATCGTTTGCATGTCCGACGGCGCGCCTATCATGTGTACAGGCATGATAGCTTTGGTGCGCGGCGTAATCTTCGCTTCAACATCATTTGGGTCCAGGGTCAGCGAGTTGTCCACTTCGGCGATAATTGGAACTGCATTGGCAACCACAACCGAAGCCGGAGTTGCAATCCAGGTGTAGGCTGGCACCATCACTTCATCCCCCGGCCCTACTCCTGCTGCAAACAACGCTGTAATCAATGACGATGTGCCTCCATTTACTGCAAGCACATATTTTACACCGAACTTCTCAGCTACCGCCGCCTCAAACGCAGCAACTTTTGAATCTGATGACCAATACCGAAATAACTCGCCGCTTTTGATGACTTCCATCGCGGCTTTCTGTTCTTCTTCAGCTAAATAATACATGTAAGCCTCCTGATATCAAGCTGATTTCGACAGTTCTCAAAAATGAATCTCGAAATTTTAATTCTTCCTCTTAGTTCTTTTGCTCAAACTTTTCTTTCTTAAAGAAAAATTTGGTTTAACTGAATAATCATGCCGCCCTCTTTTTAAACAGGATACCATAGATAAGGCAAAAGTGCAACACACTTTTCTTTTAAAAGAAGTCCCCCTTAATAAAGGGGGGTAGGGGGAGTGTATCAAAAGAAATAAGAGGAAGAGAAGTGTAGAAAGAAACAGAAATTAAAAAACTCTTGACATATTCCCTTTTTTCTAATATACTTTACCCTAAAATATGGTGAATCTTCATGTAACATTAAATCAAGGAGGCAATAGATGAAATTCAAAAGTCTGGCATTTTTAAGTGTGGTAATACTCTTTGCGTGTTCACTTGTGGTTAGCGCGAAGGAAACGTCATTAATGACCATTGATGGTTCTGTTTTTTATAGTGACGGTACCACGTTAGTGCCAAATGGCTGGAATGCCAATGTTACGAATACGACTAAAAAGCTTAGCCAATCCAGCAAAACTGGCGATACAGGTCCAGGTCGTTACGGCGTAACATTTATAGATTTTATGGGTAGCATCATAGCTGCAACCGGTGATGAAATTGAGATTGTCATTACCGATGCAGAGGGAAATGAACAAGGAATTACAACTTACATCTTTACTGATAAGGATATAGACGCAAATACCACAACAATAGATATTAAATTGGCACCGCATTTACAAGAATTCCCGCGTTGGGATGTCAATGAAGATGGCGTTGTGGATATTGCCGATTTGGTTTTGGTGGGCATTCACTTTGGAGAAGATTACAGGCAGAATGCTCCTCTATCACCGCTGGCGGGGAAGATGCGTTCAAAATACGCAGAAGGTGATTTGTGGCTCGAAGCCGAAGCCCAAATGAATTCAGTTCCATATCTCCAGGTACAACTTAAAACTACAGCCATTACTGATTTGTACGGCTACCAGTTTGACCTTGGTTTTGATGCAACTTCCTTAGAACTCTTAGCAGTAACATCAAGTCAAATTCTCAGACAAGATGGAACGCAGACATTCTGGACAGTATCCGAACAAGGTGCCCTCATCAGGGCTATGCACGTCCGACAAGCCACTAAGCGAGGTGTAAACGCGAACGGCACATTAGCAAATATCGTTTTTCGCGTGAAAGATGTTGAAAGTTCACAAAATAGCTCGTTATACTTAGCTAACATCAAGTTAGCGGATTCAAACGCCCAACTGATACCTATCAATATCAGGGCGATTAACCTGAACTTACGTCAGTTATTCATTCCCACGAAGTCCCTGTTAGGTCAAAACTATCCGAATCCATTTAACCCGGAAACGTGGATACCATATCAATTAGCGTCGGATTCACCTGTTCTCATTTGTATCCACAACACCAGAGGTCAGGTGATACGCACTCTGAACATTGGCAATCAAAAAGCCGGTATTTACATGACCAAATCCAAAGCCGCCTATTGGGATGGCCGAGATAACTCAGGTGAGAAGGTAGCATCAGGTGTATATTTCTACACTTTGCAGACTGATGAATTCAGTGCAACGAGGAAGCTGACAATCATCAAATAATCGTGCGGAAGTTCACAGTATTTTTTTAGAAAAGCATAAAAAGAAACCCGTTTTCTCGGAGAAAACGGGTTTCTTACTTGTCATAATTTATTTGACAGTGTACTGCATTGTTAAATATGTCATTCTGAGCGAAGCGAAGAATCTCGTAATGCGCAAAAGATGAGATTCTTCACTCCACTTCGTTCCGTTCAGAATGACAGCTTACCATAATTTATTTTACAGTGACAAAGTCAAGTTACTTCAACACCAGCATTCGACGCGTGGATGAAAAATCGCCTGCTTTAATTTGATAGAAATAGATGCCAGAGGCGACCTTCTCGCCAGCGTTGTTATGTCCATCCCAGTAAGCGGCTTTTGTGCGACCGAGGTAGAAGCCCGCTGAACGTTGTCCCAAAGAGAGTGTTCGTACCAGTTGACCATTAGCAGTGTAAATCCGAATCACAACTTCCGCTGGTTCCCTGAGTTGATAGGGAATCCAGGTTTCTGGGTTGAACGGGTTAGGATAATTCTGCAATAGCAGACTTTGACGAGGTACTCCAACGTTCTTTATAGTGATAGGCAAGAACGCCTGACGGATGGATTCTACTGTTACCGTGTAAGAGAGAGTCTCAGAAGCGATTTCTCCAGATTGGTCTTGAACTTGAATTTCCAGCCTATCGCCTTCTTGGACAACGCTTTTGCGATTGAGGTCGGCAAAAGCCGCCGCAAAGTATCCTTCACGGACGACATCAGTAGCAACCGCGTTCGTCCTTGTGTTTCTGACGGTCACAGCGAAAGGTAGTTTACGAGGTAAACTACTGAGCGAAGCGAACAGAGCCTTTTCGCACTCCAAAATTCTGCCACTAACCACGAATGCCCATGCGCCATCGGTTTGAACTGCAGGAGCCGCTGGCATAGGCGGTCGTGTCCATGCTGCGCCCACAAATGCAGCCATTCCACCTCTAAGTACATTGACAATATATCCTTTGCCGCCCTCAATTTGGAAACCATCGTCGGGAGCGTCTAAGGTGAAGCCCACAAAGCGCTGACGGTTTTCGTCTAATTTAATAACCGTTGTCGCAAAGAGAGTTTCAGCAAAGGTTCTTGCGGTGTATGGAGTTCGAGGTTCCAAAGGCAGCGAGACCATATTTAATCCCGGTGTCAGTGGCATGAAGAATACATTGCTGTAGTCTTTCGGCGCCATCGAGGGAATAACGCCGAGTTGTTGTAGCATACCCAGAGCGTCCGTACTTTCCCAATCTTCCACAACCTTGCTGTCAGCGATGCGTTCGATGATAAACCCTGTCAACCTCACCTGCTTACCGGTAGGAGGAATGCCCCCAAAATTACCTTTGTGTGTGCCAGTAAGTGTCCAGCGGGCCGCTACCTTGTCCCCTTCAGCGATTATGTCCTCAATAGTAAATCGGAGATCAGGGAAGGCGGCGCGTTGCATGGTGGCGACTTGTTTGAGGCCATCGAGTCCGCGAACATCAGGATTGCTAGGATTATGGAGGATGTAGTCCGTGGCGATAATCTCGTTTGCTACTTCCAGCTTCCCCTGATTCACGAACTCATCAACGATGCGGCGAGCGATTGCCTTGTTTTTCTCTGGGTCGCCAGGTGCGCCGGTTACTTTCGACGGCTCACCCCATGCGAAATCTACGCTCCCCATCGGAGGAATAACACCAAGCTGTTGCAGCATACCCAGAACGTCCCAAGCCCACCAGTGTTCCACTATCTTGCCATCAGCGAAACGATAGATGTGCATCCCTGTCACCGTCCCTTGCTTACCGGTAGGAGGAATGCCCATAAACTCACCTTTGTGTGTGCTGGTAACTGTCCAGCGGGCCGCTACTTTGTCCCCTTCAGCGACTAGGTCATGATCTTCGACATGGAAGTCCGGGAAGGCAGTGCGGCACTCAACGACCCATCTTTTGTAGCTCTTGAGCTCGGTGACGTCGGGACGGCTGGGGTCGTGGTTGACGAAGTCACTGGAGAAAATCTCGTCTGCTATGGCCAGGTTCCCCGTGTTCCAGAGTTCCACAAGACGGAGAACGATGGCCTTGTTTGCTTCTTTGTCAACGGGCTTCATCGGTGGAATAGCACCGAGCTGTTGTAGCATACCCAGAATGTCAAAACTGAACCACTCTTCCACGTCCTTGCCGTCAGCGAAGCGTCTAATAACAATCGCTGTCACCGTCACCTGCTTACCGGTAGGGGGAATGCCCATATACTCGCCTTTGTGTGTGCCTGTCGCCCAGAAGCGGCATACTACCTTGTCCCCTTCGGCGATTAAGTCCTCAATAGTAAATCGTGCATCGGGGAAGCCGGCGAGGAACGTGGCGACAAATTGTTTGTAGCCATCGGGCCCGTGAACGGAATTGGTAGGAGCATGATAGACATAGTCTGTGGCGATAAGTTCATCCACTACTTCCAACTTCCCTTGATTGAAAATTTCATCAATGACACGGCGGGCAATCGCCTTGTTTTTCTCCAAGTCGCCGGGTGCGCCGGTTACTTTCGACGACTCGCCCCATGCGAAATCTAGTGGTCCTGTCGGGGGAATAACGCCAAGCTGTTGCAGCAGACCCAGAGCATCCCAAGCCCACCATTCCTCCGCAATCTTGCCGCCGGCGAAGCGATGGATAAGCATCCCTGTAAACGTTATTTTCTTCCCCGTTGGAGGGATGCCTAACAACACTCCTTGGTGTGTGCCAGTATCTGTCCAGCGCCATGCCACATAATCTCCTTCGGCGATCATATCATTTACCTCAACATGAAAATCTGGAAAGGCGGTGCGGGTCTCAACGACCCATGCTTTGTAGCTCTTGAGATCGGTGACACTGGGATTGTTAGGATCGTGGTTTACCAAGTCGGCGGCGAAGATCTCGTCTGCTATGGCCAGGTTCCCTGTGTTCCAGAGTTCCACCCCACGGAGAATGATGGCCTTGTTTGCCTCTATGTCGGCGGTTGCTTGAAGAACACCACCTAAGGCAATTAACATGATACAAGCGATTAAAAGGTTGCTACTTCGAGAAAACATGGTGAAATACCTCCTGAAATATTGTGATTTTTTAGATTGAAATATAGGGTTGCTGATTCTTGAAAACATGGTGAAATACCTCCTTTGGTAATTTTGAGTAATGTTAATTTTACAACCATCACAAGCGTGGACATCAATGTCCACGCTAAATCAAAGAAAGGACGTTAAAACGTCCTGCGACAGCGGGCTTTAGTCTAATGTTACTAAGTTTTCCGCGTGATAGCCTTTAACTTAAGTTCAGGCTAATAGGCCAAAGTCCACTCAAGTGGACTAAAACCCAGTCCCAGTCCCGATTTTCGGGACTTATGCTTCTTAGCCTTCGAATTTATTCGTAGGCTAAAAACGCAATTCTTAGTAGCATTGGGCTTTAGTCCGCTCCCCCCCCTTTAATAAAGGGGGGCAGGGGGGATTTTACAATTTAGCGTGGTGATTTATCACAACGAAAGTGAGTTTACTACATCTCAATTCTTAATTTACTTTTTTCCTCAGTGTTTCTTTTGATCAAACTTTTCTTTCTAAAAGAAAAGTTTGGTTACCAAAGTCAAATTACCTCCGCTTCATCTCCCCCCACGTCGTTGCCAGCTTGCCCTGCGGTTGCACTGCCACCAGCGGAGCGCCTAAGAACTTTGAGAAGTATTCAAAGCATCGTTCCATGATGTCCAGAGAAACTGTCATGAGATCTCCATCGCTGGCTTCAAAGACATACTCCCACCCCTTCTCTTTGAGGAAGGCTATGAATGTCTCACTTTGCACGAAAGGAACACCGGTATCGTTACGCCCATGGTGAATCCAGAACCGGATTGGGTATTTTGCCGCATCGTAATTCTTTGCTAACTGCTCCAACTGTTCCAGAGAAAGATTATGAGCCGCGGCATGGGCACCCATCACGCTGAATAGATCCGGCCTCATAAACACAAGTTGGATAACGTCGCTGCCTCCTTTGGAAGGCCCAAGAAGTCCCCGATATTCTCTGGAACGGAGTACTCGGTATGTCTGTTCCACAAAGGGCATGATATCCTGAATGAAGTAGTTAGCCCATGAATTTCCAGCATTGATCCAACCAGGTGTACTGGGTGCCACCATAATCATGGGAGTTATTCTGCCCTGTGCGACCAGCGATTCAGCTATCCCATCGAAGTGATGAATATAGCATGGTTGAAGCCCGAAAAAACACCTGTCGGTGCCTGAAGCACCATGGAACAAATACATAACCGGGTAAGCCAGTCCTGAAGTTGCATACCCGGGCGGAAGGTACACGCCCAGTTCCTGTTCATAACCCAATACCTTGCTTTTAATCATAGGAAATTCGACGGTACCCTCTATCGCGAAGGCGACAGGCGACATCATCAAAGCCCCAAGGAGCAAGAAAGCGATGAATAAAAAGAAGTAAATTTTGAAGGTTTTTTGTTGAAACATGATTTTTCTCCTTTCGATTTTTTAGGCATAATGCCATTCCTCCCCCTTGATGGGGGAGGTTAGGTGGGGGTGAAAACATAGAACTCGCCATACACATCAACTTAAGCCTACGAATCAATTCGCAGGCTAAAAGGCTAAAGTCGTCTAAAAGACGACTGAAC
>Ga0194111_10002316_pt1 | contig 23050 bp, 21 predicted proteins | sample TA2KigC300mmetaG_FD_146194 | JGI IMG/M metagenome (GOLD analysis project Ga0194111, IMG submission 146194) | Freshwater microbial communities from Lake Tanganyika, Tanzania - TA2015033 Kigoma Deep Cast 300m | ecosystem: Environmental > Aquatic > Freshwater > Lake | place: Tanzania: Lake... | reverse complement strand
GTAGGGGGAGGATTTCTCTTTCTGCACAACTTCTCTCCTCCTCCCGCCATCTTAAACCGAGCGTGGTCGTCTCTTTGATCAGAAAATCAATGACCGGGGAAAGTTTCTCCCCGGTGCAGATGACCGTGAGAAGGGTTGCCGGTCTGTTCTTCTTCATCAGAATGGGCGTAAGAAAGACTTCCTGCACTTCCATGCCGAGAAGCCTCTCCATCACATAGTCATAGAACTGGGGGTTCATATCGTCGATGTTCGTTTCAACGACCATCACCTTCTCTTTTCCGGCAATCGGTTCTTCTTCTCCGATAATCAGTCTGAGAAGGTTCGGATGGGGAAGGTCACTTCTGCCCGCTCCGTAACCGATTTTCTCCACCTTCATCCCGGGCATCTTGCCGAATTCAGACCCCAAGGAGGTCAACAGCGCCGCGCCCGTAGGGGTTAGAAGTTCGGCCTCCACGCCGGAAGAATAGATGGGCTTCCCTTTCATCAGGGAAAGGGTGGCTGGAGCTGGGACAGGGAGGATGCCGTGCTCACATCTGACAAACCCCGCGCCAACATTGATTTTCGATACATAAAGTTTATCAATCTCCAGTTGCCGAAATCCCCAAACCGCTCCGACGATATCGATGACAGAGTCGAGTCCCCCGATCTCATGAAAATGGATTTCCTCGGCTTGTCTTCGGTGAATCTTCGCCTCTACGGAGGCAATCTTTCGAAAAACCTCCCTGCTTTTCTCTTTTAGATCATCCTCCAAACGGCTCCGGTCAATGATCTGAAAAATCTCCTTCAGGCTCCGGGAGTGTCTCTTCTCATCCTTTCCTCCCACAATCGCCTGAGTGGCGGAAATTCCTCCCCTCAGGACTTTCTTAACCTTAAGAGAAACATTTCGAAGCCGGAGCTTTTTCAGCTCCTCTCTCAACCCTCCTGGACTCAGCCCCGCATCGATCATGGCGCCCAGGATCATATCCCCGCTCGCCCCGGAAAAACAGTCAAAATAAGCAATTCGCATGATCTCTCCTCGACCTTCTTGGATTTACACCTATTATCAAAAAGAATAGAGATAAAATCAAATCAAATTATTCAAGGTATTGACAATTGACGAGGATTGAGTAAAATTTTGTTTTGACTGGCGGTGTAGCTCAGTCGGTCAGAGCATGCGGCTCATATCCGCAGTGTCCGGGGTTCAAATCCCTGCACCGCCACCAATCATTTTACAAGACCTTACCCTTTTGGGATTTCTCCATTTCCATTCTTGCAGGAGCTTCTGATGGTTCATGTCAGCATCATGGGTACGGGGTCATATGTCCCTGAACGTATTCTTACAAACCACCATCTAAGAGAGATGGTGGATACCAGTGACAAATGGATCGTGGAAAGAACGGGCATCAGGGAGCGGAGGATTGCCGGCGAGGAAGAGACCAATGTGACCATGGCCGTGATAGCGCTCGAACGGGCCATCGAAAATTCAGGAATCCGACGTGAAGAGATTGAATTTCTGGTCGTGGGCACCAACACCACCGAACCGGTATGGCCCTCCGCATCAGGCTATATTGCAAATCTGCTGGGTCTTCGTAAAGATCTGCCTTTCCTCGATGTTCAGGCGGGATGCACCGGATTCAATTATGCTCTTTCGGTCGCAGAGATGTCCATTAAGTCCGGACAATACAGGACGGTGGCGGTAATCGGAACGGACAAACTTTCAGCCATCACCGACTATCAGGACCGAAACACGTGCGTTCTCTTCGGAGATGGCGCTGGCGCTCTCATCCTGAGGCAATCCACGAGCGAAGGAATCATTCGTTCTCATCTCGGGGGAAATGCCAAAGCCCGCAACCTACTCATTCTTTCCAAAAAGGACGGCGCTGGAAATGGATATATCTGGATGGAGGGAAGAAAGGTTTACACCTTTGCCAAAAGGGTGATGGTTGAAAGCTGTTTTCGTGTCCTCGACCCTTCCGGAGCAGCCGGGAAAAACGAACTCCGCGCTCTCTTTGAACAGGTGACCAAAATCGTCCCTCATCAGGCCAATGCCCGGATTATCATGGCCGCTGCCGAGGAACTCGAATCGCGTCTGGAGCTTCCCGAGGGTGAAGCAAAGAATAAAATGATTATGACGATTGAACAGTACGGGAATAACTCCTGCGCTTCCATCCCGCTTGCGCTGGATATATCCCTCCGTACGGGAAAGCTCAGAAAAGGAGACCTCGTCATCTTGGTAGGCTTCGGAGCAGGCCTGACCTATGCCGCAAACCTGGTTAGGTTATAGAGACATCCTACTCCCCAATGGCAAGGTTATGTGCCTTTGTGAGAATAATAAATTCGAAGCAATAAAGTTAGAATGTTCGTTAATAGGGAATCAGGTTACCAGGAAATCAGGGGGCAGGAGACCAGAATACTAGAATATCAGGAAAACAAAAAAAGGGATTTTTAAACCTGATACCCTGATGTCCTGATATCTACAACCTGATAACCTGATGTCCTGATAACCGAATGAGCTTGTTCAGGAATAATCCATGTTGACCCTTAAGATCAAGCGATCGGTCTGTCCTTATGATTGCCCGGATGCGTGTGGCCTTCTCGTGGAGGTGTCTGATGGAAGGGCAATCAAAGTTTCGGGCGATCCTGAGCATCCTTTTACAAGGTCCACCCTCTGCCCTAAAATGAATCGCTATCAGAACACCGTCCACTCCCCCCTCCGCCTTACCCAGCCCCTCATCCGTGCAGGAGAAAAAGGTTCAGGACAATTTCAACCCATCTCCTGGGAAGAAGCCATCCGCCGGATTGTTGACCGCTGGAATGCTATCACAAAACAATTCGGAACAGAAGCCATCCTGCCCTATTCCTATGCTGGAACCATGGGGTTAATTCAGAGAAACGCAGGACATCCCTTCTTCTATCGTCTGGGGGCCTCCCGCCTCGAACGCACCATCTGTTCCCCTGCCAAGGAAGCAGGCTGGAAAGCGGTCATGGGAGAGACTCCTGCTCCTCATCCTGATGAGGTTGCAGAGAGCGATCTGGTCATCTTATGGGGGATCAATGCCGTTGCAACCAATATTCACTTTCTTCACGGCGTGAAAATAGCACGAAAAAAAGGCGCGCCGGTCTGGCTGATCGACACCTATAAGACCCTTACCTCTTCTGTGGTGGATCAAACCTATATCGTCCGGCCGGGGAGTGATGGCGCACTCGCCCTGGGCTTGATGCATCTTCTGGTCAAAAATGACCTCATCGACAATGATTTCTTAGCCTCGAATGTCCAGGGCTTCAAAGAATTGAATGAGAAAATCCTTCCGGACTTCCCGCCCGAAAAAGTAAGCGCTTTGACAGGTCTCTCTACAGAGACTCTCGGATCCATGGCTAAAACCTATGGCAGGGCAAAAAAACCCTTCATCCGTCTGGGGAGCGGTCTATCCCGGTATGGAAACGGTGCGATGACCATTCGCACGATTGTCTGCCTGCCTGCTCTTGTTGGAGCCTACGGAATAAAGGGGGCTGGATGTTTAACAGGCACCAGTACAGCAGAAGCCTTTGCTATGGATCAGGTCTTTCGGGAAGACTTCATGAAGGGGAAGACCCGCATTATTAACATGAACCGGATCGGTTGGGCCCTAAATGAGATCAAGGACCCTTCCATTCAAAGCCTCTATGTCTATAGCTCCAACCCTGCAGCAGTTGCTCCGGATCAGAATCAGGTGTTAAAGGGCCTCGCAAGAGACGATCTCTTCACGGTGGTTCACGAGAGGTTTCTCACGGATACGGCCCGTTATGCGGACATTGTGATCCCTGCCACCTCTTCTCTGGAGCAGAGTGACCTTTATCGGTCCTACGGCACATACTGCATCCAGCGCGCAAAAGCGGTCATCCCTCCTGTCGGAGAGAGCAAACCGAACTGGGAAGTCTTCAGCCTTCTTGCAGAGGCGATGGGATTCGACGAACCTTTCTTCCGCCAAACTGCAGATGAACTCATCGACCATCTTCTTTCCCTTCCCGCTCCAATGAGAAACGGTATTGACCAGAAAGCTTTTACAGCCGGAAAGGCGGTCGAAATCCCTATTCCATCGGATGCACGGACCAGATTCAGAACTCCTTCCGGAAAAGTCGAAATTCTCAACCCAAAGCAGCCTCATCCCCTTCCTCTCTACATACCCCCTTATGGCGGCAATGAGCCCTTCTATTTGATGGCAGCCCCAAGCTTTTACGCATTAAACTCCTCTTTTCGAGAACGGGGCGACCTCAGGAAAAAAGAGCGAGGCGTGCTCCTTAAGATGAACCCTGCTGATGCGGAAGCAAGAGGCCTAATGGAGGGAGAGCCTGTGATTGCCTTCAATTCGTTGGGTGAGGTCTCTTTTGTTCTACGGGTTACCGATGAGGTTCCTCAGGGTGTGGTGGTGGCAGAAGGGATCTGGTGGCTTGAACATTCTCCTGGCCCCCGTTCCGTCAATGCCCTCACCTCCCAGCGATTAACAGACCAGGCCCAGGGATCCACCTTCTACGACAATACCGTGGACGTGAAACCCGCCCCTTCCCATTCCCGGTAAACAAAAAGATAATGATAACCACCAGAGAGAGATAAATCTGAAGGCCAATCCGAACCTGACGGTCTTCCACAAAATCACCCCTTTTATGCTTACCAGTGACGGACGTCACTACATTCTGGAAAACAATCAAGGCTATAGATAATCACGAATGACCTTGATGAGCGCCTGGATCTCTTCCGCGGTGAGCTTGCCGTCTTTTCTGAAGATCAATTTTCCGTTTTTATCAAAGGCGAGAATATTACTGCTGTCGTCGGCAATCTTCCAGGCATTCACCAGCGTTTTTTTATAATCCCGCACATAAGTGGTTTTGGGATAATGCTTCTGTTTATCTTTAATGGATGAAGAAATAGCAAAATTGGGCATCCACGTGGCTGCCATGTTAATGACCCCAACCGATTGAAATTTGTCGCCGGGAAATTTCTCCCGATTCAGAGCATCGCTGGCCTCATTGTTCGTATCTTTTTCATCAGGATCGACGTAAAAAACGACATGGACCTTCCCCTGTAACTCTTCACTGCTCCAGGGTGTTCCATCCAACCGTCCTCCCAGTTTTTCTCTTAACTCTACTCTGGGAGGAACTTCGCCGAGTTCAATCGCTTCGGCAGTTTGATGGAAAAGAAAGACGGCCAAAAAAAAGATGAACCCTGTCAAGAGATGCTTCATCCTACACCTCCTCAACTTTTGATAGCGACGTGTTTCTGGATCCGATGGTCATGCGGCTCCATCTCTCATTTTGTCAAGCCTGAACCCGGAATCTGACTCTTTATATTTAGAAGGGAAATCGGATCAACCCGTGCCCCATTCATTCTAATTCCCCAATGAAGGTGAGGTCCTGTGGATCTTCCGGTGGATCCGACCCGACCCAGTATGGCTCCCTTGTCGACTCTATCCTCCTCCTTGACCAGTGCTTCTGAAAGATGGAAATACATCGAGTAGAAACCCCATCCATGATCGAGAATGACCGATTTTCCAGAGAAGAAGAGTTCCCCAACCAGGACAACCATACCGCTATTACAGGCCCATACGGGGGTTCCCTCCACTGCCCGAAAATCAACGCCTGTATGGGGGGTTTGACGTTTCCCATTAATAATACGCCTCAATCCAAATGCCGTAGAACGTTCCCCCTCTACCGGGCGTATAAAAGCACCTGCCCATAGTCTTTCATCCCGAAAGACCCGAAACAAGGATTTTAGCTGTCCTGCCTCTTTATTGACTCGTTCCAAAGTTTTCCTATCCAAATCCACCATGGCGGATGGGAGCGAAAGTTTCTGGATCCCGAAGTCGACCTCCTCCACCTTCAATGAAAAGTTACTCAAATGAATACCGCTCCCTCTATCTGTCGTAACAATCTTCATCTCATATGTGGCAGGTCGAGTGTCCATATCAATCCCAATGAGGCCCTCGTAGGTGCCATTCTGCTCGCTGAAGGCTAAGGGAAATTTTGCTCCTTGAAACTCCACGTAGATGGACTTAAGTGATGGCGGTCCGAATATGCTGATGAGGCATACTTCCCCCTGCTTGACCCCTCTCGGAATAGATTCGACCCGGAAATGATTTTCAGCAGAAACAGGCTTACCCGTCAATAACAGGAGAACCGGTATAAAAATAAGAAACTTTAAAAACGGTTGAAAACGAATGGAAATAAAATTCACGTAGTTTTATCCCCCTGAATTCAGCAGCCTCTTTTTCCAAAATAAACGAAGAAGTAGGTTCAAATGCAACTTCTTCCCTTCCTGAGCGAACGGGTCACCCTTCGAGAGCCTCAGGGCATTCGGTTTTTCCCGAATGTCCGGAGCTAAGGATAAGGAGGGAATCAGCATGACTGGAAAAATTACATGATTTCAACACATCCCCGCTCGCCCTGCCCGTCCTCCGAAGCCCTGGCGAAGGAGGGAGACTGGCGAAGGGCAAGCTGATAAATTCCTTTCAATGATTACGTTTTTTAGCGCCGAGGTTTATTAGGAATTGTTCCAGATCTTCGTAAGGTTGGAATCCAACGGCCGAATGGCAATCGACCCAAAAGGTCGGGACTCCTGTGATTCCAAGGGCGCGTGAACGAGACCAGTCGGAATCCACTGCCTCCTTAAAGGTTCTCAATTCAAGAACAGATCGTGCCTCCTTGTCTGAAAGGCCTATCGATTTTGCCAAATCGACTATTTCGTTAACCTTGCCTATATTCTTACCCTCCACAAAATAGCCTCGAAAGACAGCTTCGTGGAATTCGTCTCCCCTTCCCTTCGATTCTGCCCACTTTGCCAATTCCTGAGCAAGACGGCTATTGTAAGTCTTTTTTCGCTCACCCATAGGCAAACCTAATTCACCCGCCACTTGCTTCAACCGGGTCATGATCTTCTTAATGTCTTTGAGTTGTCCGGCAAAAAGTTCTTCAAGAGTGAGTCCCTCCACAGGCGTCTCGGGATGAAGAGGAAAAGCCGCCCAACGAACTTCGATGTCATAATTCTTTCGCAATTGCTCAATACGCACGGTACTGAAATAACACCAGGGTCAAACATAATCGGAGAATATCTCCAGAATCACCGGCTCATTCATATGTTTCTCCTTTTCGGCCTCACTCGACAGGGCCAACTTTTTCATGGATGACAACTGCTCTCTATACTAATGCAAGCGCAGTAAAGAACCCCGCAGCAGAGCTGCGGGGCATTAAAAATCAAAACTCAACTGCTCTTGGTGCTGATACTTTATGTATCGACGTATGACTTCTGAGGTTACTTTGTCTCCAACAGACCGAACAAAATACCCATCGCTCCAAAACTCTCCTCCCCAAAGCTGTTTCTTTATCTCAGGAAATTCCTTAAACACCACTTTAGCTGATATACTCTTTATGATTTGTACTACCCCAGCCGGAGAATATCGCGGAGGCGCTGACAAAAACAAATGAACATGATCCTCTTTCACTTCCATCGTATCTATATCAAACTCATACTTCTCGGCTATCTCCGTAAAAACTTCTCTGATCCTTTTGGCCAAACTCCCCTGCAAAATCATCTTACGGTATTTGGGAACCCATACCAGATGATATTTCAAATCGTAGACTGCATGGCTTGTTCTTTTTACCGAGTTCATGCAGTACTTATAGCATGTTTTATCGCTTCGCGAACCTGTTTTCATCACCCCAGCAGAGCTGGGCGGTATTCAACAGGTATTTTTTATAAATAATTTAACTTGTAGGGCAAGGCTTAAGCCTTGCTTTAAGCAACCCTAAAGGGTTGCCCTACAAAATATTTAATGCGTTTGTATTAAATGCATGTTTGCAAGACCTGACTCCCGGTTTACTATCAGCTTATTAAAATAATCTGGCACTTGGGTTTCAAAAGTCATCTGCTCGCCGCTGGTGGGGTGTTTGAAGGAAATCGATTTGGAATGAAGCGCTAAACGCCTGTACCCATCCTTGATTTTACCATATTTGCGATCGCCTACGATCGGATGACCTTTATCAGCCATATGGACACGTATCTGATTCTTCCTGCCGGTCAAAAGATTAATCTCCAGCAGACTAAACTGCTTGGTCTCTTTAAGCACCTTATAAGCAGTATGCGCCAGTTTGCCTTTTGTGACATCCGTTGTGGAATAGACGACATAAGCCTTGTTCTCAGACAGGTATGAGGTAATCCTTCCCTCTTTTGGGACTAACTGACCATAAACCACTGCAATATATTTCTTTTCCGTGTCTTTCCACTGAGTTTGCAAATGGTACTTAACTTCTTCCCTTTTTGCGAATATCAGCACGCCGGATGTCCACTGGTCCAGCCTATGAACAATGAAAATTCGGTTTCGCGACTTTAGACAGCCTTTGCGTACATAATCGGTTAGAATGCAGTAAGCCGTCTTGAATTTATTAGTCTCCGTCCCCACCGTCAATAGCCCCGCAGGCTTATCTACCGCCAAGATATCTCTATCTTCGTAGAGTATTTCTAACCCTCTTGGCAGATGTTTGCTGGTCGAATGTTTTTTCTTAAGCATACTCTTCTATCTTGTGCCCCATCCCCCGGTTAACTTACGCCGCACTTTAACGTGATCTTGTCGGGATTGGACTCCCAGGGCCAAAGAGCCGCGTAGATCACCTTATTACCATCTTGCCTGTAGAAAAAAGTTTGCTCCTTTCTCAAACCACCCAAAATATCAACCATTTTCTGTATATCTTCGGGCAGGTTTGCTTCTTTCCCGGATTCCTTGGCTGCCGGGCCTAAATCTTTTGTCAATAAAGAAAGAAGCGATTCAAGGTCCTTCTGGTTAATGACCGCCTCCAGATATTCGGACCCCTGTGAGTTCGGTCTAACTTCCATGTTCAACGTTTCTTTTATCTCTTCAATCAGGTTCATCGCTTTCGTCCTTTTAGGAATGCCTCACTCTCCCTTCCCCACGCTTCAGTGAGGCATTACTCCTTTCAAGAAATTGGGATTCGTTCCTAAGGGTTGACACTTTTCAGGTTATACATAGATTCATCTGATTGTCAACCGGATCGATGAAGAAGTCTGAATAAAACCAGAAAGCCCCAAGGTGTCTTCCCTTCCAACAGGGTTCAATCGAGATGCTAACGGTCTTTTAACGCATCTGCAAAGGGGTTATTGAAAAGCTGTTTCTGAGCCATTCCCTTACGAACGGGTTCTCTTCTTTCCCCCTTTTTTTCTCTTGTCACACCCGCACTTGCTTCATGCGTTTGAACAGTCTGCGAAGGACCGCCTCGCATCGAAAGGGAAATCCGCTTTCGCTCAATCTCCACATTGAGCACCGTCACCATCACCCTCTGATGGACCTTCACCACCTCGCTTGGATTCTTAACAAAGCGGTTAGAAAGCTCGCTCACATGAATCAGGCCGTCTTGATGAACGCCGATATCGACAAACGCGCCGAAAGCCGTGATGTTTGTGACAATCCCCGGAAGCCTCATCCCCGGTTTAAGGTCCTCCATCTTGTCAACCCCTTCGGTAAAGGCAAAGGTCTCAAAGGACTCTCTGGGATCGCGTCCGGGCTTGGCAAGCTCATTCAAAATATCATTGAGTGTCGGCAGGCCCACTGACTCGGTTAGATAATTCTTTAAGTCAATCTTTTTCCGAAGATCCTCATCCTTGATCAGGTCGCTTACCGAGCAACTCAGGTCCCGTGCCATGGCCTCAACAATGAAATAGCTCTCAGGGTGGACAGCGCTTCCGTCCAACGGGTTTTTTGCACCCCTTATCCTGAGAAACCCGGCGGCCTGTTCGAATGCCTTTGGACCCAGGCGAGGAACCTTTTTCAATTCTTCCCTTGAGCCGAAGGGCCCATGTTCATTACGATATTTAATCATCGCTTTGGCAAGTTGTGGCCCCAATCCAGAAACATAAGTGAGGAGTTCTTTGCTCGCCGTATTTACCTCCACTCCAACGGCGTTCACGCAGCTCATCACCACATCATCAAGGCCCCTCTTCAGCGCAGGCTGGTCGACATCGTGCTGATATTGGCCGACTCCGATTGACTTCGGATCGATCTTGACGAGCTCTGCAAGAGGATCCATCAGTCGTCTTCCGATAGAGACCGATCCCCTCACGGTGACATCGTGGTCCGGAAACTCCTCCCGCGCCACATCGGATGCAGAATAGACGGATGCCCCGCTCTCATTAACCATCATGACGGAAATGTGCCTGGGAAGGCCGAGCCTTTTCACAAAGGTCTCTGTTTCCCTTCCCGCGGTTCCATTCCCAACGGCAATGGCTTCAACCTCAAACCGGTCGCATAGCTCCGTGACCGTTTTCGCTGCCTCATCAGCCTCTTTTTCAGATTGGTGCGGGAAGATCGTATCCGTATGAAGGAGCTTTCCCTGCCGATCAAGACAGACGACTTTACATCCTGTTCGGAAGCCGGGGTCAATGGCAAGCACGTTTTTCTGGCCCAGCGGCGGCGCCAGTATGAGTTGGCGGAGGTTTTCTGCAAAAACACGGATGGCCTCTTCATCGGCCCGCTTCTTTGTATGGACCCGGATCTCTGTCTCCATCGAAGAAAGAAGAAGGCGTTGATAACCATCCTCAAGGGCTTGCCGCACCTGATCGGAGGCCGGGCCACTGCCTTTGATAAAAATAGATTCCAATATCGCAATCGCTTCTTGCTCGGGCGGAACAACGCGAAGCGTCAGGACTTCCTCCTTCTCTCCGCGCCTCATGGCAAGAATACGATGGGAGGGCGCTGTATGAACGGGTTCTTCCCATTCAAAGTAGTCCCTGTACTTGATCCCTTCCTTCTCTTTCCCTGCGATGACCTTTGATCTGAACCGGGCCTTCTGGAGGAGGAAATCCCTCATGTTGCCCCGCGCGGTTGCATCTTCACTGATCCATTCCGCAATGATGTCCCTTGCCCCTGAAAGCGCTTCTTCCACAGAGTCGACTCCTTTTTCCCCATCAACGAAAGCCAGGGCTTCGCCGAAAGGATCCTGGTTCACAGGGTCAATGCCGTCCTGCGCAAAAAGACGCTGTGCCAATGGCTCAAGCCCCTTCTCCCTTGCGATGGTGGCGCGCGTTCTGCGCTTGGGCCGGAAGGGGAGGTAAATATCTTCCAGGACAGTCATCGTCTCCGCTCCATCGATCTTTGCTTTAAGCTCCTCGGTCAATAACCCTCTCTCTTCGAGAGATCGGAAAATGGCCTCCCTGCGGCTGTCCAGATCAGACAGCTTTTCAAGCCGGTCCCGGATGGCGGTGATGGCCACTTCATCCAGTGACTGCGTTGCCTCCTTTCGATAACGGGCGATAAAAGGAATGGTGGCTCCCTCTTCAAGAAGTCGGGCAACCGCCCCCACCTGCTCCTCCCCAATAGAAAGCTCGACGGCAACCCGTCCGACATGCATCTCGTTCATGACTTCCTCATCAGGTTAAGTTTTTTTAAACCTAAATTGAGCGATTCATCCTATCTCACAAGGGGGGCAGAGATGCCTCAAACCCTTTTAGAATGCGATACGTTATAAATTTAGGGAATGGGCCTCGAACTTTCACCCAACGGGTGATGATTGGACAGGCCTCATGGTTGATTCAACCCATCAAAGGTGATCGCTCTAAAAGGCTTTTCGGCCTCCCTGCCCCCCTTGTGAGGGATGAAAAGATCGCTCAATTTAGGTTAAAGTAATACATTCAAGGAGAGATTTAAAGGTTTGGGTCGCGGAAAGCAAAATGGGGCTGAAAGGTGATACGAAAAGGATTGATCTTCGGCTCTTTACCTCAATGTTGCAAAAAAAGGAAGGTGGGCATGCTTCCAATCCTTTACAATTGCGGATCGTTTCTATATTTTATGGGGAACATTCGATGTCACCTCAGGTGACCTTTGGGGTATGCTTGAAAATTTAGTAGCCAACCATTTAAAGGTGCCGCTGTAAAGGCTTGGGAAACTGCGGTTTCCCGTGTCCGCCCGGCATACCCACCTCCCTTTTTATACAATTTTTATGCAACAACGGGGTTTACTTTAATGCGTTATCCCTTTGCTAACTGTTCCATTTTTTCAATTCACGACGACTTCCCATCCGCAAGTTTCAGGGTCAGAGCGCCCTCGATCTTGTTCTATCTCATTCATCGTCTCTCTTGGTTCCTTTGGCATACCAGTCCGGATCTCTGGCTAAATTCGCACGCGCCTCCTGGGTCATCATCTCGAAGGCCGGGTGAGTGGTCTCCCAGGCTCGATTATTAAACAGACCGTCGCGCATCTTTTCAACCTCTATTTTGACCTCTTCAAAATATCTGCCGTAAAGATGCAGCGAATCGCTGATATCCACATACCGCCCCACGCTGACCGGCTTGCCTATTCTTCTCGATATCCGTTCGGCAATCACCCGCTGCAGATCCGTCAGCGCATAAACGTTCATAAACCATGCCTTGTACAAATCTCTGCTGCGCCAATGTGCGTTCATGTTCAGCGCCAATTTACCCGCTTCATCGGCCACCAGCCTGCACCATATCCGTTGCAGACAGGGAGGGTCTTCCGTATAAATATCTGCCGTCGGCATCCATGCGATGGCTTGCGCCCGCCGGGTGTACTCCACTTTTGACAGCGAATCGATGATGTATTCAACCTGATCCACTGGCGCAAAGGGCTTCTTGGCGCCTTCTGGATCCCGCAGTCCGTAAACCGGACAATAGGCAAAAAGCCTCTCATGATAGGTATAGGTCCACTTCCCTGCCGCCGGGTCGATCCAGTGGTCATGGATCCCATCCACCACCTCCTGTCGATAGACCTCCAGCTCAACAGGGCCCCCTGGATAATTCTTATGAATCCGAGGTTCGGCAAAGGGGTGATAAACGGTAACGATGACGGTGGCATCTTTGCTCGGCGCATCCTCCGCCTTGTCATACTGCGTTTTGATATCCAATCCATCATCCCAGACGGCTAAGACCGCCTTCTCCCATGCCTCCGGCAGACACTCTGCATTGATGGACAATGTGGGAATATTTCCTGATGCTTTCATCTCAAACTCCTCATATCAAAATTTGCCGCAGAGGGTCACATCTTCACGGGCTGTTGCCGAAATCGACTTCATGCTTCGACAAGCTCAGCATGAGCGGAAAAGTTAAATGGTTTCAACATATCACCGTTCGCCCTGAGCCTGTCGAAGGGCAAATGGTAGGTTTGGGCAACAACCTGTTCAGATGTCATTATTTTCCCCTGCCTTTCATTTTACCTCATTATTGAAATGGGTTCCATCAGGTGGAGAAAGAAGAGGATGACCTCTTTGGGAGGGCCGCCAAAGATGGCCTTGAGGGTTAAACCGGATCATAAAATTTTCTCATCCTGTCGCACTAAACGGGGAAGGGCTGTAAAAAGGATAGCCCATCGAATCTTTTCTTCAGGAAGATTGAGCGTCCTTGCGACCATCTGGGTGTAAGCGTTGAGTTGAGGGCGATAGCGGTCTAACTGTTCTTGAATCCAACCCTCTACATCTTTTTCGGGCCTGCCGGTTTTATAATCCACCAATAACCACCTGTCTTCCATCCTCAGAAGCAGATCAAAACGTCCCACACGAACCGTCCGTTTGCCGTCAAAATCTTCGATAGCCCATTCAACGTGAACCTCCCTAGCCGATTTGAGCAAGGAAAGAAAAACCGGAGATTCCCAGGCATTGAACGCTTCTTTTAGGACCTGATGGGCCATGCCCACGGTTTCCTTCAGGGGAATTCCTTCTCTTGCAAGGGCTGCGGCAATGGCCTCCGATTCCGGACAGGGTTGTTCCCGGACAAGGGTTTCCAATATCCGGTGGATCACCACTCCTCTCGCCCGCGCATATCCTTCCTCCTCTTCTGCTCCAGGTTCGGTTGCCTGCGAGGTTTCATCTTCAATCCTGGAAGGGCTGGTGACCTGGTAGGGTAAGGGTTCCGGGTCAAAAGGCGGAACCATCCGGTCTGAAACAGGTTTGTTTAGTTCAACCCCTATCGATAGGCATGGCAGTGGGTTTTCGAACAACTTGAAATCATCTTCGTCGGTTTTCATCATTTTCATCAATGAAGAGAGGGGTGTTTTAAACTCATCTTCGTCCCCATTTTTATGGGGGTTGCCCCTCCCGCTCAGTGTCAGGCTCTCTTTTGCGCGGGTCGCCGCCACATAGAAGAGCCTTCTGGCCTCGGCAAGAGTGCGCTGTTGACTCAGATCCTTCAAGAGATAAGAACCAAGACTATCGAGGCCGGTTCTCCGGTCAGCCGTTGCCGCAACGAGAAAATGCTTCTCTTCTCCGGGTAACCGTTCCATTCGATAGGCAGGTTGCTCGCCCCGGCCCCCACCAAGCGGATTGTAGTCTAAATGGACTGCAAAAACATGGTCAAATTCCAGTCCTTTGGCCTTGTGAATCGTCATCATGGAAACCTTTGAAAAAGCCCCTCTCGGATCAGGCGGTGTGTAGGCTTTTTCAAGGAGTCGATGAAGCTGAAGAAGGGCTTCCTCTCCTGGCATCCCCGAACAGAGATCGAGCAGATCGAAAAAGGCCCTCGCATTCGAAACCCCGGCCGCACCATAAAGAGCTGCCGTTTGGCAGGGGCCATCCAAATCCTCCCACAACCTTGAGAGCGTTGACCTGTAAGATTCTCTGCCAAACATCTTCTGGGCCTCAGCAACCGCCTCACAAAATCTTGTCAACTCGGAAGAGGCAATCTTTTTAGAAAGTATCCTTTCGGACCAGAATCCTATGACATCCTTGAAAGCTAAAAGGATCTCGTTTGAAATCCTAAACCATGGGGCTCTCACCGCGCCTGCCCAGGCCACATCATCATATGGCCTGACCATTGCTGTAAAAAGATTCAAAAGGTGATGCACCTCGGGCCTTCGATTCATCGATTCCCCCTCTAAGAGGCGGAGTGGAACGTCAAGTTTCATAAAGGCCCTGACAAAGACGGGAAGATGGGTGCGCGCAGGGATGAGAATGGCAATCGTCTCTTCAGGCCTTTCTCTATAAAGCCTGGCCACTTCCGCTGCGACCCATCGAGCCTCTCTCTCAAGTGGAGAAAAGTTCCCATCTTTAGAATCCTTCTCATCATAGAAAATAGCCGCTCTCGTCGGAATCGATTGAGCGGATTTCTCTCTTGCCGGCTGGGATGAAGAAAATTGAACTTCGTTGTATTCTTTTCGCGGGGAGGCCATCACCTTTGCAAACAGCCTGTTCGCAAAATGGATAAGGTGCGGCCTCGACCTGAAGTTTGTCTCCAGAGAAAGTGGCTGGAGAGGAAGAGGCATCTCACTGTTACGTGGCAAACCTTTCCCCTTCAATTCATAAAATAGACCCACCTCTGCCCGCCGGAAACGATAAATGGACTGTTTGGGATCGCCCACGACAAAAACGGTTCGCCCATCTCCGGATTCCCACCCTTCTGTCAATCTGCCCAGGATCTCGACCTGGATGTCGTTCATGTCCTGGGCCTCATCAATCAGGATGTGTTTGAGATGTTCATGTTGAAAGATGAGGCTCTCACTCGGCCGTTCCGCATGATTCAAGGCCCTGAGGGCAGCCATCTCAAGCTCCAGGTAATCCATCCCCTGGGTGCGAATGAGATCCTGAAGCCTTCTCATCGCCCCCCCTGCAAGGATCAGTATGTCCGTCAGCGCTTCTAATCCCAGACTGTCTTCTTCAGGGTCCGGCCAATCTTTCACAAACCCTAAAAGTGTTGCCAAATCTTTTGGCAGTTGAAGAATAAATGTTGCCAGGGGGTGGTTTTTAAAATCCTTTGGGAATCCATCAACAGTCGATACTCTTTTCCGAAGGGTTTTTGATTTCGTGAGAAAGACCTCGGAACCTCTCTTCCATTTAGAAATCTCGTCGAGTGTTTGGCGAGGAACAGACGAGGGAAAAGATTCACCAAATGGCACCCCTCCCTCTCTCAAAGCCTCTTTGAGGCATAACCACTCTTTTTGAAATTGAATGAAGTTTTGATTCAATCGGTCCAGGAAATGGCCTGCATAACCTTCAAGCCGGCGATTCAGCTCTGATCTTAAGCTCTCCTGAGCTCTTTCTCCTGAAGAGAAAATTGGAAAATCCTTCAGCCTATCCCGCCTTCCCAACAACTCCACAATCTGCCTTGAAAGAGCATCGGGATAGTTGTTGACTCCCGCCAGGCGGTTGATATAGGCATCCCTCTCCTCCTTTGAACCATTCTCTGACAGGATACTCTTTATGTATTGGTCAACCGCCCTTTGAAGCAGGGCCTCCTGGTCAATGTCGTCCAAAAGGTCCACACCGGGTGGGATCTCCGATTCAACAGGCCACCCCCTCGACAAAGAGGCGCAGAAGCTATGGAAGGTCCCGACCTGCAGGGATTCGGGATGAAACAGGGTCGCAGGATGTGTATGATGTTTTTTGAGGGCTTTTCTGGCCAGGGACAGGAGAAGCTCTTCCCAGGGAGCCCCGGAAATATTCTTCTTTGACTTCCTCACCTGATTGAGTTTCTGGACAACCCGGTTTTTCATTTCAACCGCTGCTTTTCGCGTATAGGTGACAGCAAGGATCTGACGGGGATGAGAGACCTTTGAAAGAAGAGCTAAATAGCGGGCAATGAGGAGATCTGTTTTACCGGACCCGGCAGGAGCCTCCACAATGAAACTCTCTCCGGGATGAAGAGCCTCTTCCCGAATTTTTTGATCAGACGGTGAAAGGACCATAATAATGATCTACTCCTCTTGCCATGAAGGGTCGCCTTCTTCCTCTCTCTGCTCATCAAGGCCACAAATGTTTGGGAAAGGACAATGCTTACAACCACCCTCGTTTTGCGGCGTAGAAGGCGGCGGCAAGGGATCCGGACTGTAAATCCCCTTCAAAGGCCCTTCAAGTCTTTTACTCACCTCTTCGATCCATTTTTCTAAAAAATTGTCCCAGTCCACTTTCTCCAGCCCCCGCACTTTCACCTCCGAAACCCTCTTCAGGCTGATGTAACCCGCCTCAGTCCCACCCTTCCAACCACCGATCCGAGACAGGAGCCCTTTTTTAATGGCAAGGAGATAAGCGGGTAACTGGGGCCTGACCATCCATTCAGTCACTTCCTTACTGTTTGGCGGGTCGCCTGTTTTATAATCCCAGAGGGCTTTTCCCTTTTCCGGGTGGCTATCGATCCGGTCAAGTCGGCCCCTCAAGGAAATTCCCGTCTCTCCGATTGGGAGTCCCTCGAAAGACTCTTCAGCGGCTTCAAAGCGCCAACCTGCAAGGGCCCTTTCCTTTTCTACATCGAGCCAGGTTTTAAGCAGGCCTGGAAATTGATCGTTTCCCAGAAGTCTCAAACGCTCCACCATCCAGAAAGGATCTTTTATCTTGTCGCCCAGGATCGCGTCAACGGTCTTCTCCAAAAATTCGAGGGCCTTGCCTTTTTCGTCCGGCCAATCAGGCGCAGCTTTTGACAATCCCCGGGTGAATTCCCTCAGGATTTTGTGGATGACCTCTCCCCTCTCTCCGGGATCGATCCCGATCTTTAGTTCTTCAAGGGGCTCCAGGGCCAGCAGATGCCCAGCAAAAAATTTAAAAGGGCAAAGGAGTAGATCTTCAAATTGGGTCACTCTCATCTGCCCTGTCAATTGGAAATTCACATATTCGGAAACTCTTTCTTTTGATTCTCTTGAAATGCTTTCCCGTCCCTTCAATCCTTCCCTGAGCCAGCGAGCCCTCAGCCACTCCATGGGAGGCCTCTTCCACAGATCGACCGTATATTGAGAACCTTCTTGAGAGGACTCATCCGGGATCAATGGGCAAGGAAGGTAGGGAAAGTCTTCTCCTCTGGAGGCCGCACGGCTAAACGCCACATCAGGGGCGGAGGCCAGGAGGCAAGAGAGGTTTCGTCGGCCCGCCTCCCATTGCCCTTCGGCAGTGCCTTCTTCGATTTTACGAAGTTCATTTGGATCAAGGAAAGGCAGATCACCCGTCATCTTTGGCAGGGCGCGGCCGTGAACTCCCACCACCCAGACTCGGTCAAAGGCCAAACCCCTCGATTCCACGAGATTAAGAATCTGAATGCCGGCGGTCTCAGGAGTTTTCTCAACGACCTCAATTCCCCGGGAGGCTGCATTCAACCATGCCAGTACATCCTTTCTGCCCATCTCCAGATGTCCGGTTTCACTTTTCAAGTTTTCGACAATCATCAAAAGATGTTCTTTTGCTAAAGTATCCGTCTCACACCTCAATAGGGGGAAACCGAGGTTCTTCCACAGATTCTCCAGCTCCTCAAGCCAAACCCTCAGCGGTTCTTTCTTATAAAAGAAGAGGTTTCGAAGAGGCTGAACCGGACAACCGATATGGCTCAGGCGGAAAAGAAGATCTCCCAATGTCTCCGAATTGTTTTGACCCCAGATTGTGGATCTGACCGCCAGGTCCTGACCCTGCTTGATTCTCCCAACATATGGCGAAAAGAGGAGGGAGGATAAAAGTCCATTCGGCTGAGGCTCATCTGGTAAACGCAGAGGTAACAGGGCTGCCTGAAAAAGGGGATGTTCTAAAAGTTCCGTCCCTCCAGTCAGGTTGTAACGAAGGGCATCAGGGGGCCTCTCTTCTCGGTCTGTCAGCTCTTCAAGGGATTGCTTGAGGAGTTTTAAATAATCGGGATCGAGAAAGACCACTCCGAGCCGCCTCCGGTTACTGTTCCAGCACTTGATCACTTCAGCGCAGACGGATTGACACTCCTGCTCCGGAGTGGCGTAGACGCGAACCCTTACGTTTTCGTCAGCACTCTTTGAGGCGCGGTAAAGATCGACTTTCGACCTTTCAGATAGTAATTTGACGAGACTTTCTTCCATGGGCGAAAACTCGTTAAATCCGGTCAGGATGATATTTTCAGGAAGGCTGATCCTTCCCTCTGCCAGGGCCCCCCCTACCCTTTTCAAAATATTTCCCCAGGGGATATACCGATTCTTCTGAAGGAGGTCCAGAAAATGTCCAAAAACCTCCCGCCTCCAGTCGGCAAGCATGTGCCCGCTTGGAGAACCCACAAGGGGTTGCCCGGAACGCATCAACAGGTCGAAAGAATTCTGAAGTTCGAGATAAAGAAAGGGCCCTGGCCTCAGCCCCTCCATCCATTTCACTCCTTGCATCGCCTCATCCCACAGGCGAAGCCCTGCCAACCTCGAGAGAGGCTGAAAAGGTTCCCATAGCGATTCATAAGCCATTTTGACCCAACGATTAAAACCAAAGATGGCCGGGGTCTTCCATCCCTCTTCTTCTTTCTTGATCCTTGCCAACCGGAAACCATGCAACAATCTTCGCGAAAGGCGTGAAGTCGCTGTGAGGACAAGTTCTCCTCTAAAAGCGGCCTCAACCAATGCCTGCTCAAATTCGAGGGCTGATGAAAATGTCTGATCAGAAATCGCTGCCATCTTCTCCTAAAGGTCCTTCGTTCGAGTAACTATACCACGATTAAACAATGCGTTCCATTCAGTTCTTCTTTTTTCCCACTCAATATCTCTCTCTTACCATTATCCTTCCACCGGAAGAGTTAAACCCTGAACCTTCTTCGAAAGACCTCTTTCCGCATTCCACCTTCTACACTCTAAAATATCACCTCCCCCAGGAAGTGTCCTATGTTTTAAAAATGTTTCTAAGGATTAAGAGGACAATAAGGAAAATGGTGAGAAGTGGAAACCGTGTATAACCCAAAGTTTTTGACTGAAAAATTCAGTCAACCGCCCCAAACAACAACTTCTCTTATAAATGCGATCGCATCTATAGGAGAAGTTCAAAGGGAATAATAAGTTAGGGGGAAAAGTGAGGAGGGGGCAAAGCTCTGCTTCTTCTGTCGGGGTTTACAGTTTGACCTTGATGATTCGTTTTTTGGATAGATCGGCCTGCCCTTTTCCGGAGGCGTTCAGGTGCATGATGTGAGGGACATCGGAAGGCTTCAGGTTGAGCAATGAACAACAGATCGCATCGAGGGCAACCATGTCCGTTCCGGCATAAACCTTCTTAGGCCGGCTGATTCTTCCAGGACCGCCCGGCCCGTTCTCCGTGAGAATCGTTGTTGCATCGACCACGCAGAGATGGGGACGGATGACGGAGGCCAGGTCAGCAATTGCCTGGTGGAGAAAGGCCCCTCCCTGGTGGAACGAAATGCTATCCCAGTTAAATCCCATGAGGTTTTTGATGCTTCCGCTGATGCGGGTGCCGTAGTGATCCTTAAAGACAGGGATGTCGATCAGGACATCGTGTTCCAGAGCCTCTTTCAGGAGGGTGACTTCCTTTCTAACTCTTGGGGCGGGTACAGGAACAGTGATGTAGTCCTTCGGATGGACAGGGGTCTTGAATTTTGCTCCTATGTCCTCAAGTTCTCTTCCGACCGCAGGTCCCCATCGGCCGATTCCGTAGTTCGTCGTAATCGTTATCGAGGCCGCCCCTGCCTCTGAACAGAGGCGGGCGACTTCAATACCGATGGCAGGGTTCACGACAGCTCCGGGATAACGCCATTCTGCATTTGGCAGAATGACAACCTTATCCCCCCGCCGGACAAAAGAGGTGATGCTTCCGAGGGATTGAACCGCCATGCGAACCTGGGCCGCAGGGTTTTCACCCTCGACCACCGCAATATCCGGACGTTCCTGAGCAAATAATGACCCGCCGTGGAAGGACGAAGCGGTCAGGGTTGTGACAAGGACTGCGGATTTCTTTAAAAAACTGCGCCGATCGAGTTTTTTGCCCATCCTGTATCGAATTATAACATATCCATTCAGTAGATTTTCAACATCCTCTCGAAAGTTCAAATGTCTCCGCAGGGAGTGGTGTTAGGATATTTTTTTGCCTTTACCTGATTGTCAAACCAGACAAATCGTCCATAAATATTTTTAACATCCATCGATCTTCACCTCTCTCCATCGATCTTTATTGAGAGAACACATGTATTTCTAAAACGGGCAAATTGCATGCCTATCACAGCAGATCTTTCGGATTAAAAAAATATTTTCAAAAGTTTTTTTTCGAAATCCACAATCTCTGTGGAATGGTTGTGGAATAAGATGCTCCCCTTCTTGACAGTAACGGCCCAGGTCATTTTGCTTAATGATTAGGCAGTCCTAACTGATTGTAATTATTTATAGAAAGACCGAAAATGGGGGATTTGTTTCTACTTTCTCAGATACCGTTCCAGCGCCTGATCGTTGAACTCTCCGCTGATAAAATCGCCATTGACAATCAGGGTAGGCGTTCCCATCACAGGGATCTTATTTCCGACAGCCATGTCCTCCATGACCTTCTTTCGTCCCTTTCCCGTTTCGAGCGCTGACTTAAAACCTCTCACATCAAAACCTTTCTCTTTCAGAATCTCTTCAACCTTTCTGATGACAACACTCACATCCTCTCTGACAATGACCTGCCCTTCAGGGGAGAAGAAAAAGTCGTGGATCATCCAGAAGGCTTCATCGCTCAGAACCTGGGCTGAGGCCGCAATCTCGGAGAGTTCAAATGATCCATGAAGGGATTTAAGGGGAAAGTGTTTAAAGACATACCGGATCATCTGGGGATGGTTTTCCAGCATCTTTTCCATCTTCGCCCATGAGAGTTGGCAGTATGAACACCGGAAATTTGAAAATTCGATGATCGTAACCTTTGCTCCCGGATTCCCCCGGATGGCGGATTTTTCGACCTCAAATTGACCCATATCAAATTTCCGGGGTTTTGCCTCTCCGGCTTCCTTGAGAGCAACATTTTCGCCTTTGATGATGAGAGCGCCCAGGATGACCTTCTCACCGGCCTCATCCACATAGACGATCACAGGCATCTCCCTGTCCGGAGCCAGAACCATTATCTTCACGGAGTAAAAACCCGGCAGTGGACTTTTCTTCTTCTCGACAAACCTGACTTCCATTTCCCTCGGGATGCGCATATGGGCCCGTGCAGTCTCAATGGCGATCCGGACGATTTTGTCTTCCTGGGCATCTCCAAACCGGGGAAAGATGAAGCAGGACAGGATGATGAGCATTAATATAATTTTTTTCAAAATTCTCCACCTCAGTCCGAAATGAATGATCAAGCCTTTCTCTTACCTAAATTGAGCGATTTTTTCACCCTTCACAAGGGGGGTGGGGAGGCCGAAAAGCCTTTTAGAGCGATCACCTTTGATGGGTTGAATCAACCATGGGGATAGTTCAATGATCACCTGTTTGGTGAAAGCTTATGGTCAACTGCCCAAACTTTCAACATATCGCATTCTAAAAGGGTTTAAGGCATCCCTACCTCCCTTGTGAGACAGGGTGAATCGCTCAATTTAGGTCTTACTATATCTCTCTCTCACTTCTCGAACAACATGGGTAGATTGGGGCTTTAGAAAGCCATCCATAGAAATCGCAATACCCGGAAACTTTTCCTGCAGTTCTCGGTCCTCGGTCACACATGGGATTCCCATCTCCAGGGCTAACGCGATAAACTGCCCGTCATAGGCGGTGATTCCATATTGTGCAACGAGGTCGATCACTTTGGACGCAGAAGGCTCGCATTCGTTCTCAACCAGGATCTTCGAAACCTTTTCCCATATATCCAAAGCTTGTTCCGGCTTGATTTGTTTCGCTCTGATTGCGCTGGCCAGGATGTTCTGGAACTCGTAGCGCCATAGGACAGGCACAATCCATACGGGATCCTTTTCCTCAACCTGCTCGGACTTAGAGGTCAGAGAGCTTGTCAGGTTTCGCGTCGCGACGATGTTCGAGTCGACAACAATCATAGACGACCTTCGCGTTTAGCCTGATCGATAAATTCCGCCGTCAAGACCGTCCGGGTCTGCATCGGAGCCGGAAACCTCACCGGGTGAAATCGCCGCATCCTCTCCTCAAAAATCACGATCGCCTGTTGAGTCATGGAACGACGGTTTCTTTCCGCTTCATGCTTTAACCACTCATGGACTTCACGGGGCACATCTTTTATCAACAAAGCGGGCATAACATACCTCCGATACCTTTTTGGTATAATAATACTATCACTCCGTTGATATGTCAACTCACAAAATATCGTAATGTCTCAGAAGGTGTGAAAAAATACATTTTGAGTATCATCCTTGTTCCCGCCCACAGGGTTGTGGGGATTGAAAAAGCTTTAGGGCGGAACCTCTAAT